>Ga0247812_10001032_pt1 | contig 15926 bp, 9 predicted proteins | sample UWRJL149409B1_FD_178011 | JGI IMG/M metagenome (GOLD analysis project Ga0247812, IMG submission 178011) | Plant litter microbial communities from Arlington Agricultural Research Station in Wisconsin, United States - UWRJ-L149-409B-1 | ecosystem: Environmental > Terrestrial > Plant litter >...
TTAGGAAGGCTTTTTTTTTCTTTCCCTTAATTATAGTTGCATTGTAAGGATGCATGTCGAAATAAATTGTGACATCTCCTTCGGAAATTTCTTCTACAAAATCATACTTTGCAAATTTATAGTGCTGGTCGTCCTCGTATATCAATTTTGAGGTTTTACTGATGTCGTAAGGGTAATCACCTGATATTCTATATGCCTCATGAACATGATCCGCATTCTTATGAACTTCAAAAACACAGATTTTTATTTGACCAAAAGTGCTATATATTTTATTGAAGATTGATGTAGAATGATTGTCATAAACCATCAATAAACCAGGGGAGTGATTTATAAATAAATCCAATAAATCTGCAGAAAAAGGGTGCAAATGTTTATTATGCTTTACCACATATGATAATAATTCATTCTCATTGAAGCTTGGATTTTTGAAGCAATCTATCTGCCTGAATGAATGTGCTATATCGGGTTTTACTAATTCTACCTCAACGAAGATCCATTTTTTTAAATTCTTAGCTATAAGCAAAATGTCTGGCTGATACCTTTCTGTTGGTTTAGTGCGGTTAGTTATTGAAAATTTAAATTTAACTACATGAAAGGATTCAAATATTTCAGTGGCATATTTGAAAAATTTAGCTTCAAAATCGGTTTCACTATAGTTTCTAATACTAACAATCGATTGGTACCATTCCTTATCAGGACGTGTAATTAGTAATTGACCCATTTGAGTAACATGAATTTAATCGTAATATATGAGTTTTATCATAAAAATTATTTTTATAATTTTATATTTTACTCACAAATCTATGGATCACCTAAATCTATTATTTAGTATATTATTTGTTTTGTTGACGAATCTTAAAATTTGATCCTAATAATGGTTAGTTTTGTTTGGTTAATATTAAATTAAAATGTCCAACCAATTAAAATGAAAGAAATCTTTGGAAATCTGATTAAAGCAAGTACAGCAAAAGAAGTAACAACTATTTTAGAAAACTTAATAGATGATTTTGATGTAATTTGGATACCTGTTGGTGGCAAAGCAGATAATATTGCAACGATCAATATGGGAACTGATCCAGCGGCCGGACTAACGGAACGTATTACAAATGCAATTGATGCCGTCCTAGAACTTGAATGGAACAAACAAGGAAAACCATCAGATGTTAAAAGCCCACGGATGGCCTCACAGCAATGGTTTGATATCCCAGATGGCAAACTCAGTTCAATTGATAATGCTTCTGAAAAAAAGATTCAAGAACTTGCAAAAAAGATTCGAATAACATTGATGGATTCTGAAAAAGAAAATCATCCCACAGTGGAAGTCCGTGATCAGGGAATTGGCTTAACTTCAGAACAATTTAAGACTACAATTTTAAGTTTACATGGCGGTAATAAATTGCATAAATTATACCTAATGGGCGCTTACGGTCAAGGAGGTTCAACGGCATTGTCGTTTAGCAACTTTACAATTATTATGTCTAAGCCAAATATTGCCGATGTTGATCTAAAAGGGAAGGTGTCTTTTACTATTGTCCGAATTAATCAAGGAGATATTAATTTTGACAAGCAACCGTGGTATGAGTACTGCGTGGATAAAAAAACAAAGTTGCCTTTTACAATTGATATTGCTGATAAAGAATTCTTGCCTGGAACTTTAGTACGGCATATTGGTATGGACCTTAACAAATATACTGCAAAAATAACAGGGCCCACTAGTTCGTTGTGGTATCTTGCGCATCATTTTATGTTTGACGCTGTTTTACCATATACAATTAGTGGAGAACGCAATAAAGACTTAAATAAGGATACTGCCAAAATAGAAAATAGAATTATTTTAGGTAATAATAGAAGGCTTTCTAGGGGCGGTGGAGATGATAAGGAATTAACTCAATATAAAAGGGAAGCTACACTTACTTTTAGAGATGGGAAGGTTACAATTTACTATTGGGTACTTACATTAGAGGGCGAAAAGCCTTGGGAAAGAATTAAAAATTATACTTTGGCTTCCCAACCTATCGTGATTACATTCAATGGACAAAAACAAGGATATCTTCCAAACTATTTAATTAAGAACGATTTAAAATTACCGTTCTTAGAAAAGTATTTGATTGTTCAAATTGAATGTGATCAGCTAGATAATGAATCTAAAAGACACCTTTTTAGTACTACTAGAGAATCTTTGCGGGACACCTCCATACTTGATGAACTTAAGAAAATAACAGTAGATACGCTTAACGCGGATGATAATTTACAAAGATTAGATAAAGAGCGTAAAGATCGTTATTTAAAGAAAGATGAGACGGAAGCAATAGATAAGTTACGTAAAAGATTAGCAACTAGGATAAATGCATATCTTAAAGGTTCTGGTTCTGGTAATAGTGTGAAGGCAACATCGACTAGTGAATATGTGAAACCAAATATGCAACCTGCAATCCCAATAAATGACCCACCCACTTTTATAGAGGTCACCTCGCCAAATGAGAAGGAGGTTTTTATCGGTAAGTCTTTTAGTATCAAATTCAAAACAGATGCACATCCTAATTTATTTAATAATCCGGATACGTTTTTAGCTGTAGCTGAACCGCACTCTTTGGGTAGTTTTACCGGGTCTGCTCGTGTAATTGATGGTTATGGAATTGCATTTTTTAAGACGAGGGAAGATGTGGAGGAGGGAACAAAAGCTTCCGTTGTTTTAGAATTGAGACCGCCACGACAAAGAACAATTAGTGCTGCGATTGATGTTATTGCTGCTATTCCACCAGATAACGCAGATCTGAATGCTCAAGGTGAGAAAGGCGTACCAAACATTGAGATTATTCCATGCTCTGAAAATGATGCTTATTACAAGGAACATGATTGGAATTATAATTCTGTGGCTGATGTTGCTACTGAAAAAGATGGAGTATTTATCTATATAAACGATTCCAATCGTCATTTGACGAAGTTGATTGAAAGAGCACAAAGACATAGTACAGAGGCTGTAGAATCTATTAAAAATAGATACCGAGAACACATCTCGTTCTGCGCATTTATGATAGACCAGAATAAAGCTGAAGACAGATTAAAACAGGCAGATGAAGAGACGTTGTCTACTAGCCAAATAGATTTGATAAAAAAAGCAGACATGGAGAATGCATGTGAAACTATTTGCGGGATGATATCTGATTTTTTTGAATTTATAAAAATAGAAACACAAGAAATTAATGAATTTAGTTGAGAAATTTAGAACGCCGTGGAGTAAGGTAGGAAGTAGAGATTTTGATACATGGCATTCAATGTGTTCTTACCTTGGAGCGTTCCCACCCTCATTAGCTAGTTATTTTATTAAGGCATTTACAAACGAAGGTGATTATGTGATGGATCCCTTTTCGGGACGTGGAACAACAATTTTAGAATCAAGGATTTTAAATAGAAATTGCATTGCGAGCGATTTAAATCCGATTGCACTCGCCTTAAGTAATGCTAAAAATCATGACTTTAAACAAGAGGATATTTTGCGGCGTATCTCTGAACTCGAACAAAAATATGATCCTGCATTATATCAACCTGAAGCTGACGCGCAAGATGACGCTGTTCATTTGATATTTCATCCGCGTACATTAGCACAACTCTGCTATCTTAAAAGGAAATTATTAAATTCGAAGAGATCTGATGATATGTTTATTTTGGGGATCACTTTAGGTATTCTTCACGGGGGTGAAAGGGCTGATGGATCTTCGGGATACGCGTCAATTGACATGCCAAATACATTCAGTATGTCGCCGGATTATGTTAGAAAGTTTGTTCAAAATAATCAATTAAACAGATTTTTCAGGCCAGTATTTTCAATTCTTTCTGAGAAAACCATAAGGGTCTTTAAAAAACATTCATCTCCGAAACAAAAAGGAGACGTGTTTGAGGCTGATGCTAAACAATTGTCCATTTTAGAGGAATTGAAACCATTTCACGCTAAGATTGATTTAATAGTAACGTCACCGCCGTACCTGGGAATTGTAAATTATGCTAAGCAAAATTGGATTAGGTCGTGGTTTCTAAATGAGGATCCTATATCAGTCTCTAATACTTTAGATGATGACCTTAATCTTGAAGAATGGATTAGGTTTTCAAAGAAAGTAGTTTCAGAATTAAAGGCTTTCCTTGCACCAGAAGGTGTTGCTGTTTTTGTAATTGGAGATGTGGCAAAGTCTAGAACAAGTGTTATTCCTTTGGCTAGAGAATTCGTGATGATGGTTAAGGAGAACAATCTCTTTAAAAATGTTTGGGTAATAAATGATGTTATCGGTGAAACAGATAAAACTACTAGGATATGGGGAGACACTAAAGGATCTGCTACGACTACAGATAGAATTGTATTTTTGTCAGATATAAACCCATTCGAAAAATTTAAAGATCAAACTGGTATTGAACTTTTAGATTATGCTTTCGTAAAAGCTAGTACTGCTACGTTTATGGGATACCAATAAACAATATTATCTGACAAATAAATGTCGACAATGTTGAAGATTTACTTTTTTATTTCAAATAGACTATGCGTTAAGCTTTCTAAGTATCTCGCATAGTTTGTTTTAAGATAGGCAGTAATTACGTAATGACATTGCATTTGTAGCTATGTAGATAATTTCCATTACCCTTAACGAACTTTGCTATTTTTATTCAGATGTTATTTAAATAAAGTCTCATATTAGTGAAGTGTTTATGAACTTAAGATAGGCTAATTATTTCTAGGTGTGATATATCATGGAGCTTAAATTGAATGATTACAAGATAATATAAAAACTAGTTTTGGATTCGCATGAAAATATGCCGTATAAAATTTTGTTGGATGGAGTTATCCAAGCCACGGAAAGAAGTTTTTCAAATCTTGTATTTCATAAAAAAATACATTCCAATATAATTTAAGTAGGTATAATAGGTCTCATTTAGCATCAACACACTTAATAATGGTTGCTCATTTTATATAACTATTTATACCGTGGACAAAAGTAGTGAAGTCTTATTGGCGATTTTTTTGCTGTAGCGTACGACAGACAAGATGTGTAATATTACAAAAAGATCATTAATACTCAAAACCGCTATTTATTGCACCGGTATTCAATAGTGGAATTTGCGCTAGAAATTTATTCCCCATTTTCCACTCTCAAACATATGAAATAGGATTAAATAATATTCTAGGGATCTATTTTTTGGCACTTTCTTTTAAATGACTTCCATAACATCCCTTTCATAAATTTTTCACAGTACCGAAGCGATCATTTAGTAGTCGCATTATGACTCTTAGAACTATTAAAATGCTGATTAGCAATGATTATAATTGATATTTCCAACCATACGGTGTCGAATATATAGGAATAATAGTAACTCAATCGATAAGCTTTATTTACTAGCAAATTTCCTAAATGCTACGATGAATTGATAAATACCATAACCAATCAATACCCGAGACAGCATTATAACAAGGTAGGTAGGCCAACTCAAAGCCAGTTCACTTTGACTCTTATAAAGCGGGAAAGAACTTGCATATTTAAAAAAGGCATCTAAATTGTATCTCGGAACAGTGCAAGTTCTCTCATAACATAAGTATAAGATGAATGACATGCCAATTGTAAACAGCAGTGCACGCGACCAGCTTAATCCGTGATTGTTAGACAAAAAGTTGAGGTATAGTAACACTTTATCCCAACCCCAATTCTTTTCTCTGCGCAAGTAATGCATTTCCTTTGTTTTGTATTGCAGGGCTGCACTATGGTTGCCCTGTTTTTCCATTGCTATTTTCAATTGTCGGTGGTTCTCGCGATGATAGCTAGATCTATTCACATTATCAGAACGCTTTACTCCATAGCCTACAGCTGGATCAGAGGAACCAAGCAATATATTAATTGGTAGTATGCAATTGGAAAAAGTGACATTGCTAATGTCACTTTTCGCAATCACGACTTCTGTGAAGTTGCTGCAGTTAAGGTTTAGGAATAAAGTTTTATCAAGATCGGAATCCACAATATTCAAAGAGCTCCTACCGGCAATAATTTCAATATTTGCAAAGGTTACTTTATTGTGGTTCTGAAAACCGCTAATTATTATGCAATTAGTATCAATATCACGGAATGTTATATTTCCAAAATTACTGCAATGTAGGTATATATCACTTATGGGCAAATCCCAATATACAATGCTACCCCTTAGTATACCATCAAAGTGAACAGAAAAACTAGATGTCAGTGCCACATATTCAGCAACTAAAGAATTGCATTCAAAACTTGTTTTGAAATCACAATCGCTCAAAGTTAACATATCGAAGTTGTCTTGAAATGTAATTTTCACGCGCTCGCTAGCTGTGAAACCTTGAAGATCGATAAATTGTGCGAAAACATGTTCGCTAATCAATAATTCTTCAAGACAGATCACTTTATTGAATTTCAAAAAGTTTTGAATGAAGCAAGTTCGCAGATCAATTCTGGAATGTAATTTACAAGATGAGAAAATTAGACTTCCCAAAACCAGCTCTGATCCATCAGTTTTTATCTCCCCGTAAATTGTTGAATCAATGATATAAAAGCGATCAAATTCACCGCCAGTTAAATTCATCTCAGCATTGATTTGCGAGGAGTTAATATGGACAAATTGAAAGTTTCCTGATTTAAAATTTAATATGCCCAACTCTTTTTGGAAATTAAACTTTCCTTTGATCATGATCTCTGCAAAGTGACCCGAATCAAAGTTTAGCTCTTTAGCTGAACTTGAATTTATTTGTAATTTTGAGTTGAGTGAACAGTTTAAAAAAGAAAGCTCGTTGTTGAATGTGCAAGCCGCAATTTCTAGTTCATTATGGAACACGCAGTTTTTAAAAATCAATCCTTTATCGAAGTTTGAAAGATGGAATTTAACCATCCCCTCAAATATACAGTCTTCAAAAATCACGGAATCATGATTATCTATCATTTCCATCGTTACTGATTTTTCAAAATTGCAGCCAATGATCGTTGATAAAAGGCCATCTTCATTTCTGCTATAATGAAAGTTCTCTAATAGAATGAAATTTTCTACGTAGCCATCATTCAGTTTTATGCGAAATTGCTTTGAGTCTTTTGATTTTATCATTTGTTTAAATAAATATCACTTATTGCCGAAATATGAATTCTAAACAACATTCACATGCAGGTTTAAGAAACTGAGATTAAATATTATAAGTACTAATTTGGAAATTGACAACATAGTTTCAGCTAAGAATGGAAATTGAAAAAGTTTTGTTTTTGTTCACAATCAAGTGGACTACTTAAGCGTCCTCGACAAGTACTCAAAACCGTTATTTCTTGCAATAGTGATCAACGGTTGTAGTTGCTCCAGAAATTTATCGCGCTCCAACTGCTCACTTTCAAACAACGGAAATAGAGTAAGATAATCTTCAAGGAATTTATTTTTTGGAGCCTTCTGTTTAATGATTTCCACAGCATCCCTTTGTAAATTAAAAAACTTATCAAAGTGTTCATCCAGTAGCGGTAGTTTATCGCTCTTGGAGCTATTAAAAGACTTGTCCGCTGGGATCAGGTTCCAAATCAAATCATGCGATACAAATGCATGTGGAATAAAGTGTTCTACAGCATAAGTTCCAATCTTAAGATTTGAATTGGTATATATGCAATTGACGCTGCCTAATTCGCCAATCACAATATCCCAGAATTTGCGTTGCTCAATGAGGCTCTTCCTTATAGGTGTTTTAATTAGTTTATTAGGAATGTCTGGAACATTCGGATTTTTATTTTGCAGGTATAGCGAAAGGTTCCAGTAGCAAAAGGCTTTAAGAATTCCGCTGTTAGTTGTAAGGTATGGGAGCCATAAAGGGTTTATTTCAATATGTTCCTTATGAACCGCATAAATACAGTTCCCTGTAAATGATTGCGAATATTGATAGGCGAGATTGATATCATCAGCTTTGAACCAGGGGCTTAAGAAGCGGTGTGGAACTTCTGCATTAAAGTACCATAATTCTTTCATCGTTGACCTGTTTTCTGTCGCAACTAATCTTTTGAAAATATCGTTTCTGTGGGCGTCGATAGTTAGGTTCTCTAGCAGCTTAACATTTTCAATAGCTTGCTGCAGTTTATCCTGTTTCCCAAACGATACGTGAAAATAATTAACAGTGAACCACGAATGAGAAATCATTTCTGCGAACAGATGGCGCTTGCTGACGTTCACCTCTCCCTGTTCCGCTCTGTTTAATATGGAAAGAAACCAATAAAACTTGTAAGTAGCGGAAGTTTTATTAAAGCATGCTGCCAATAAATTGACTGGTAAATCCTCGTGTACGGGTAGATTCATAGTTACTTATCAACTTACTAATCTACACTATCTTTTGATAAAAAAGTAAAGGTTGTATAACGTAACTTTCGTAGTAGAAGACTATTGTTCTTACAAACTATTCAGTGGCGCCATAAGCTCCGGCAGATTATTATGCAATTTATTTACCACAATTTTATTTACAGCTATATATACTCGATATGCGCTCATGGCATCATCCGGATAAGGATCACATAGACTAATCAAATCTGGAACACTGAGATCTTCGCTAAGCCAAAGATCTTCTTCTATTATAGCTTGCAATAAAGCTTGAAAGATAATAAAACAGTTGAAATAAAACATGCAAAATATGACCGCTATGATGATGCAAGAACTAAATTCAGGATTGCAGACTAAATAACAATTGTTTTTTAAGTCAAAGATCCGCGGCTAAAAAATACCTTCTTCATCTTAAAACCGCTTACAGTTGGATTACCATTCGGTACTGTAAACACGGTAAACAGATATAGTGGGTGAGAAATGGTAAGATTGAGATTAAAGTGGATACTAGAGCTAGAGTATTGGCTAAACAAATATTGGATTTAAATAAAGAATTAGACATAGTCAAACTCAGATATACATTATTCAGATAATTATCTACGTAAGGGCGTAGGGACCTACACATTTAAATTATAAAAAGCCGGGTTTAAACATTCAAAACCCAGGTTAGAACCTTCCAAATGAAAGTCCATAGGCACTCTGTACTAGGTTTGTTGTAAAAGTTAAGATTATTAAGAAGCGGCAGCTAACGCAAATAAAATTTCAATTGCTTATATAATTGTTGAGCAATGATAAAAGAGACAAGAAGCGATAAGCAATCGATAGGGACTGAAAACACTTTTTGTGTTCATAAATATTTCGTCCGACGGATACTGCCCACAAATTATTAAGTTTCAAATTTACTCAGCAAAAGTTGGATAATTAGTCATTACAACGTTTATTTCGTCCATTTTCTCGCTTAGATAATACAATATTATAAAACAAAATATCATAATTAAAATGATAGTCCAAAGTACAACGTAACTTCTGATCTTCTTGGTAATAAATTTGATATCTGCATTAAATTCTCGATCGTCATTTAGAATTCTCGTAATATCTTCCGAGTTAAGCAAATCTGTATATCTATCTTTAAAATTCAGATAACTCCTTTCGTATCGAAGTTTTTGTTCCAAAGCTTCTGATCTCGATATAAGCATATAGACTAGTGATATAATTACAATTATTACCGAAAAGGTAGTGCTGTATGTAGCAAAATTTACGGAACTAGTTGTAGAGGTACTCAGAACTTTAACAGCTATTATAGAGGAAAATAACGTGAGTACAGACAAAGCGCTTTTTTGAAAAGTACTTGCAAAACCTTCCACTATTGTATTGGCCCTTTTATTGTAATCAATTAGCTGATCAGATAGCTTATTCCTAATTTCAATATATTGCTTAATGTTTTGTTTTTCATACACCTTATAAGCGGATAAAATGGAGCTAAACATATTGCCACTAAATGAAAGGTCATTAGAAGGGTTAAGATGCAGTGAAATTATGTTTCTAGCGAGTCCCAATTTATCATTAAGATTTCCCGATTGATAGATCCAATTATAAATGTCTCCATATTCTTTAATAAATGAAGAAATTTGAATTGAACATATATCAACAATGCCGTCAATACCCTTGTAGCCATTTAAACGGAAAGTGAGTTTGTTATTGGAAAAATGGGTGATGTCGAAAATGGAGAATATAATCAAGGTAAAATGCATTCGTTGAATTATCATTCTCATGTCAAAGCTTAGATCCGGTACAAAATCAAAATCTTCAGGAATTATCATCTTGTCGGAAAATATGGTAGCATGAGTAGATGATTTTATTACTTTAAGCCGGTTCAATCTCGCTTGGTCATCGATAGTGAAGTTAATTTCTTGGTGCGATAAATTGGTGAATGCCAAAGTGCCTGACTGGTAAGTTCGATCAATCTCCTTTGAACTAAAAATAATTCTTCCGTGAGCGTTTATTTTTTCTGAAAAAAAAGATAACAAATCATAAGTCTCGAAGGTATTTAGATAATTTGTGAAATCTGGAAGTGAACAGATTGATACATAGCTGTTAATGACTTGCTTCCTAATCATAACCTTAACTGTTATTAAAGTGCCTACTTCAATGCCACCCATTTTGACTAGAAGGCTTGATTTAAATGTAGGGAAGTCACTCGGTTCAGCATAGGTCACATTATCATCAGCTTCATCGATATTAACATATAGAGTAAGAATATCTCTGGCTGGAAATTGGTTTATACAATCAAATAATTTTCGCCGGTCTGGTATATCAATAGATTCCAGTCTAAATTTCTGTTCAAAAAAATCAAAATCCTCGTTGGAGGATAAAATCTGGAAATTTGAAGTAAATAGTTCAATTATAGGCTTGCAAATATCCATAACCTATTTTTTTGGGTTCTTATTAAATGCATCGTAACCAACATCACTCCTGATCCTAATGTATTTCAATTTGTGATGGATTTCTGGAATGATAGTCTGTTCGATATTTATTTCATCTTTAATTATGAGATCAATATCGTCATTTAATTTTACCGAGTATTTGATCTTTGCTGAAATTTCAGAAGGCTTTAGATCGAACCTTTCATCGAAAGAGAATTTTACGGGCAATCCTTTTATGGTCTTTTTTAAAGTCTCCACATTTACTTTATCTGATCTTACAGGTACATAATTTTCGAAACAACTTTCAATGAATTTGTCAATTGTAAATTCTTGAGTTGTCCTGAAATATCTAATTGCGCTGTTTCGTAGATAGGTATGATCTGCTGGTGATTCGCTCTTTATTTTAGAAAGAACCTTAGTGTCTATAATATTAAATGCTGTTTTGGTATTATACACATCATCCCAAAGTTGGTCAAGTTCCAGAAAATCGTCCCACCAATATGTTGCCCCTTTGCTGTTCAAATCATGAACGACGATATCGATAATTGACTTCTTATCATCGAGAATAAACTGTACCGATCGAAAAATCCTTCTTTTTATTGGATAACCACTATTTAGTTTAAAGTTTACTTTATCAATATACTGCAGATCTTCAACTTTACAAAGAAGAGCTTTTTTCACGCCACGATCTTCAATAATGGAAATAATCAACAATCCCTCATTGATTTCTTTGCCCATTCTTGCAATTTTATTCTGAACAGCTAGTTCATGTCGAAGCAATCGGGTCGCAATTATTTCGTCGAAAGCCGAATTTGTATCATTTAGAACCTTCTTAATTGTGGCAATTACTTCAGTATTATTGCTGCGTAACTTGAATTTTCTACCTCCATTAGCTAATGAAACCTCATTAATGGAACCTCTTATATATGTATAAAAATCCGAGTTTTCTTCAGGCATTTCAGTTATCGAAATCTTGTTCTCATTCAGGTCAATTTTAAAAATTGATGTCTGGATTATTTGTAGTTCTCTTACTTTTAATTCTCTTTCTTGCATGTAAATTATTTTTAATATCTAACAGCTGATACACATCCGTATTAAGGTATTTATTCAATAAATTTTAACCACTGATTTTAAGATAGTTATTAATTAAAAATACGAAATGATGTGTGTTAATTAAAATTTCTCTAAATTAATATATGGTGTACTGTTAACCTCTTTCAATTGCTGTAAATCTTGTAGCAAAATTCACTAGAATAATCTCACAAAAACGACCCAGGTAATACCCTTCAAAATCTTTCACCTCTTCGGTTACCTTTTTAAATTTAAAAACCTCTGCAATTAGTGAATCGTTTTTTGAATTTACAATAAGTTTGATTACTCCTTTATCGCCCCACTGTTGGGTGTGTTTTAGGTATAGTACATTCTCGATTTCTGTTAAAGACCAAGTTTTCAGGTCTCCATCTTCGATTAATTTATAGATAGCTGATCTGACCGTTTCGGCGTTTGCGCATTTAAATAGAAGTTTCATTTTTTTTTAGTTTAATATAAAGACGAATGTAAATGATTTATTTATAGTAAATTACGGGAACCCGTAGTGGTCAGGCTATTATCTTCGATAGTTTCAAAGGCTAGCAAAATATTAACAATTTTCCAATGGCTGGTGGGTAATGTTACATTGATCTAATATTAAACTCACTTATTAGTAAAAATGTTATAAGCCATCTTTTGAAAAGACATATAAATATGTGAATGTTGTAAATTGGTTTTCTCCATTTATATTTAAATTTCAACTCATCGTATAGAAGAGTAGAATTTCAATTTTGATATATGCAGCTTTTAAGATATACGTTTCCACCAGCAAACTATGCAAGGAATAGCATTAAAATAAATATGATTCTAAGCTATGCGATTGTGGGAAAAGCATCCAGAGTTTAAGATAAGACAATAGCTTTTTTTCGTATTAATCAGATAAATAGTAATCACCATTCCAAAGTTTATTATCAAAAAATCATTCCGCTATCCTCAATCAACCGCCCCAAATCTTCCACATACAACCTCGCATATTCCGTAGTTGCCGCCCAAACAGGCCTGCCTAAATCTTCATCAAGCCCACACACATAAATGTACCCGATATAAATGCCATCCCATTCTACCCGGTACATACCTTCAATATTTTGTGGCCGATAAACGTCAATCACATTCTCTTCTATAAAATAACGGAACTTCTCCATCTCTCTCATTCTTCATTAATAATCATCACTTCATCTTCTGCCTTGGCAGATTTATATCCTGTGCCTGCGGATAAGGTGCCCGGTTCGTCATACTCACATCTTCCTTAATATTCTTTTGCGTCTTAAACCGCTCTTCATCCGAATTAGAAAACCTTGGGTCAGGAATAAAAGGCATCTTCGCCATTTTCACAATGGTCACCGTAGGGAAGTGATAATCCACTTCCACATTGCCCAGCAGCAAATAACACCCGCCTCCCTGAAACGGATATTGCTTCAGGCTATTCGTAAAATGGGCAGTATCAAACAATTCTCCTTCCACATCTATCCAGGTACCAAAATACATGGCGCCCATCTTAGTCGGCACATGTTTCCGGGATATCAGGTAAGCGATCATCTTCACTTGTTTCTTCTGATGTTTCACTAGATCTTTAGCCATTACATCTCCCCGGTATTTTGTCTGCAGCAGTTCGAAAGGCGTGCAGGATACAGGGAAGCTCAGCAGTTCGATCTCGTCAAAAGCATCTTCAAACTTAGACCGTTCCAACACGGGTAATTTGTAATCCTTAACAGGTTCCTGGATCAGCATTAATCCCCTGCTTTCAGGTTTAAAGTTCACCAGTATCAACCTTGCGATCACCAGTAACTGGTTCTTCGTTTTACCCGTAAACCGAAATGCACCGATAAAAATCAGGATCTGAATCCCTTCAATGCCTATCGGAACCCGGTTGATAAAATCTTCCAGGGAAACGTACAAGCCATTCCGCTCCCTTTCATCAATGATCTGCTGGGCAAGCTTAGACTGCAATCCGTCTAACTGCATAAAACCGAGGTAAACTTCAACCCCATACAAAGTAGTTTGGTATTCGCTTTTATTGACGCAAGGATTTAATATCGTAGCCCCCGACATCCTTGCTTCATGCACATAAACCTCTGTCCGGTAAAAACCGCCCTGGTTATTGATCACCGCTACCATAAACTCCACAGGGAAGTGTACTTTCAAGTATAGACTCTGGTAACTTTCTACCGCATAAGACGCAGAGTGAGCCTTGCAAAAGGAATATCCTGCAAAAGATTCTATCTGCCGGTAAATCTCTTCGCTTAATTTAAAAGGGTGACCCTGCGCTTCACAGGAAGCAAAAAAGTTATCCTTCACCTTTTGTAATGCTGCTTTGGACCGGCCTTTTCCGCTCATCGCCCTGCGCAAAATATCACCATCAGCTGCGGGTAATCCGCCATAGTGCAGGGCAATCTTGATCACATCTTCCTGGTAAACCATAATGCCATATGTTTCGCCCAGTTGTTCTTTAAAAACGGGGTGGAAGTATTCAAATTTATCCGGGTAGTTGTGCCTGAAGATATATTCTTTCATCATCCCGCTTTGCGCAACACCGGGACGGATAATGCTGGAAGCAGCAACTAGTATTTTATAGTCGTTACATTTTAAGCGGCGGAGCAAACCACGCATAGCGGGACTTTCAATGTAGAAACAGCCAATCGTATGTCCTTTTTCTAAATAGGTATTACATTTAGCTTCGTTCAGAGAAATCTTATTATTGCGGATATCGACCCGGATGCCCTGGTTTTTCTCGATCAGTTTTACACTGTCGTCGATATGGCCGATGCCGCGCTGACTCAATATGTCAAACTTTTCGAATCCAATTTCTTCAGCTACATGCATGTCGAACTGAACGATAGGGAATCCCTTAGGAGGCATTTCCAATGTAGTAAAATTGGTAATGGGTTCCTCAGAAATGATAATTCCGCAAGAGTGCATACTCCGCTGGTTTGGATATTTTTCCATCATCTCGCCATATTTATGGATCTGGGCTACTACAGAGTTCTGATCGTGCAGGTGCATAGGATTTATCGCCAGCGCATCTAATTCCTCTTTAGGCAGGCCAAAAACCTTTCCCACTTCCCTTAAGATTGAGCGGTATTTGAATTCTACATTGGTACCGCAAAAGGCTACATGGTCCCGTCCGTAACGGTTAAAGATGTATTCCAGGATCGTATCCCGCTCTTTCCAGCTCCAGTCAATATCAAAATCCGGAGGACTTTTCCTGTTCAGGTTCAGAAACCGTTCAAAGTATAAATCCAGGTCCAGCGGACAAATTGCGGTAATCCCCAGGCAATAACTTACAATACTGTTGGCTCCGCTACCCCGACCGATATGGAGGAAACCCATACTGTTGCTATAGCGGATAATGTCCCAGGTGATTAAAAAGTAACCGCTAAATTCCAGTTCGTCAATTACCTTCAGTTCCTTTTCTACCCTTGCCCGGGCTTCAGGATTTTTACCATATTTTTTTTCTAACCCATGATAAGCCAGGCTAGTCAGCAAACTCATATCACTTTTCCTGTCATGCGTATAAAACTTCCTGTTTTTTGGCGTATCAAAATCATATTCGAAATTACAGTCGTTTATCACCTGTGCAGTATTCTCTAAAATCTGCGGATAGTCTTTGTATTTAGCAATCAATAAATCCTGCGGCTGCATAAATTCATTCGTTTTACAATAATCATCTTCCGTAAGCTTAGAAAGGATTACGTTCTTGTCTATGGCACGAAGGATCTTATGTAGGTTAAACTCCTTTTTAGTACGATAGGTGATGGGCTGCAAAACCACCATTTTATCCAGATACGTTTTCCACTTCGCCTGATAGAGTAATAACAGCTGCTCTGGGCGGATCCCAACACATTCGTAAGCCCTTAAAACCGGGGGAACATTTTCTATCGGATAGATGATAATCACATGCTCAAATTCTGGCGCAGCAAGCGGCAGGGGGGAGTCCTCAAAATTATGCTTAGTTAGGAAGCGGTTCATTTCTCCAAGACCTTCCCGGTTTTTGGCCAGGCCGATAAAATGGAGTTCGTCTTCGTGCCGGAATTCCATGCCCACTAAGGGTTTGATAACTTTGTCTTCACAAATTTTGATAAAATC
>Ga0247812_10001034_pt1 | contig 15886 bp, 18 predicted proteins | sample UWRJL149409B1_FD_178011 | JGI IMG/M metagenome (GOLD analysis project Ga0247812, IMG submission 178011) | Plant litter microbial communities from Arlington Agricultural Research Station in Wisconsin, United States - UWRJ-L149-409B-1 | ecosystem: Environmental > Terrestrial > Plant litter >...
CCATACTGTCCAGCAGCTGTGATTTCATATCACGATTAGATACGGTACCGGTGATTTCCAGCATGCGATCAGCGAGTGTCGACTTGCCATGGTCGATGTGCGCGATAATACAAAAATTTCGGATAGATGATTGATTCATTATTCTGATAACTTCTTTGGACGTTTAAATAATATTTTTTGTATGCGTGACAAAATGGGGCCGACTTCTTCTAGTTTTAATAAGTAACTAAACAAGAGATACGCTGCTCCACTGATTATCCCAATAACCGCGAATTTTGGAAAGCTTGACCAGAATCGTTCTTCGGCTCCAAGGGGCAATAATGAAACAATACCGTAAGTAATAATCGTCATAAATCCGGCTGCGCTCGCCATGCGTGCTATAGCGTGCACAAATATTGCATCGAACATACCGCGTATTCGGCGCGACATAATAAAGAATAGGATAGACACTTCGATCACAGCGACAATCACTGATGCCCAAGCCAGTCCGTATACTCCCATGTCGAGTACCATCGTAAAGAATACTGCTAGCGTAATATTGAGCGCGATCGTAAAGAACGAGATATAGAGTGGCGTTTTGGTATCCTGTTGTGCGTAAAAACTACGTGCAGAAATAAAGTAGATTGAACGGAAGAGAATTGACAAACAAAGTACCGCAAAGATACCGGCAATGAGTGGGTGGCCACCGTATTTAATAAAGCTTACCAAATACCCACGCGCAAAGAACGCAATGACCGTCACCGGCAATGCCAGCCACACGATCACACGAATTACCGTCTGCAGTTCGTTCTTGAACAAGTCAGGGCGACCTTCGGCAAGTCGTTCGGTCATCTTTGGAAATGCCGCTGTACTAATGGCGACACCAATCATGTTAATTGGCACATACGACAGACTCATCGCCTGTTGGTACGCACGGACACTACCGGCGACCATTCGTGATGCCAAGTTCGTTTCGACGATGCTGTTAACGTAATCAATACTCTGGTCTAGTGATCGAGATGGCAAGAGTCGTAATACCTGACGAAGTCCCTTGTTCTTCCAGTAAATCTTGAACCTATAGTCAAAGCCCAGGCCAATCAGACCCATACTACTGACGACCAGTTGCAATATAGCACCGAGGATGACACCTAATGCGACACCCATGATCCCACCGTCAAATATATGCAGACCGAATAGTGAAATTCCGTTCGTAAAGAAGACGACACCGATAATAATACCGATGTTATAAAGGATCGGCGATAGGGCAAAGAACGTAAATCGTCCTACAGCCTGTTGCATACTAGCGATCACGGTCGCGACAGCAAACAGGAATGGACTCACCGCCATCACGCGCATCATACTGACGGCTAGCCCACTACCCGCCTCACTAAGTCCCGGCCCGACCACATAATGGACCAATGGTTCTGCAAAGATAATAATCAAAATACTGGCAGCAAGTGTTGCCAGCGCCATCAAGTTCATCAGGCTGGTTGATAGCTCCCATGCAGATTTCTTGTTACCGCTGGCGAGGCGTTGATTAAAGACTGGAATAAAACTAACACTCAGCGCACCAGACACGAGAATAATAAACATGAAATCTGGAATCGTGAACGCTACCGTATACGCATCGGCACCAGCTGGGTATGTATCCAGATAGTTACCGTTAAGTAGACGGTCACGAACCAGCCCCAACAAGCTCCCTGCTAGGGACGATCCAGCCAGCAAAAAAGCTGCTATTTGCAGAGATACTCGCCGATTTGCTCGTGCGACGGTACTCGTGAATCGTCCCATAGTTTTTATCGATCAAGCTTTGTTAGTAAAGCTTGGCCTCCTTTGGTAGTTCCATATCTTTCAGAATCTTGGTGACACTGTCTTCTTCCAGGGTTTCATCTTTCATCAATGCATCGACAAGTTTTTTCAGACTCACCATGTTTGCTTTGATGACGATCTCTGCGCGGCGGCTCGCTTCCTTGATTAGTTCCGCAACTTCCTTGTCGATCTCACGTGCAGTATCATCACTATATGGACGTTCATGCGTCATGCGGTCGAACATCATGCCGCCATTGTCTTCGTGGAAGACTTGGTCGCGAAGCTTTGATCCCATTCCCTGTTCAATCACCATGTCTCGGGCAATCTCTGTTGCCTTTCGTAGGTCAGAACCAGCACCGGTTGTGATACGATCATCGCCGTAAATAACCTTTTCAGCAACACGGCCACCAAGTGCACGCGCCAAGATATCCTTGAATTCAACAACGCTCGTGTAGCTCTTGTCTTCTGGTGGCAAGAACCATGTGACACCACCAGTGCCGCCACGAGGAATGATCGTTACCTTGTGTACAGGGTCGCTGTCGGGCAAGATATGTCCAACAATCGCATGTCCAGCTTCATGGTATGCAGTCATTTCTTTTTCTTGTTCGCTCATCACCTTTGTTTTGCGCTCTGGACCAATTGCTACTTTTTCAAAAGCTTCAGTAATATCAGAGTTCGTAATCTTTTTTGCGTTACGACGAGCAGCAACAATAGCTGATTCGTTTGCGATATTTGCTAGATCCGCACCAGATGATCCGGCAGTCTTTGCAGCGAGTGAATCGAGATTAACTGTCCCTTCAGTTGGCTTGTTTTTGAAGTGCACTTTTAGGATTGCCTCGCGGTCTTTTCGTTCTGGCAACATAATGTTTGTTCGTCGGTCAAAACGACCTGGTCGCAGTAGTGCTGGATCGAGTACGTCCGCACGGTTTGTCGCAGCCAGCACAATCACGGTTGTGCCCACTTCAAATCCATCCATTTCAACCAAGATCTGGTTCAATGTTTGTTCACGTTCATCATGACCACCGCCCATGCCGCTTCCACGACGTCGTCCAACGGCATCAATCTCATCGATAAAGATAATCGCAGGTGAGTTCTTTTTTGCCTTCGCAAACAAGTCACGAACACGTGATGCACCAACACCAACGAACATTTCAACGAATTCTGAACCAGAGATACTAAAGAACGGAACATTTGCCTCGCCAGCAACAGCCCGTGCGAGCATTGTCTTACCAGTACCTGGGCTACCAACCAGCAGGACGCCCTTTGGAATCTTTGCACCGAGGCCTTCGTATTTCTTTGGTTGTTTGAGGAAGTCAACAACCTCTTCGAGGTCTTGCTTTGCTGATTCGTTACCAGCGATATCGCTAAATAGTACCTTTTCTTTGTCTTGGCCGTATAGTTTTGCCTTTGACTTACCAAAGCCCATGGCTTGGTTGTTTTGGCCCTGTGCTTGACGCATCATAAAGAAGAAGAATCCGGCAATCAACACAACAGGAATGATAATGATCGCAACATTCCATAGTGCATCGCCAGTCGTATCGACAGGTTTGACGCTGACAACAGCTCCATATTTCTTGTCGAGGCCCTGTTCGATCAGGCTACTTCCTGCTTCTTTGACAGATTTTTCAGTCGCTTCGTCGCTGCCTTTTGGCGTAATCGTTAAGTCGTTACCTTGCAGTTCAATCTTTGAGATCTCGCCTGCATTGGCACGATTAATAACGTCGGAGATTGCAACGGTCTTTAGGTTGTCTTTTGGTGCAGTGATGGCAATGACAGCCAATACACCAATAACCAAGATGACCCAAAATAGTGCTAATCGGATGAAGTTATTCGGTTTCTTTGAGGGAAGCGGGGACTTTGTTGCCATAAAAAATTATATTCCTTTCAGGGACTGACTGTAACAGTAGTGTTCGCTACTTCTTATTTTATCAGCTTGATAGTGAATTGACGAGGGGTGAAAGTAAACTCCACTGCATTACCTGCCTGATATCGTCCGCCTGGTCGCGCGGTCTTGATCGCTAGCAGCACGCGCTCTAACTGAGGGCGGGTTAATAACCCCCGCGTGACATGTCGCAGAATCTCTACAGCAGGTTGTGGATCAATTGCAATAAACAGATGTCGATCATAGTCTGGACCCGTACCAGCTAGCTTTTTTACCTCTACATCGATCTGATGCTTCAAGATTTTTTGCTCTGCATGCAACTGGGTTAATTTTACCTTATCGGCTGGCACGACATCGACTAATTTTCGCCTTAATCGATTGCGCAGATACGTATCACTCTGATTTGTGCTATCTTCCCGCCATGCGAGGTTGTTATCGAGTGCGTATTGAATGATCTCTTGTTTTGGAGTGTCCAAGAGAGGCCTGACAATATCCGAATCCAGCACCGCCAAGCCACGCCAGCCCGTACCGCGGACATGATTGATCGCAATCGTTTCAATCAGATCATCGTTATGATGAGCTGTGATAATCTGCGCATCATGAAGATCGGCAAGTTCCCGTAAAAAAGCATACCGGCGGCGGCGAGCTAATTCTTCGCTAGCATCGCTACCTAATTCTTCGCGTCGCGTCACGAATGGCACCTTGTATGCCTTTGCTAATCTTTTGACAAAGTCAGCATCCTGCGCAGAATCCGCTCTAATTCCATGGTCAAAATGCGCGACTATCAGTCCAGAATCGCGTGCACTATGTAGCATATGCAAGAGCGCGACCGAGTCTACTCCGCCGCTGACCGCGACGATATACCGCGTATCATGCACCCACCTTTTCATAGTTTTAGTTTAGCATAATCGTTATAATGGTGGCCCAGATGACGTTGAGTTGTTCGCAGCTCCGGTCCAAGACCAAAAGTTTGATGATCCATCGGCGTATGCAGTCAGTGCATCGCGCTGCGTAATCATAATTCCGTCAACATAAAACGTTGATGCAGCCCCGACTGTTGTCCAAAGGCGCAATGTCGTTTGGGCGGCAGATGTTGTATATATTCGAGATATCCGCTGCCAGTCACCTGTCGTTGTTATTGGTGTCATCTGCTGAACATTTGTACTGTAGTCGCTCGCCGCTACATTAAACGTAGGAACTGCGCCGGACTCTGAGTAAACATATAACGAAAGAGCGTAGGTCGTTGATGGGCTAACCGTAATTGTCGTCGACTGCACGCCAGTCGATCCACTCGTCCAGACGAGCTTTGTTGAATACGTTCCAGAAACTTTTACATTTGTCGCCTGTGTGCGAGTGCTCACACCTGCACCAGCACCGGAAATTGGCGCCGCTTCACTACTAGGATTTGGTTCCAAGTTTGTGACTGTCGTACACGTACCTGGTTGTTGCGCTGTACTATTCGTCACAATGTAACTCGTATCACCGTAGATTGCGCTGGCACAATAATATTTCGTCTGTCCAAACGTGCTGTACGCAAAAGTCACGCCACCACTTGGTTTCAGGCATATCGTGTTTGCAGCGGGTGATGCAGAGCAATCATTTGCAGTGGGATATGAGTCTGATGCGCTCGTAGTCCTGTACGACTCTAGTTGCTTTCTGGTATTTGTGAGTGTGGATTGTACCGTCGCATCCTTTGCGCGGCCTTGAATACCGTTATACGCAACAATAGTTATTGCCGCTAAAATACCGATAACGACGATAACGATCAGTAGCTCCACGATCGTGAAGCCTTTTTGCCTAGGTGCCCACTTTTGCATGGTCTTAGTTTAGCATAAGCACACAAGGATATAGCTAGAGATACCGCGTACTTCCAAATGGTATTTTTTGTTTTATGTAGATCCCTGTTAGCAGGGTATCGGCAGAATGAATCGTCCGATCACCATACCGCGCGTTGATGTCATCGATCGCATCAGTCACCATTCGTTCGCGTACCAAGCTATCCTGAAACAGACTAACCTGATCTTGTTCGAGTGTCTGCAGCTCGTAGCAATGAATGCCGATTTCTTTTAACTCATCTGGTGCCTTGGCAAATAACTTTTTTGCTAGCTCAAAGATCGTCTGATCCGTATAAAACGGCGATGCTGCCATAAAACTACTATGCCAATAGCCCCGATCCCTTGTTTTTGCATACACATATATACCGCGTGCAGATTTATCTTGACTACGCAGCCTTGAACCGACCGATTCACATAGATGATGGAGTCTCTTGACGATCTCGTCGTACGATAAATCAAACTTTTCTAACACGTATTGCCGACCGACTCGTTTGATATCAAATTCACGATCGTCGACTTCGTGGCCGCGGAGTCGTTGATGCCACTGCGACCCAACGATACTCTTGAAGACGATCTTTTCCAGCGTCACTGGATCGGCATCTAAAAACTCTAGGGGAGTCATGATCCCGACTGCATTCAGGCGCTTTTCGTTATGGTAGGCAATCCCCGTTAGATCAGTTAGCTTTAACTTGCCCAGCACTTCACGAATATTTTCGTGTGTAATCACGTCTAGCCCATCTGGCTTATGTAGCCCGGCCGCAGTCTTTGCCAGGAATCGGTTCGTGCTAATTCCCACATTGCAGCGCATCCACACGCCAATCTCATCTTTTAATCTTTGTTTAATCTCCATGCCGATTTCTACCAGGTCCCGATCCCGAACCAGACTGGTTGCATGGTGAAAATCAATTACCCCTTCGTCAATACTCTTCATAGTCACGTGCGCCGAATATTCCCGCATGATATCTAGCAGTCGATGGTAAATATAGCGATATTTCGGCGGGTCGCTCTCTAGCGCAATAATATCTGGCGCGTAGATTCGTGCCTCTCGTAACTTCATCCCTACTTTCACGCCCAGCGCCTTCGCCTCGTAACTTGCTGTCACGATAGCAGTCGTGTCAGTTCGCCTGTTGACGATTGCGATTGGCTTGCCTCGCAGCATTGGCCTCGCCTGTTGTTCGGCTGTCGCAAAAGCACTATTAAGATCGATGTGCATGATCAGCGGACGCTCTGTGTTGTGGCTATCCTTCATAGTGATCAGCCTCCATCGTGAGGCGCCACGTCAATTGTTCGCTATCCAGTTCCAGCCGATAATCCGCCCCACCGTCGGTCACATCAAATATATGGATCGTCTTGCGTCCACCAGCTCCTGGATGTCGCAGCCCTAGCTCCGTAATCTCTATTTCTCGCCCATTTGCCCGTTTGAACCTGATCGGATGACACGGATGATGTCCGGCCCCAAACACCGCCACCACTTGTACTCGTTCGTTTAAAAAAGTTTCGTCATTCATTTCAAAAATCCTCAAAAATATTAGTTTGAGAAACGCGTTTTGAATTGTTCGCCCGTTATGTTGATGCGTTTCTCATCAAAATACCGAAGACGATTGAATGACCATTCGCGAGGGACGCTTAGCTTTTCGGCCAGTGAGTATCGCGCGGTAATGTGTTTATTATAGCACCCTGCTGCCTGCATTTACATATAAGGTCGGGTAGAGGATAATACGGGTATACCTAAGCATAAGGACTTTTAATAATGAACCCTTCAGATAACGAACGAGATCAACAACAAGATCAAGAACCAGCACAAAGCCCGGAACAGGCAACGCCAACTTTCACCCCAGTTGACGAATCGACTACTGAAACGAATCCGATTGTTGATACCCTCGATACACCGGCGCAGGCAGAAACATTTGCAGAGCCAGAGCCACCACTAGAATCAACACCGGCAGCAACAATCGTCGATGACCTAGACGAACCCTCACCTAGCTTTGCCAAGACCCCGGCAAACCCCGTCGACCCACGCGCAGTCGCCCTAGCCAGTGGCGCCGAACTTCCTATCGGAAAAAAGAAATCCCACATCATCGCGGACATCGTGATCGTACTACTCGTCCTCGCGATAGCTGCCACCTTCGCCTATTACTTGTTCTTTATGCCAACCTCTCCGCAATCAAATACATCGACATCACCGACTTCAACAGAAGTAACATCAACGGTCGAAGCCGCTAGTACTGAACTAACAAATGCCTCGACCAGTGAATCAACCATCAGTGAAACAGATGATAGCACCAGCGCCACAGACGCGAGTGTCAGTGCAGGTGTCGTCGGAGATAGCGTCAGTGAAGACAACCTTTAAACCACTGGTTATCACAGGCACCCTAGCGATTGCGCTCGTTCTATCCGCGACGGTGACAACACAGTCGTCTTTTGCTGTTACGACACTGAATAACTGTGCAAAAATCACAAAGATTAGCAGTACAAACAAGGCAACCCTAACGACAAAGATCGCTGCCATGAACGCAGACTTCGCCACCAGGCTGACCGCGATATCCGACCGTCACGCAGCCATCGATCAAAAACTGGCTGATGCACGATCAAAAGCAGCAGCAGCATTTGATACAAAGATCCAGGCCTTAGGTGCCAAAGAGGGCATTACCGACGCACAGCAAAAGGCCATAGAAAAATATCAGACAGACATGAAAGCAGCCGAATCAATACGCATCGCGGCAGTCGATGCTGCACGCGCGACCTATCGTGCTGGCCTCACCGAAAATGTCACTGCTCATCAATCCGCATTATCTGCGGCAGCAACCAGTTATCAAACAGCTCTAGCGACGGCGGCGGCAAGCGCAGTGACGAACTGTCGAGACAGCACTGCAGTTGAAACGCTAAAATCAGATATCAAAATTGCCCGCGCAGCATTCAAAGCAGCTCGAACCGACGCCAAGATAACCACCGAAATCAAGGACTTGATGGCAACACGCAACACGGAAATCAAAACGGCGAATACAGCATTCGCAACATCTGCGACAGCCTACTCAACCGTGTTATCGACAGCCCTCGAGGGTACTAGTTCAGATTCAGCCAGCTAAGGCTAGAAAAAACCTTCGTTTTTTGATAGAATCATCTCTGTACTATCTGCAAGTTATTGCGATAGGTATACGGCAGCGTAGCTCAGTTGGTTAGAGCGCAAGACTCATAAGCTTGAGGTCACAGGTTCAATTCCTGTCGCTGCTACCAAAGAAAAACGATCACTCAACGTGGTCGTTTTTCTTTTGCCTCAGCTATTTGTTTCCTCTAGTACTAGTCTATGTTGTCGTGTGTATTCTCCCCAACCACTATCTCATAACACGGTTCCTTGAGCGTACGGCTCGCAGTCTGTATACCGTTGTAGTCATACGTTGCATTTAGGATATTCTTAACCGTAACAGATGCTTTAGTATTTGATCCACAGACATCAGATACTTTTGTTTGTAATGTTTTAATGTTTCCTAGTGTTGCAATCGACTCATCCGCCAGAACCAACGAAGCCGATGCGACGGAGGCGTCTTCACCAAAGAACTGGCCAGACTCGCTTAGGTCCACTTTTAGAACGTCGACTCGTGATTCAACAAGTGACACGCTAGACTCATTATGAGATGAAACTTCCAGCTTCTCTTGTGTTGCAGAACCGTACGTCATGTTACCTTTTTGCACATTGATATTCAGTAGCTGTGGACCAGTAATATCTATAGACGATTCATAGGCCCAATTGTGATTCGGGTCATCCAGCGAAAGTTTGGCAGTACCGTTCTCGACAACGATCTTTACCTTTGGCGAGTCCTTTATCATCCGTTGGCTGATCGCTGGAGTTGTTGTAGCAACAGTGTAATTAACATGTGTCCAATAGGGTATGTCCAGCTCTAGTGCAGTGACCGTAGAAAAGTCAGCCGGCAGCTTTTCGGTAATCTCAACAGTATTACGCTGGATTTCCTCATATTCTGATCGCTGATATATTGCACCGATCGTCAATGCCGCACCAAAGCTAGTCAGGCCCAGCGCAATAATAATGACGGCACTAATCCAGATACGTTTATTAAACTTTTGTGCGAATGCTGCGACAGCGACCAACACAGATAGTGCAAATAATAATGCGCCGCTCGCAAACATTAATGCAATCATGACCGCGTACGGATTAAACATAGCCGCGTTTGTTTCATGAGATATTCCGTATGCCACTGCTGCCATTAGCGCCGCCGCTCCTGCCGCTACACCCAGTGCGGTAATGCCTAGCAGAATTGTTAATACTCTTTTAATAATCGCGACGCGTCGCTGGACGTTGATTGTCGAACTCGAGTCATTCAATTCTCGAATCGACGAGAGGGTGACGGGTCGTCCTGACATTTGCAACTTTTCTGCCGCAGTACGCGCTGCCGGAATAATTAACCATCCGATAATATACAAAAGTAAAGATAGACCAAACGAGATAAAGGTCAGAACGATGAACGCAAGTCTCGTCCAAATGACACTAACGCGCAAGTAGCTAGCGACGCCACTCAGTACACCGCCCAGGACTGCACTGTCCAGGTTTCGATACAATTTACGTGTGCCTTCAGCGGAAAATACGTCTTGATCAGTATCGGCAACAGAATCATCAGTCATGAATTCTTTTGGTTCACCTAGCTGTTCACGAATCGCCGTAACATCGGCGCTCGCAATAACATCCTCCGGCTTTATGTCTCGTTCTAGTAACAATTCCGTAATACGAATTTCAATATCTGTCATCAGCTCAGAGTCGGCCGTATACGCCTCTAGTGTATCAATGTATGTCTGCAGTTCTTTCTTTGCAGATAGCTCAATATTATAAGGAACTTTTGCGATATGGATTCGGGTAATGTCTTTCATATTTTCTCCTTATAATTTCTTTAGTGTTGATTGCAGTTCTGCTATTTTCTCATTCATTCGTTCGGCTACTTCGGTACCAAATGTGGTCGTCCTGTAATACTTACGAGGCGGACCTTGTTCACTCTCTTGCCACTCGTGCATCAGCAGCCCATCTTTTTGTAGTCGTGAAAGTAAAGGATAGATCGTGCCCTCCACAACGACCAGCTCGGCTGATTGTAGTTGACGAATAATGTCACTCGTATATTTTGGCTGCTTTGAACAGACCCGCAAAACGCAGTAGGCAAGGAAGCCTTTGCGCAATTGAACCGCAAGTTGTTCGGCATATGATTCGCTGTTATTGTCTGTGTTCGTCATAACTACTATGTTATACATAGTACTATAGAAAGTCAACAACCTAGTACATTTCCCAAGTTATCCCCTTGTTTGCAGAGAGAAGGAATGTCATAATAATCGACCAAGAGAGCCCAGTCCCCATGAGACACCCGTCCCATATTGGCTCTCGAAAGGTGATCAATGACTATCTTTGCAATCGTGGCGCTATCGTGTGGTATCGCCGCATATCTGATCGCAGGATTCATCAGTTACGTGCTGTTCGTCATCTACAGCGGCCTGATTCCGCGTCACCCCTGGCTATTCGTTATCGGATGGCTACCGTCATTGGCGATCATGGCCATCTTGAACGGAATCGACACCTGGCGACAAGAGAATCAGTTGTGGTGAATACCTCAAACAAGACCCTCGTCATCACAATTAAAAAGTCCCGCAATTGGTCGAGCTCTCGCTCTCAAGCGGGACTCTTCCATTTCCTGATTATCGGCTAATGCCAAAGACAGCAGCTTCACGACGACTCAAAAATGACTGAATTTCGTCATCACTGCGACTACGATTCCAGCTTGAGACTTCTAGTACTTCGCTCATTGTTACTGGCTCTATGTTTTGGGTGGATTGCATTACTTTTTGCTTTCTTTTTGTTTTTATTGTTTTATGTATCTATTTAAGCATAAAAGGTATAAAAAAGCAATAGTAAAATGCGTAAATAGAGCCTTATTTTTGACGCCATGACAACGGTTATGGTATAAATAGGTTCAGAGGAAACAAAAAATAAAAATGACTATACTCTCGTCACTCGCTATCGTGACCCTAGCCGCATTAATCCATGCGAGTTTTCAGTTGAGTATTAGTGTCTTGACGCTACTGAGCGGACACGCGATTGGCGCAAAGCATTCGACTGCCCGAGTCGTGAAACTAACATCTAGTTTCGTCATCGGTGCGGGCATCATGGCAGTACTACTACTCGCCTTTATCGCCTTGGTCGTACAACAAACATTTGGTGGTGATGCGCCGCAGCTGGTCTGGGCAGTCGCCTGCGGACTAATGATCGGCCTAGGCGTCGCAGTCTGGATGTTTTACTACCGCCGCGAAAAAGGGACAGCGCTATGGATTCCACGGAGCGTTGCACACTACCTAAGTGATCGGACAAAGGCAACCAAGGTATCGGCTGAATCATTTGCGCTCGGCGTCATGAGCGTCATCGCCGAACTACTCTTTATCATTGCCCCGCTGTTCCTCAGCGCACTAGTAATCGTGCAACTCCCTGGAACCTGGCAGCTCGTTGCAATCGGTATCTACGGCATCGTATCAATCTTGCCGCTGGTGAGCGTTTGGGCGCTGATCAGTAGTGGCCACAAACTAAGCGATATCCAAAAATGGCGCGAATCAAACAAGAGCTTTTTGCAATTTGCAGCAGGCAGTGGCTTGATCATCCTAGGGCTATTCACCTACGTAACTAAAGTATTGACTGATACTCTCGGAGGCTTTTGATGTCCCAGCTGATCGACGTCGTCAAACGACAGGGCAAGCGACCGACCGAGACGTTTACCCGTGAGAAACTACATGCATCTGTCGTGGCTGCTTGCCTGAGTGTCAAGACACCCGCAGGACAGACCGAAAAGATCGCTGAAGCAGTCTGTGATGCAGTCATAGACTGGCTACAAATCAGGCCAGAAGTGACCAGCGGTGATCTGCGACGCATCGCAGCACGGAAACTACATATTCACCATCCCGACGCCGCCTATATTTACGAACAACACCGAATAATTATCTAAGGAGAATCCACCATGGCCCAATCACACACATTTGACTACGACTTGATTGTTATCGGCAGCGGCGCTGCAGGTAGCGCTGGCGCAACGATTGCTGCCCGTGAAGGCAAGCGCGTTGCTATCGTCGAAGCAGACACCTTTGGTGGCGATTCACCAAACTGGAGTGATGTGCCGACAAAGGCGTTGCTGCACGTGGCACGACTATACGACGAAGCTCGTCATGGTGATAAATTTGGCCTCCGTACCTCGACCCTAGGATACAACTACCCTAGTATTCGTGCATGGAAAGAACTAGCCGTGGAGCGAACCGGTGCCGCTGGCAATCGACGATTCTACGAGAACCATGGGATCAGTGCCTTCAACGGTATCGCCCATTTCTTGTCCCCAAATGAAATTACCGTCAACCGCCGTCACCTATCTGCAAAGAACTTCTTGATCGCAACCGGATCACACTGGATGACACCTGACGTCCAAGGCATTGAAGATACTGGATTCTATACCCCACGCACTATCCTGGAAGCAATTCGCCCACCAAAGAGCCTCCTGATCATTGGTGGCGGAACGCATGGCGTTGAAATTGCCCAGATGATGGCAACATTCGGTACCAAAGTTACCATAGCTGAAAAATCGAGTCGATTACTGCCGAATCAAGACCAAGAAGTTGGCGCACTGATCGAACGCGTCCTGTCTGAACAAAAAGGTGTCGACGTACTCACCCAGGCACGTGTCCTTTCTGTCACCAAAGAAGGCCTCGGCAAACGAATCCTCATTTCACGCGGTGGAGTTGAAAGAACAATCAAAGCTGACGAAATACTCGTCGCTGTTGGTCGCGAACCAAACCTAGACCTAGGATTAGAGAATGCCTCTATCGCCTACACACCAAAAGGCATCGAGGTAAACGATCTACTGCAGACAACTAGCAAACATATCTTTGCAGCCGGTGATGTACTAGGTCGCGACAGCCACACGCACAGTGCATTGCTAGAGGGACAAGTTGCCGCCAACAACATATTCCACAAGAATAAAATTATCCCGAATTACACCGCAACACCGAGCTTGATCTTTACTTCACCAGAAGTTGCCCAGGTAGGACTCACCGAAGACGACTGCTTGAAGCGTGACATGCCAATCAATAAAGCAGTTGCACCGCTAAACATCATCACGCGCAGTAATACATCTGACTTCCGCGATGGATTCGTAAAACTACTGACCGACAAAAAAGGCGTTGTAATTGGCGGCACCATCGTCGCACCACACGCTAGTGAAATGATCCATGAAATTGGCCTAGCCGTAAAACACGGACTAACCGCCGCACAAATTGCCGAAACGCCACACGCATTCCTGAGCTGGGGCGAAGCCGTCCGCGTTGCTGCAAATCGACTCGCGTAGTTTCTTGCTAATTCCCTGATCCCATGATTGAATAGTGACGTAATACATCCGCACTCTATTCACCGGGAGGTGAGCATGACCGAAGTATTCGCATCATACATCGCATTCGTCATCGTTGGAATCATCGCCATTGTGATCGGGCGTATCGCCTCGAAACAGTATCCCGGATCCCTCTGGGGATCGATGCTGATTCAGGCTGGCTGGATGTTCGTAGGAGCATTCGTTACAGCCCTCCTGGTTGCAAGACCAGAGCTTGGCGTCATCGGCGGGATCAGTGTGCTAGCGGGAATGGCCGTCGGTCTGGCCATTGGCGTCGTCATAGATCACCGCGTGAACCCTGGCTTCTACTACCAGGCTGGCTACCGTACGTCCGACGACGAAGACGATGAATGGTGAACCCAAAGAGTGGAGCAATCGCGGCCAATTGGTCACGGGTGCTCCACTCGGGGAATAGCATTGAAATTATTTATTCGTAAACACAGGCGCTGATATCGCCAAGTACCAGATTGGTGTAGTTCTTGCCAACCGCACTGTAATACCAGATTTGTGCACCGATACCATTGCAATATTCATAGGTAATTGTTGCTTCGTTATCAACCTCGATCGCGGTGATGTCCGTACTGTCTAGTTCGTATTTTGACGCAGCTTCAACTAACTGATCATAGGTTGGATAGGTTCCGTTTTCGGCGTTGTATAGTTCGGCCGTTTTCTGGAATGTACTCGCATTCGCTGCGATCATCGAATCATCGGCTCGTAGTTGTATGCCGGCGTATGCAACAATTGTTATCGCAATCAGTAGGACAAATCCCAGGACGACACCAACAATACTAGTGATCAGTCCGGTAATAGCTAGACCCCGTCGAGCACCTTTTTTGAGTCCGATCGCACTTAATACGATGCCGACAACACCTACAATGCCGCCAATACCCAGCGCTGATGTCGCAAGCGAACTAATACCTAATACGAATCCGGCGATGCTCATACCGCTAGATTGCTGCACGGTCTTTGGTTTTTCTGATTTTGCCATGAAAGTCTCCAGTTAGGTTGAGGCAAGTATAGCAGACACCGTAAGCGGTTCGCAAGGTTGCTAAATGCCTTTTGATCTGTTAATATAGGAAATGTATCGCGGGGTGGAGCAGCCCGGTCAGCTCGTGTGGCTCATAACCACAAGGTCGTAGGTTCAAATCCTACCCCCGCAACCAAGAAAAATAGTCATCCCTGGATGGCTATTTTTCTTGGTTCTAGGCTAATTTGAGCCTACGGCTTTCTGCAAAGCAGAAATAGTCGTTGGGTCGCGCAGTGAGTGACGCGAAAAAGTGTTTACATTTTTGAGCAAACGAACGAATGAGCAAACTCGTTTGCATCCTAATATAAGTGCTCAAGACGCCTATACCTGTAAATAAGACGCCTAGCAAGATAGCGCCGGCATAGCTAACTGCAGTGTTCTTTTCTTGATTACTCGAAGTGATTACATAGCCAAGTCCAAGCGCACCTACGAATAGTGCCAAAATCAAAGAAAGCAATGATCCACCGTGAAATACTTCGAATCCAAGCGGTGTATAGGCAAATACGATTACCACTAATAAATACCAAATTGCGCCTGCAACACCAACGTGAAATGAAAACGATTTCTTCAATAGTTTGCTTTTTTTATTTTTGTCAGTCATATGTGAATCTTACCATAGAATATAACCATGACTGATATAGTGTATGTAACTTTCATTATTTCATCGGTCTCGTTATTTAAAAGGAGCTAAAAGCAAAACCAAGGAAAATTACATACGAGATAAATACGCCTAACGCAGTTGCTCCGAGCAAGAAAGCCGCCTTTGTACCCCCATATATTTTATGCAGCTCCAGCAGAGAAAGAGCTGGCGCAATGATTAACGCAAATACAGGTAGAAATAGCAGCAAGTATCCATCGGGCAATACATGGAATTTATCAAGCTGCACAAAGGTCGCCATACAAGCAACGTATGCGATAGAGAGGAGATACAAAGCTAACTTGTTAT
>Ga0247812_10001035_pt1 | contig 15876 bp, 13 predicted proteins | sample UWRJL149409B1_FD_178011 | JGI IMG/M metagenome (GOLD analysis project Ga0247812, IMG submission 178011) | Plant litter microbial communities from Arlington Agricultural Research Station in Wisconsin, United States - UWRJ-L149-409B-1 | ecosystem: Environmental > Terrestrial > Plant litter >...
AAGAGTATTTTGGAAAACGTGCTATGCATTCCCAGCGGAACGTAAAGCCAAAAGTTATGTCATCGAGTTTGCCAAAAGCAGTTGATCAGGACTGGAATGCGGAGTTTACATTCGAGGAGGATTATCTACCAGAGGCTCTTAAGGACCTGATGACCCCTCAAGAAAAGGCTCGCCGAGGCTCGCGCAACGCCGATGAAGAGGGAAGACCGATTCTTCACAGCGGAACAGGAACTCCGATCAATGCCGGCACACCAATTAATGAAGTCGGCAGCAAGTGGGGATCGCCTTCCAACGCTAGTCCATCGAGATGGGGACCTCTCTTTCAACGTCACCAACAGGAGAAAGAGGAAGAAAAATTGTCCCGTGCATCTGCTTTCGGACACGTTGGTTCCCCACTTCGAAACTCCTCTCTTCACCCAGGTGCCAGTCCCAGCTCTAGACCCATTGCGAGACCTAGCGTCTCAGGTGACTCCTCGCCCTATATGGCTTCTCCCCCTCGCCAGAGCTCAATGTCAGGAATTTCTCAGCAACTGCAGCGGACTCGTCTTTCAAGAGCGGAGTCTACCGGGAGCGATTCAGGTCTGCACCCCAGTCGCGCAACGAGCAATCCGATCGGTTCTGGCCCACGGACTGTAGCCGAGAGACAAATCAGCTCCACCGGTATTGGTGGAAGTGGTAGATTTACCACCCCCATAGACGAAGAGCAGAGCGATTTCGTGTTCAAAATGGATGGTATGGATGATGATGAGAAGAAGTCCGAGAAACGCAACAGCGGAGGCTGGGTTCATCCAGGCAAATCTGCTACATCTACTCCAAATGGCAATGGTCTGGATGGCATGTTTGGTGGCCGCTAGTAAGTTGTGTTTGCATTGTACTCGTCTCTCTCTTCTAAAAGCTATTTCCCAAAAACCGATTTCTTGGCGTTCCACACATATATATATAAAACAAAAACGATACCCTCTTGCGACCAACGAAAATAAAATCTAGTCACATTTTGAGGGCTTGGGCAGCGTTATGAATTACGATGTATCTTCTGTCGATATAAGAGACGACAGTTTTGTCTCCTTTTCATACACGACATCTTAGGGGATCGTTGGATTTGGCGTTATTGATTTTGTAGGCACAAATTCAGCTTCCTTTTTTGTATCATAGAATGCTTGTCTTTGGTATAGTAGCATTAGTCAGTCTTGGGGAGTTGTTTTCTTGGTTTTGACTGGCATAGTAGATTGACTTGTGAGACCAGAGGTAAAAGGCAATAAATAAAAATACATTGACCACACTCCATGTTCTAAATTGTCATGCAGTGAGTGAATATACTACTAATCGCACCTCTTGATCTACAAGAAATAATTGCGGACGAGATTTTTTTGTTGCAAGTCGCACCCTTCAAGTTACCAAAACTTCACAGAACCCTAGTCTCTAGCCTACCAGATTGCGGTTATCAGTGTTTGCTTTTTGCGTGTTGGGGGGTTTTGCTACATGTTGCATGTTGCACCCCCTTCCATTCAAGTTTAAGCTTTTAGCGTGGCTGTATATTAAGTTTTAGTGTTATGCTTTTGTTTTAATTGAATCTTATATTGTGTTGGGGTGTTTGTCTGCATGTTGTTTCTTACTATATGCTACTCAAAAGCGATACGCTAGCAGCTAGAATAGCTCGATTTGGCTTTCTTGATATATTAGCACAACCCCGTGTCTATACGACATATTATTTGCTAAGCTAGTAGTATAAATTTTACATCCAGCCAGCAAGAGTTACATCATTGAAGCTAATAGCTAGCGTTCAAATTAAGCTTGGACCCTTTTTCGATAGCGCAGCCTTGCCAAGAGTAAACAGTCCAAGCCTCATTAACAACGAATCATCGCGGGCTGGCTGATTACCAAGACAAGGCTCTGTAGGAACTGGCCACGCCACAACTTGAACTCCTACTCCCAATTATAACCAAATAGGCTCCATTCTCCTCTTCAAACCACTCGATTCTCTCCCAACAATATATTTGACTACTTTGCCCCAGAAACCAAAAGAGACACAAATCAGATGTCCTAACACCATGGCAGGTCGACAATCAAACGACGCTCATTACCCGTTCTCGACGTCATCATCAGGAACATCAACTCCAGCTTCTACGTCCATGTCTGCATCATGGACCGTCCCTTCAGCTGTGACGGGCTTGCTAAAGCGATTCTCCACGGAGCCCTACAGGGGCCCATCTAGCCCGGGCTTTCCCCCCTCGAAAAGCAACACGAATTCTTCATATCACTCGGGTTCTGGCATCTACACACCTCCTCAGCGAACTGCTTCACCGTTCCAACCTCCGCCTCTGTATCCCCTTTCTCTCACCGGCTGGGGCAATGTCGATGTAGAAGGCAGATTGCTGGGCAAAATGCTAGCGGAGGAAATCAGGCTGCTGGTGCCTCCAAGGCTCCAGCTGGAGGAGCAATGGGAGCTGGTGTACAGCCTTGAGGGTGACGGGGTCAGTTTAGGGACACTATACAAGAAATGCGAGGCGTTAGGAGGTGCAAGAGGGAGAGAAGGGTTTGTGCTGGTGGTTAAGGATTCAGAGGGTGGTCTGTTTGGAGCATATCTCACCGAAGCACCACATCCTAGCCCACATTACTTCGGCACTGGTGAATGTTTCCTCTGGCGAGCTAGCATTCTCTCCGCGACAAACTTCTCCCATCTGCCTCCGCCGCCCTCTGAATCAACGCCCAATCAAGCACGCAGCACAACCCTCTCTCCCAATCTATCCGAAAATCAACAGCCTGGGGCCACAACTCCAGACCGTATCCGCTTTAAAGCATTTCCCTACAGCGGCGTCAACGACTACATGATGCTTTGTGATGCCACTTTCCTCAGTGTTGGTGGTGGGGATGGCAAGTATGGTTTGTGGCTTGATGATACATTTGAAAGGGGAATATCGAGCCCATGTTTGACGTTCGGCAATGAAGGTTTGAGTGACGAGGGCGAAAAGTTCGGGATCTTGGGGGTAGAGCTCTGGAGGGTGGGAGGTGGTGGTAGTAATAGTTATTGAATCGATTTGCGGCGGTCGGAACGATCATATGATACCCATGGTTTTGTGTTGATTGGCGTTTTTGCAGTTATGGGGTTGGATACGGAATCTCGACTTTGGAGCATGCCTGTTCTGGGGGCGTTTTTTTTTTTTTGAAATTGGGAACATGAAAAAGGAAAAAAATTAGAAATGGGATCACAAAACTCAGGTATCACAAAAACTTATTTTTACACTTTCTCAATAATTGCTGAAAGTTCCAAAGTTTCTACATTTGTACTTCCTAATGGGGGGATCATGATATAAATAGAAGCTAAGCGATAACAAGGAAGCCCGTCTGATTGGCCGAGCACGCAACCATCATCCCCTTCAGCCCCCTTCAACATCTCTAAATTCCCATTATTTGTTTCGACTTCGCTCTTAAATAACCAAAAAATCTCGTTGTTTTTTCCCTTTTTTCCCCCCGCAATGCGCATAAATTACAATCGGCGCTGAGTCTCCAGAAATATGGAGAAGAGTAGTCTGACTGACTGACTGACTGACTGAAGATCTACTAGTTCTTTCAAAATGCGCGTGGAGGAGCCGGGGACCACCTCGACTTCTGTCGCCAGAGACGAGATACTCGGTATCATCGTTAATGCGCATGAGGCTGTGTCGTCACTTGTATCTGAAGATGAAGATGGAGATGTGAATGTTTATGGGTCGGATGAGAAGGAAGTTGTTGATGCGGAGGTTGTGTCACAGCCTAGATCTGGAGATTTAGATAAGACTGTTTCTGGGTTAAAAGAGCAGGATGTCACCTATGCTCAGGTTCCATCACGAGCTATATCTGAAGATATGGATACGACTATTTCTGTGTCAAACGAGCAGGAAGTCGCCGATGCTCAGTTTTCGACAGAATATCCAGAGTCTGCCCTAGGGCAGCTTCGGTATTATCCGCTGGACATTAAAGCGCAGGAAATTCGACTCCTGGAGATACTCCATAATGATGACGATCATTACGTGGATTGTACACTAGAGACGACTTCTCTAAATTCATCCCGGCTGCAAGGATATGTTGCACTTTCCTACTGCTGGGGAGACTCTAATCTAACTACGAAAGCTCGTGTCAACGAATCAATGGTAGACGTGACGCAAAACCTTGATGCTGCATTACGCCAGCTAAGGTTTCAAGGCTATCATCGAGTCTGGGTTGATGCTATTTGCGTGAATCAGGCCGATAAGGAAGAACGCGGAGCCCAGGTCCGCATCATGCAGCAGATCTACTCGAGCGCTCTTCGAGTTATTTCCTGGATAGGATCTGTCGATGATGACACCGCGGAAGCCGTCAAATTCTTGCTTGAACGATCGAGTTCTTCGCAAGTCTCAGCGAGTGATGCCATTGATCTGGAAGAAATGACACCGCTCCCTTCGCCACTCTTTACACATGAGCGACCGGTTGAGACCGCTCAGCCGAGCCCTCGGTATTCCAGGCTCGAGAAAGCAGAACGACGCTGGATACGAAATCAGTGGAGCATTATCCAAGACTTCTTTTCCCAGGATTACTGGAAAAGGGTGTGGGTGATCCAAGAAGTAGTGGTTGCAACGGACGTGATGATTCTCTATGGGAAATCAAAAATCTCTTGGGATTATGTTGCCGCTGCAATCGTGATTTGGAAACGGACCCTCATGTCACTTCCGACCGGCCACCTTTCGCATCTATATGCTGCTCAGTTGCTCGATCTTCGAGAACAATTCCGGAACAAGAGTCGAATGTCTATTGTTGATGCAAGTGAGTCATTTTCATTTTCCCTTGCGACATGAGACGGTGCTATATCATCGATTCTAGCAGATATTCATAGCTTTGTCTTCTATCATTGTAATACTGACAAAAACTTTTCTACAGTGCTAGTAAGTAGCAAAGCAATGGCAGCAGACCCAAGAGACAAAGTATATGCTCTTCTTGGGATTACCTGGGATGGACCATTCCTGGTTCCCTTTCCAAATTATCGGACCCCACTCAGAGATATTTTGGCCAATTTGACGCATGCAATCTTGATCGCGGAACGTTCTCTCAACCTCATTTTCTTAAGAAGTCCATATCATCATGTCGAGGATAATCTGCCATCTTGGATACCACCATGGCTGATTAATGACGAGTTTAGCTACTGGTCCAAGTCACTTACGATTATCGAGAACTCTCTTCTATTCACGCGACCGCAAGTTCCTGGGTTGCTAATAATTCGTTCAGGCCCAGAAGTCTCTTCGACAGTCAGTCCGTCTTATTTGGTAGTCCAGGGGATTATACTTGATGAGGTTTATGCTCTAAGCTCCACCTTCGGAACTGAAGGCGAGGACATCCAACAATGCGACCCTGCCAACGAAACAAGACTAGAAACGAACGTTAACAAATTCTATCCTTCTGGACCTGGTAACGCGCTCTGGCAAGCACTTTGTATAGACCATGATTTTCATCCAGTGCCGAGGGGTGCTGGCTACTACAGCGCTCGCTCGAACGCTAAATACCGTAGCTGCTTTGCAAGCCTCTGGTCAGAAAGGGATCGTCTCCCTGATTTTGTTGCAAGTAACGAGTTGAAGGCTTGGCTACAATATAATGCAGGTATGAAAATTGGGGGGCGCACCATCGCGGAATGGTCAACGAATGGCAATCATATCCAAAATCACACGGATGCTGATATAGCTGCGTGTTGCAAAACTCTCCAGGATATTTTAGAATCATCGCTGAGATTGGCCGTCACGCGTTTGGGTTACTTGGGAATGGTACCATTACAGACGAGGCGAGGTGATAAGATTTGTTTCTTAAGAGGATGCAGTGTGCCGGTTGTTTTGAGAGCTGCTGCCACCGGATATACGGTTGTTGGATGTTGCTCCTTGCGAACAAAGTTTGAACCGTATGCAGAGGCTTGTCGCAAGTTTGCTGTTGGAGAAGGTTTTGACAGCGAAGTGATGTTGAATATTCAAGAGTTGAAGCTAGTCTGATCACTTAAGTATGACTTCATTTCCAATGTAGATCTAGGGACGAAGTTTTTTTTTATAGCAAGTTCTGATGCATACTTCTTATAGTGGCTATAGGGGCCTCATGCCCTATAACAATAGTGACTAGTGCGACATGCAACAAAAACAGTTAGCGAAAGGAAGCTAACCAATGAGTGGCACGAAAGATGTTGGAAGCGAGAGGTTTCTCCAATTAAGCGAGGGAAATAAGGGGCTTCCGCCAAGACCTTAGTGGTTCACTATGACATCTCAAGCTTCGTTGCTCTGCTCTTCAGAGTTCAAAGTTGAGATCAATACAACAAGCTATTAAAATTTGTAGTGCAGGTATGTCCTTTTCCTCTTCTATCTACGATCAAATCGCTTGGGAGAAATGACTAAACTCTTTTCTAGCCATCAAGATCTGCGTCTAGCCGAGAGAGTCCATCATACTTCGAGTATCACCATTCTGAAACTCCAATTCCGGGGATATACTGCTCGAAATTGCATGGGACTACCAATACCTTATAGTTCGATGCATTCTAAGTGAGATATATACATATCCTGAAATTGTGAGAGCGCTGTTACAGCGTCCTTCCAAAACTGCTCCTTTCCCGACAAGATATTGAGAAATTTAGGGATCCTAGTCAAGGTTCACGAGATGAAAAGCTAAAGGAAGTACAAAGCGGAAACTGAATGGGCAATATGTAGAAACAAAAAAGGATTTGAATTTCACAAAACTTGTAGCCATTATTTTAATGCTTGGTAAATATAACCTGTGACACTAATACCATCACTTTTAACGTTTCCTGTCTCATATTCCCCTCCACCGCTATTTCTATACCAGCAGCAACCGCAATTACTGCAAGTAAATACATTCCCGAGGCATTTAATGCCTCGAAGGGAGGTTCACCATGTTATGAAAAGCATCCCTAAAGATACTAAAACGTTGTGTTTTACATTTGTTAAGGTTTGAAAAAATGGATGGAAGACATCCGGGGTGTCAATGTTGGTAATGATTTGGTGTTCATCCAATAGCTAGATTGTATGTCCTACTGTAGATTCTGTGAAAGCTTTGTTTGAAGGAAATCTTTTGGAAACCCATAACCCATAACACAATGAGTTAACGCAACGGTATTCGAAACATCGTCACAAGATTTTGAACTCACACAAACGCATTTTATCGAGTTCACTTGAAGTTGATGGGGCATGACACACGATTTGATGATGCATATGGTTCTGGAAAAGATTTCCTAAGACTTGGTTTGCACTCCTCTGGTATTGCGGACCTTAAATGTCCCTTTTCAGGGAAATGAGTAAAAGTATTCCGTATGTTTACGCAAGGCAGCCATCAGACATTATCTTGTTAGCCAGGAATGACGCAAGAAAGATCTATACAGTCTGCGGCGAATAAGATATAAAGATGAATAATTTTATTTAATTCTTCTGCATTGTTTTCAAGTTGCTTTAATTTCATTACATTATGCAGTCCTTGACGCATATCTGCCCTCAATATTTCATACCAGGACATGAATTAATGTCTGGGGTGCATCATATAATCAGTATTCAAGGCTCCTAGTCCAAGCTGTACTTGAGTGAGAGTAGAGCTAGAGTAGAAACTTTGCTATTTCTCTCCCCTGTTCTCTTTCGGTTCTTTGTTTGCAGATTCGATTTTGTTCCGAGGAAGAAATATCCTGATTTTAGCAGTCACTAGTGATACCTCTATTAATATAGCTCTCTAATAGATCCAAAGGGCAAAAGAAGTGACCCGTTTGATTTTAAGAAAGGTGGCCATAGTATGCCTGGTTTAATCGCCATATCTGGGTATTTCGATGATTTCCATACTTCAATACACTACTGTTAACTATCTACTGCTTATATTCTAGTAACAGTGTAACAATATCCTGACGCCCGTCCTCTAAAGCCGCCTGACGCGCCTTATTATAGAAGTCTCCACCTTGGGTGTTTATGTCAGCCCCATTCTCAAGTAACAGCGCAATAATATCCAAATCTTCCCCAGCTAAAGCCGCCTGAAGAACATGGCCATATTCACCGCCTTCGGCATTTATGTCAGCCCCCTTTTCAAGTAAATACGTTATAATATCCAAATGGCCAGAATAAGCTGCGGCTTGAAGAGCATGGCCATATTCACCGCCCTTGGCATTTATATCAGCCCCCTTTTTAAGTAAAAGCGTAACAATATCCAGATGGCCAGAATAAGCCGCGGCCTGAAGAGCATGGCCATATATACCGCCTTTGGCATTTATATTAGCCCCCTTTTCAAGTAAAAGTTTAACAATATCCAGATGGCCAAAACAAGCCGCGGCCTGAAGAGTATGGCCATATATACCGCCTTCGGCATTTATATTAGCCCCTTTTTCAAGTAAAAGTGTAACAATATCCAAATGGCCAGAAACAGCGGCGGCCTGAAGAGCATGGCCATAATAACCGCCCTTGGTATTTATATTAGCCCCGGTTTCAAGTAAAAGTATAAAAATATCCAAATGACCAGAATAAGCCGCGGCCTGAAGAGCATGGCCATATATACCGCCTTTGGCATTTATATTAGCCCCCTTTTCAAGTAAATGCGTAACAATATGTAAATGGCCAATATAAGCTGCAGCCTGAAGAGCATGGCCATAATAACCGCTATTGGCATTTATATTAGCCCCTTTTTCAAGTAAAAGTGTAACAATATCCAAATGGCCAGAAACAGCGGCGGCCTGAAGAGCATGGCCATAATAACCGCTATTGGCATTTATATTAGCCCCCTTTTCAAGTAAATGCGTAACAATATCCAGATGGCCAGAATAAGCTGCGGCTTGAAAAGCATGGCCATATATACCGCCTTCGGCATTTATATCAGCCCCCTTTTTAAGTAAAAGCGTAACAATATCCAGATGGCCAGAATAAGCTGCGGCTTGAAGAGCATGGCCATATTCACCGCCCTTGGCATTTATATCAGCCCCATTTTCAATCAGTTCTTTAACTAGCCAATAGATGCCCTCAGACGATGCGTGATATAATGGCGTCCTATTAGTAGGGACATAATCAATCTCGCCAACAGGATCTTTCCAGGGAAAATCCGTATCATACAATCGACACCAATTGAAATAGAAATCTTCTTGCGATGAAAGAAGTTTAAGCACTTTTTGCAGAAGGACCATTTCTTCGTTGTCTATTGCTCGAGCGTGTTGCATCCAAAATCTTGCTGAATAGCGAGCTAACGGAAATTCATTTAAACGCTCCGTGGTAAAAGCTTCTGGTTTAACGAGGTAAAACAAGTACTCTAGACAGATTTCTGTAATCTCCTTATTAGAGGGCATTTCTTGGAAATCAAAATCTTCTATCTCGTTATAAACTCGATCCGAGATGAGATACTCCTTGACAGAAAAATGAGCTAGGGTAAGCTCCTCGACTTCGATATCGCCTACTCCAGCAATATCATGCACTGCAGTGACAGTAGTAACGAGGCTAGAACAAATCTCTATAATATCCCGAGGCTCAGGAAGACGATTTTCTGGATCAAATTGAAATTCCGGATTCGATTTGACGGCAACGACATCGACAACCTCTTCTATTCTCAGTGGCCGTGCCGAGAACAATAACCATCGAAGTATGGTGACGGCGCGGGTGCGTAATTCTGGCTTGATTCCTCTTAGGATACGCGCATATGTCTCATCAAGGTCCTCCGGTAGTTGCTTAAGGGTTCTTCGAAGCATAGGCAGGTCGACACAAGATTCAAGAGCGTCGAGCTGACATTGGGCCCATCTGAACCTTTGATATACTGCCGTTAGCAAAATTCACCTTGATTGTCTCATGTGTCTTACATCCCGTCAACCTTTGCCATCAAATATGATTCAATTTCCTCCTGAACATTTGGTTTTTTCTTCCAACGTGCGAGCCCTTTACCATTTTGAATCTTGTCTCTTATATGAAGACGAATGTCTTCCTCAACAAGCGCACTCTGGATACGAATCTTTTGATCATAATCTAGGAATGGCTGGATGTTGTCTTCGATATCCTTCTCTGGTCGACTAGTGATCATCACGTGCAGTGTCTCGAGTTTCCACTCAAATACCTTGGTAAGATATCGAAGAGTGTCTTGCCTACTTTTTCGTCTTGCTGCTTCTTCACATTCATCAAGAGCATCAATTACTATAAAAGTTTCATTAAGGTTATCAATAAGCCCCCGAAGTACTTTCAAGAGCTCATCGACAGATGGCTGTCGCTGACCGTTATTGGAGGCGTCGAATAGGTCTTCCAGTATTTGGCAACGATGGGCGCTTTGTGAATACAACTGGGAGACGATAGAACATATCATATTTCGCGGGCCTTGTTTGTCAGTGTCGCGAAAGGTGAAGTAAAAATATGCCACAGCCTGATTAGTACGAGTAATGATATGCTCATCTATGCCTTCAATAGCAGTAGACGCAAGTATTGTTTTCCCGCATCCAGGTTTTCCATACAGCCAAAGTATAGAGTTGCTTGTATTCTTCCACCCCTTAAATTGACTGCTTTCTAATAGCCACTTGCCCGTATTTGAGTTACGTTCCTCTAGTGCGGCGTTGAAGTTAGAAGAAGGGTCAGTAGCGGATAGCCACTGGTTGATTCTGCGGATTCTTTCATCTAAGAAATCTCTGTCAGCACTATACTCGAAGCTAGGGCAGGTAAGATACCGGAATTTTGGGTCTGTAATAGATCTTTGAATTGCGACATCGTGTATTCATTTTGCACATCTCGCACTTGGTCCCAGGTTATCGAGAGAGCATGTTGCTTAGCAGCAATTTTTCCTATTTTTGTTATTGCTACAGCTGCTTGGAGTTACGATTATCAATACCTTGAGAGATATAGACCTTGCACAGCCTTATAATTTCTTCAGTGATTCGGCAAACACAACCCCATAGCTGACGAGAAACTTGCTTTTGAGACTCTCGGATCTCAACTATCAATGATGATCGGATACTCCGCCCAGTCTGCTCTAGGAGTTCAACAAACGCGGGCATTTCCCCACGTGTAGCACTAGCCCAGATAGTGCAGTGAATACACCCGTATAGTCCACATAGAATGATTTTATTGAGGTCACTCTTTTCGCAACCTATGCTATATGTCGAGTCGATAATACTCTTGGTATGCAATAGTTTAGTAGTTAGATTTGGAGAAAGCTTCCAATCTTCATCGAGACCGTGAAGGAATGTCTCAAATTCGGATTTGCCTATGGAATGAAAATCGGGCAGATCATTCGCAAAGTTCGAGACTTCTAGGGAGGCGTGGAAAGCCTCCAAGTTGGATTTGAGTTCAGACAAAGACAGTTGCGACATCTTGATGCCTTGCAATATTCAGGAAGTCTGTAGCGGATAGTCTCAGTAATATGGTCGGTCGGTGAAATTTTCCTTGATGACAGTGCTAGACAACAGAAGGTTGAGCAAACTAAGTGAGGTGGTTCAGAATTGCAAGGTAAGGCTGAAGATAGGCGCCGCCCAGCGGCTAGCAGTAGTAAAGTACAAACTAATATATTACCCTTGGCGCATACACAAGCTTAAGCGAGGGTAGCTGCAAGACGTAGAACCAACACCGTTGCTTCTCAAATACGTACGTTAGACATTCCAGTGCAAATATATTCGAAAAATCCTACTTGATTAAATCTTCCTCCAGCCAGTCGTGATGTCCTGTCAGCAGAAAACTTCACCCACAGATATCGTGTTGTATACCGTCCTATTGTCTATTTTATATCAACTAACATATTAACTAAGATTACTTATATCGGCGTGCCCCTCGCAGTTCTTGGTGTGCTTCCTATACTCTGGAATTCGGTTAGAAGTTTCTGGATTAGGCACTATCTTGCTTCATTGATTCCCGCCCTGGCCCGTAAACACGCATCGCTGACTGTAGACCCTGCTGCGGGCGTCGTGGTTGTGGTTCTTGATAAGCTTGAACTAAGAGCAGTGAATCTTTTTTCCCGTGGATGTCAACAAAAATCCCTCGCCCCCGGCATAGTCAGGCATATAGACCCGCAGCTCGTCGGTTGTTCCTGGATGGGGTTTTACGAGGCTGGCATCCTTCCTACGAAGGGAATGGGTTCGCAACGGGTCATTATCGATGCTTCTTTGAGGTTTGAGTCCGTTGGTCTCTATTGCGATAGCGAGACTTTTTTATTTCTAGCGCTAGGTCTTGGGGTTGATCCTTATTGCAATCAGTTGCACCGTATTGCCGAGGGCACAATGCACGATATGAGCAATACACCAGTCCTTGATGTAACAATTGTCAGACATTTGGCGACAGTGCAGCTTCGTTCCGGGCTTTCGTTCTCCGAACGGCGAGCTTTAGCTTGGTTTTGCACAATGATAGTACAAACGGACAGTGGCATCTTATATATTCCACTGAGTAAGGCTACTGAAAATGGTGATTTTACTCAACAGCCGAGGCTCCATAGCATAAAGCCAGAGCTTAAAAAGCTTGATAATGACGGCGTCGACCTTAACTTGGCGTTACATTGGACTTTTTATGCTGAGTCGATCTTCTACAATGAAGGGAATGGAGAACTGCTTCCAGTGCCGCAAAAGGTGCTACAAGCTCGTGAAGCAGCCCTTGCCCAGCTTCAGACACTTAGCACTGATAACTTGGAGATCCATCTCCAGAAGATCTTTAATCACGATACCAGCATAGTCAACAAAGTTCTTGCAATGTTGAAGATAACGTGGCTTGAGATAATTCCCAATATCAGAGATGGGAAACGAACGGGCCAACCGCAGCAGAGTCTTAAAGGTTGTCAGACATATTTGAACCTGAGAAGCTTATGTCCGACAAGCGATATCATCCAAAGGTTATACGGTGGGATCCAACTTGGAAAATCCCAACCACAAAATCAAGCTTTGTTATTCCATGATACTTCTAATCCGATATTTACTGCATCTCGGATATGGTTGGGGCTTTCAGTCATTCAGCTTTGGAGAAGAGAAGCATGGGATACCAAATTAGGATTTCATGATGGGAGGGTAGTAGCTAAGCCAACCTTCAATTTACTTTATGAGTTGCTGGATGAAGACAAAACGAGATCATATGAAGATATTGTCATTGGTTAATGGTATAGTTTTGCGAGATACACAGTTGACTATGAAGTCATGTTAAGCAGTAAGTCGTGATAGTGGCTTCCATGGAGCATGATAATAACTATTTCCCTCGCTAATAGGAATATTTTCCCCAGCGTACAACCCCCAAGAGTCGAAGGGCATCTGTTCCGAAACCTCTTTAAGAGCCAAAGCAGTGACCATTATTCATCGTCGTCCTCATTGGCTCTATAATAAGTTGAAATAGCTCAAAACCCATATATCAGCCCACTACCTATATCGGTTTTCGCTTCCTCAGTGTCGAACTCGATCTGTTCATGGGTTTCATAGAAAACAGTTTTTATCTATAGTTACACAAGAACCAGGGCATGGAGGCTCTTTTGAAACTACGTCTTTATCCGTAGCTGCGCTGATTTCCATTACGTTGGGAGTTTCGCCAGGACAAAAATAAAATAAATGCTTAAGCTGTTCAATCTTTCCGGTGACCATTTTCCCATTTGAATTGAGGTAGCCGCGTGAAGCTCGCCCAAAAGCATCATTTCAATATGTTTTACAAAATCAACAATAATAAAGCAGGCGCGATAGATATTGCACTTCCGTGAGAATATGACATCGCCTGTTCTTGCAGCCCAAGAGAAAGAGGGTGCTGTATACGGTGAACTTTGACGACACATATATTTATCCACTAGCGAACGCCATACCAATTGAGGGTGAATATTTACTTGCCACACCCCGGCTAGGTACTGTACACCCCAGGGGAGAATACTTGCATGAGATTTCCTAGTCGAGAGAGTGAGCTTAGTGCTAGCAAAGTCAGGCACTATATCTCCCCAAGTTCTCCAAGCAGCATGATCGGGTGTAATGTTGCATCTGGACGAATCTCTTTGCCATTTAGCTAGAAGCTATTTATCTTTGATTTGAACGAGCGAGAATGATAATCATCTTCCGCATGAGTCGACATGGGAGAGAGCTCTACAGCATGACCTGGGCTCGCTTGTGATTTTCTATCATGCCACTGCAATGGGATCGAGGAGAGCATTATGCTCATACTACGAAGACTGGATCGTAGAAGGTGCCGAAATTGATTTACCACACTTACACTCTTTTCTTTGTCGACATTTGTATATCAACTCGCAATTGATAAAGTGAAGGTATACAGGATGTCTTTACGAGTTCTTGAAAGCACCAGCCTCGACCAAACATTTGGCCATTTTGCAAGTTCCATTTCAACGGAACCCCCCAAAAATATGGTGCTATAGAGATTCGCAAGTGAGAGCCTCAAAGTTTATATCGCGAGGCTTTGGTAGCATCAAACGGACAGGCTAATTATAACAAATTGAGAGTGAACTTTTAATGGTATAATTTGTAGGTACAGATTCGGGTCAAATTTACAATCGTGGACGTATACTTCTGTCAAGACCCTACTTCACAAATCGATGCGAGGCTTCGCAAAAGTAAAGAGTTGAATTCTTGTATTCTGTGTAGCCTAAGGAGGAGAATAGGTTTTCGTGATGGAAAGCTATAGATGGTAGTACTAGTGTTGGTGCCTGGGCCGCACAAAGTTCTGTGCTGAGAACTCTGCATCGTGTATGCCTTGGCCGTTAACATACATGTTTGCATCGCCCCTGAGACGTGAACAGCATCCTCAGTCTAAAATAGATCGGGGAATTGTGTGCATGCGCCACTTAATAACCGCAGCATACACATCTAGGGCAATCAATACGGTAGATTAAATATTCTAGGTTGGCCGATTTGAGAAGGCTGCCTAAACTGGGATCGGTGTCCTGTACACCCTCAACTAACTTTTGTGGTTACACAAGAAGAAAGGAAACACATAAGTCATGCAAAATGAGCTTGCATGGGCCTACCATTGATACAGGTGTACAATATTTTATGTACCGTACAAATCACTCCGGGCAACGCATGCAGCTCCCCTGGCCTTGCGTAGTTGCTGCGTTACTTTCGGCATATGAATTTTTTTCACAGAGTTGCAAATACCCCATGCGTGTCTCTCAACTTTAGCTAGGGCAATGAACAATATCAAGGAGCATAAAACACACCGACTTTTAATATTTGCTGATAGTTATGCTGCATTTCTCATATGATAGAAGCCGGCGAAAGATAGTCTCCAAGAATTGATCCACATCCAAAAACGTTGCTATCATACCTGTTAGGTACAGCAGGTGCCGACCAGAAATTCTTGGCAGTAATATTACCACTCTACAAAAAGGAAGCTGTTTTCCCTCTCTACTTTTCTTCAATTCTCCGGTCTTTTCTAGTCATTCTTGGCAATAGATTCTTCTCGGGGAAGTAAGCTTACTGAAGAGAAGATCGAAATACCAAAAAAGTAATTCCAAATTCGGGAATCTCTAGTAAGCAACCTCTTAGCAGATTTATCTGACCGCGGGGTAAAGCAACAGGGCGTTGAATCAACTAGGCGGAGTAACAGGCCGAGGCATACCTAAAATCACAAAATGGTAGCTCCATAAAAGCTCATCAATGACATTTTGGAAACTGAGATTGGCGAAACTAGCAGAGGAAATATACAAAACTCCGCCATAGAGAGAGTTTGTGTGATATTTCACTCCAATTCCATGCTAGAGTGAGAGGCGTGAGAACAGCAACCTCATTGATAACCAGTGGTACAGTGACCAGATGATGTATAGATTCGTATATTTGTTTATTGGAACGCACCGAGCGGAATATTTGGCAGAAGGTGCTGCTCATTCAAAAGTCAAGGCGCTAGATAATTATTTTACAACTATCTCTTCACCTTATACTTTCTATCTCTTTCACACGCCAACCTGGTGCATCCAATTCCATATCCGATGGCT
>Ga0247812_10001038_pt1 | contig 15857 bp, 12 predicted proteins | sample UWRJL149409B1_FD_178011 | JGI IMG/M metagenome (GOLD analysis project Ga0247812, IMG submission 178011) | Plant litter microbial communities from Arlington Agricultural Research Station in Wisconsin, United States - UWRJ-L149-409B-1 | ecosystem: Environmental > Terrestrial > Plant litter >...
GACACCGTGTTCGGCATTCCCGGCGTGCACACGCTGGAACTGTATCGCGGCCTGCCGGGCAGCGGCATTCGCCACGTCCTGACCCGCCATGAACAAGGCGCCAGTTTCATGGCCGATGGGTATGCCCGCGTCAGTGGCAAACCGGGGGTGTGCTTCATCATCACCGGGCCGGGCGTGACCAACGCTGCGACCGGTATCGGCCAGGCGTACGCCGACTCGATTCCGATGCTGGTGATCTCCAGCGTCAACCACACGGCCAGCCTCGGAAAAGGCTGGGGGTGCCTGCATGAAACTCAGGATCAGCGCGCCATGACCGCGCCGATCACGGCGTTCTCGGCGGTAGCGTTAAGCGCCGAGGACCTGCCCGAACTGATCGCCCGCGCCTACGCCGTATTCGACAGCGAACGCCCGCGTCCGGTGCACATCTCGGTGCCGCTGGACGTGCTGTCGGCACAAGTGGCCCGCGACTGGAGTAACGACGTCGTACGCCGTCCGGGTCGTGGCCCGGCGTCGACCCGCGCATTGGACGAAGCCGTCGCCACGCTGCAAAACGCCAAACGGCCGATGATCATTGCCGGTGGTGGCGCACTTAATGCGGCGCAGGAACTGCAGGCACTGAGCACCCAATTGGCCGCGCCATTATTCACCAGCGTTGCAGGCAAAGGCCTGCTGCCACCGGACGCGCCGCTCAATGCCGGCTCGTCCCTGTGCGTGGAACCCGGCTGGAACCTGATCGCCGAAGCCGATGTGGTGTTGGCAGTCGGTACTGAAATGGCCGATACCGATTTCTGGCGCGAGCGCCTGCCGCTCAACGCCCAACTGCTGCGCGTGGACATCGACCCGCGCAAGTTCAACGACTTCTACCCCTGCGCGGTGGCGCTGCAAGGCGATGCGCAGCAGACCCTCGCGGGCTTGCTCGAGCGCCTGCCATCCGCCCCTCGTGATGCCACGGCGGCGATTGATGCGGTCACCCAACTGCGTGAAGCCGTCAAAAACGGCCACGGTCCTTTGCAGTCGATTCACCAGGCCATTCTCGAGCGCATCGCTGCCGAGTTGCCGGTCAATGCCTTCATCAGCACCGACATGACCCAGCTGGCCTACACCGGCAATTACGCCTTCGACAGCCTGGCACCCCGCAGCTGGTTACACCCGACCGGCTACGGCACCTTGGGTTATGGCCTGCCCGCCGGTATCGGCGCCAAGTTCGGTGCGCCAACGCGACCTGGCCTGGTACTGGTCGGCGACGGCGGTTTTCTCTACACCGCGCAGGAACTGGCGACGGCGGTCGAGGAACTGGACAGCCCATTGGTGGTGCTGCTGTGGAACAACGACGCCCTGGGGCAGATTCGCGACGACATGCTGGGCCTGGACATCGAGCCGATCGGCGTGCTGCCACGCAACCCGGACTTTGCCGCCCTGGGTCGCGCGTTCGGTTGCACCGTGACCCAGCCGCAAAGCCTGGCCGAACTGCAAACCGATTTGCGCCATGGCTTCAAGCGTAACGGCGTCACGCTGATCGAACTCAAGCATGCCTGTGCGCATTGATTCCCATTTTTCGGCGCTTTTCAAAAGGAGCAGGCCATGCGCTTTGCCGATCTGACACAACGAATCTCCGGTGACGGTGCTGCCGCGTGGGACATTCATTACCGCGCCCTGGCGCTGCAGGAGCAGGGCGAAGACATCCTGCTGCTGTCGGTGGGCGATCCGGATTTCGACACCCCGGTGCCGATCGTTCAGGCCGCCATCGACAGCTTGTTGAACGGCAACACTCACTACGCCGATGTCCGTGGCAAACGCGCCCTTCGTGAAAGCATCGCCCGGCGTCATCAGCAGCGCAGCGGTCAGGCCGTATCGGCCGATGAAGTCACGGTGTTGGCCGGTGCCCAATGTGCACTGTTTTGCGTCGCCCAGTGCGTGCTCAACCCCGGGGATGAAGTGATCGTCGCCGAGCCGATGTACGTGACTTATGAAGCGGTGTTCGGGGCGTGCGGGGCGGTGGTGATTCCGGTGCCGGTGCGTCCGGAAAATGGCTTTCGGGTGCTGCCCGAAGACGTCGCGGCGCGCATCACCCCGCGCACCCGCGCCCTGGCGCTGAACAGCCCGCACAACCCGTCGGGTGCCAGCCTCCCGCGAAGCACTTGGCAGGCCCTGGCCGAACTGTGCATCGCCCACGACCTGTGGCTGATTTCCGATGAGGTCTATAGCGAATTGTTGTTCGAGGGTGAGCACGTCAGTCCGGCCAGTTTGCCGGGCATGGCTGAACGCACCGCGACGCTCAACAGCTTGTCGAAATCCCACGCCATGACCGGTTGGCGCGTGGGTTGGGTGGTCGCGCCGCCAGCGCTTTCCACGCACCTGGAAAACCTCGCGCTGTGCATGTTGTACGGCTCACCCGACTTCATCCAGGACGCCGCTATCGTGGCGCTGGACAGCCAGCTTCCAGAACTCGACGCCATGCGTGAAGCCTATCGCCAGCGCCGCGACCTGGTCTGCGAAAGCCTCGCCGATTGCCCGGGGCTGCGGGCCTTGAAACCTGATGGCGGGATGTTCGTGATGGTCGACATTCGTGACACCGGGCTTAGCGCACAGGCCTTCGCCAATCGCCTGCTCGACCGGCATGGCGTCTCGGTGCTGGCCGGTGAAGCGTTCGGCCCCAGTGCTGCCGGGCATATTCGCTTGGGGCTGGTGGTCAACGCGCAAGCCTTGAGTGATGCCTGCCAGCGCATCGCACGTTGTGCCAGTGAACTGATGGAGACGCCGATTTATGCATGACTACACCACGCTGTTTATCGATGGCCGCTGGCAGACACCGTCGGGGCAAGGTATCGCCGAGGTCATCAACCCGGCCACCGAAGCCGTCGCAGGGTCGGTGCCGCTGGGCGATGAACGTGATGTCGACCACGCGGTTGCCGCCGCCCGTCGCGCCTTTGCTTCATGGTCGCGCACGCCTTCGAGCGTGCGTGCCGGCTACATTCGCGCCCTCGCCGAACAGCTGCGCGAGCGAGCTGACGAGATGGCCTCGGTGATCACCGCCGAGCTGGGGATGCCGGTGCAATGGTGCCGTTCGGTTCAGGTCGACGGGCCGATCGAAGGGCTTGAGCAATACATCGAACTCGCCGGCCTGATGGACGACGTTCGCGAGGTCGGCAACTCGTTGGTGATTCGCGAAGCGGTGGGCGTGTGCGCGTTCATCAACCCGTGGAATTACCCGCTGCACCAGTTGATCGGCAAACTCGCCCCGGCACTCGCCGCCGGTTGCACCGTGGTGGTCAAACCCAGTCAGGAAACCCCGTTGCACGCGTTCTTGCTGGCGCAGATGATTGAAGCGATCGGCTTGCCGGCGGGCGTGTTCAACCTGGTCAGCGGGCCCGGTTCGAAGGTCGGTGAAGCCCTGGCCAAACACCCGGACGTGGACATGGTGTCGTTCACCGGCTCCACCGGCGCGGGCGTACGGGTGGCGCAAGCCGCGGCACCCTCGGTCAAGCGCGTGTGCCTGGAACTGGGTGGCAAGTCGGCGCTGCTGATTGCCGAGGACGCCGACCTGGCCGCCGCCGTGCGCTACGGCGTGCAGGACGTGATGATCAACTCCGGGCAGACCTGCACCGCGTTGACCCGCATGTTGCTGCCTGCCAGTCGCTATGCCGAGGCCGTGGAAATGGCGATTGCCGAAACCCAAAGCCTGCGCATGGGCGATCCGCTGGACCCGCAAAGTTTCCTCGGGCCGATGTGTTCGGCGGCCCAACGGCGCACGGTACTCGACTACATCCAGACCGGTCTTCAGGAAGGCGCGCGATTAGTGTGCGGTGGCGAAGCGGCGCAGGAATTCGGGCGCGGTTTCTATGTCAGCCCGACCGTGTTCGCGGATGTCGACAACCGCATGCGCATCGCCCAGGAAGAAATCTTCGGCCCGGTGCTGTGCCTGATTCCCTACGACGACGAAGCGCAGGCCATCCAGATCGCCAACGATTCACCGTTCGGCCTGTCCAGCGGGGTCTGGGCCGGCAGTCATGAACGGGCCTTGAACCTGGGGCGGCAACTGCGCGCGGGACAGTGCTTTCTCAATGGCGCGGCGTTCAATTATCAAGCGCCGTTCGGTGGCTACAAACAATCGGGCAATGGCCGTGAATGGGGGGAGGAAGGGCTCAACGAATTCGTCGAAGTGAAGGCGATTCAGGTGTGAGTCCTGATGAGGTAAACGATTGACGCACCGGGCCATGGCCCGGTGCTTTGCGTGGTTTCGAACCGATATTTCATTACTTTTGGCAGCGTTTGATCAGGGGCAATGCAATGAGCGATAACAACAACAAAATTACTCAAGCGAACCAGACTTTCAGTTTTCCTCGCAGAGACTTCTTGAGGTACAGCGCCACCGCAGTAGCAGTCGCCGGGGCGTTTTCCATGGGCTTGCCAATGGGCGCCTTCGCCGCAGAAGCCACACCAAAACCGGGCGGCGTCTTGCGCCTTGGCCTGGCCGGTGGCAGCACCACCGACTCCCGGGATCCCGGCACCTGGGTCGATACCTTCACCTTCGTCGGCTTCTCCGCGATCTATAACACCCTCACCGAAATCGCCGTGGACGGCACGGCAATCCCGGAACTGGCCGAGAGCTGGACCTCGACACCGGACGCTCGCATCTGGACCTTCAAGTTGCGTCCGGGCGTGACCTTCCACAACGGCAAAACGCTGACGGCCGAGGATGTCGTTGCCTCGATCCAGCATCACCTCGGTGAAAAATCCACGTCCGCCGCCAAGACCGTGTTGGGCGACGTCGCCAAGGTCAGCGCCCAAGGTGCCGACAGCGTGGTGTTCGAACTGCATTCGGGCAACGCGGACTTCTCGTACGTGGTCGCCGATTACCATCTGGTGATCATGCCGAGCAAAGACGGTGTGCCGGATTGGCAGGCCGGCATCGGAACCGGTGGCTATCGCCTCAAGGATTTCGAACCGGGTGTGCGCATGGGCCTGGAGCGCAGCCCCGACTACTGGAAACCCGGCCGCGCGCATTTCGCCAGTGCCGAGCTGCTGGCGATTGCCGACGGCGCCGCACGCATCAATGCGCTGGTGACCGGGCAGGTCGACGTGATCAACAAGGTCGACTTGAAAACCGTGGCATTGCTCAAGCGCAATCCCAACCTGGTGATCGAAGAAACCAAAGGCGCCCAGCACTACACCTTCCCGATGTTGTGCGATGCCCAGCAGTTCAAGGACAACAATATTCGCATGGCCATGAAACACGCCGTCAACCGCGAAACGCTGCTGGCATCGGTGTTGTATGGCTATGGCCTGGTGGGTAACGATCACCCGATCCAGCCCGGCAGCCGTTTCATCAACACGGCGCTGGAGCAGCGGACTTACGACCCGGACAAGTCGCGTTTCTACTTGCGCCAGGCCGGGGTCGATTCTTTGAAAGTTCGCTTGCAGGCCTCCGACGCCGCCTACTCCGGCGCGGTGGATGCATCGGTCCTGTTCAAGGAGCAGGCGCGCCAGGCAGGGATCGATATCGATGTGGTTCGCGAACCCGTCGATGGCTACTTCTCCAACGTCTGGATGAAACAGCCGTTCACCACCTCGTTCTGGTACAGCAGCCTGACGGCCGACCGCATGTTCAGCATCGGTTACGCCAAGGGTGCCGCCTGGAACGAAACGCACTGGGACAACCCGCGTTTCAACCAATTGCTAAACGCTGCCCGGGGCGAATTGAACGACCCACTGCGTCGCGAGATGTACAACGAAATGCAGTCGCTGTGCCGGGATGACGGCGGGGCGATCGTGCCGTTGTTCGCCAGTTCGGTGGCGGCGCGCTCCAACCGCGTCGCCCACGGCAGCCAGACCGCGCCGTACGGCGAACTGGACGGCTTGCGCGTCATCGAGCGCTGGTGGCAGGCGTAAAGCTGTCGCTATTGCGGTCATTCCGAAGCGGCTACCGCAGGTGGAATTACCGCAAGTCTCATGTAGCAGCTGGCGAAGCCTGCGTTCGGCTGCTAAGCAGTCGTGAAATCAGGGCACGCGGTGTTTCAGGTCAATCGAGCAAGCAGGTATTACGCCTGCTTCGCAGCCGAACGCAGGCTTCGCCAGCTGCTACAGGTTTGCGCAAGGCGTAAATCCCTGCTTGCTCCAACGAGGAACTGTGCAGTGAACAGTATTTTCAAGTTGCTATTACAACGTCTGGCACTCGGCCTGTTATCGCTGTTCGCGGTATCGGTCATCATTTTCCTGGCCGTCGGCATGCTCCCGGGAGACATCGCCCAGGCCATGCTCGGCCAGTCCGCCACGCCGGAAACCGTGGCGGCCTATCGCACTCAACTGGGGCTGGACCTCCCGCCGCTCACCCGCTTCGGGCACTGGATCTGGAACGTGGTGCAAGGTGACCTCGGCGTCTCCCTGGCCAATCAACGGCCCATCGCCGATCTCGTCGCTTCGCGCCTGGGCAACACCTTCAGCCTGGCCCTGTTGGCCGCGCTGGTTTCAGTGCCGCTGGCTTTGTTGCTGGGCATGCTCGCAGCGCTCTATCGCAACAGCTGGTTCGACCGCGTGCTCAACACCTCGGCCCTGAGCGCGGTGTCGTTTCCCGAGTTCTTCGTTGCCTATCTGCTGATCCTGGTGTTCGCGGTGAAGCTCAGCTGGTTTCCGAGCATCTCCAACCTCGCACCCGACGCCTCACTGGGCACGATACTGGAGCGCTCGGTATTGCCGGTCGCCACCCTGAGCCTGGTGGTGATTGCGCAGATGATGCGCATGACGCGCGCCTCGTTGATCAACCTGTTGGCGAGCCCCTACATCGAGATGGCGCGGCTCAAAGGCATCAGCCAGTCCCGCATCATCTTCCGTCACGCTTTACCCAACGCCCTGGCGCCCATCGTCAACGTGGTAGCGCTGAACCTCGCGTACCTGGTGGTCGGCGTGGTGGTGGTCGAAGTGGTGTTCGTCTATCCGGGCCTCGGCCAACTGCTGGTGGACTCGGTGGCCAAGCGCGACATCCCGGTGGTTCAGGCGTGCAGCCTGATTTTCGCCGCGACCTACATTCTGCTCAACACCTCTGCCGATGTGCTGTCCATCGCCAGCAACCCACGCCTGATGCATCCGAAGGGGTAGTACATGAGCCTGCTCAAACAGATATTCCGGGCGCCTGTGAGCGCCAAGTTCGGCTTGCTGGTCATCGTCCTGTACATCCTCGTCGCGCTGTTCGCCCCGGTACTGGCGCCTTATGGCGAAACCCAGGTAGTGGGCGAAGGTTTTGCGCCCTGGAGCAGCCAGTTCCTGCTGGGCACCGACAACCTCGGTCGCGACATGTTGAGCCGCCTGCTCTACGGTGCGCGCAACACCCTGGGCATCGCCTTCCTGACCACGACGCTGGCGTTCCTGCTCGGCGGCTTGAGCGGGTTGATCGCAGCGATCAAGGGCGGTTGGGTGGATCAGGGATTGTCGCGGGTGGTGGACATCCTGATGGCGATTCCGCAGTTGATCTTCGCCTTGCTGATCCTCAGCGTGGTCGGCACTACCGCCACGTCGCTGGTGCTGGTGATCGCCCTGCTGGACGCCACTCGGGTGTTCCGCCTGTCACGGGCAGTGGCGATGAACGTGGTGGTGCAGGACTTCGTCGAAGCCGCGCGCCTGCGGGGTGAAGGCCTGTGGTGGCTGGTGACGCGCGAAGTGTTGCCCAATGCCGCCGCCCCCTTGATTGCCGAGTTCGGCCTGCGATTCTGCTTTGTGTTCTTGTTCATCAGTGCGCTGTCCTTTCTCGGCCTGGGTATTCAACCGCCGACCGCCGATTGGGGCAGCATGGTGCGCGACAACGCGGTGCTGATCACCTTCGGCGACATCAGTCCATTGCTGCCAGCCCTGGCGGTGGCGTTGATCACGGTCAGCGTGAACTTCGTCGTCGACTGGATGCTGCATAAATCCAGCGGCCTCAAGGAGTGCTGAACATGACCACGCTCAACAATGAAAAGCCGCTGCTGGAAATACGAGATCTGCACATCGAAGGTCATTACGAAGATGCGTGGCATCCGCTGATCAAAGGCATCGACCTGACCCTGCAACGAGGTGAAGTGCTGGGGCTGATCGGCGAGTCGGGTGCCGGCAAGTCGACCCTCGGTCTGGCCTCCATGGGCTACACCCGGGACGGTTGCAGGATCACCGGCGGCTCGGTGCATTTCGATGGCATCAACCTGCTGCAAGCCAAACCTGAAGCGCTGCGCAAATTACGTGGCTTGCGCATTGCTTATGTGGCGCAAAGCGCGGCGGCGTCGTTCAACCCGGCCCATCGACTCATCGACCAGCACGTCGAAACGGCAGTCAAGAACGGCGGCATGAGCCGGGCACAGGCCATCGCGGAAGCGGTGGAGCTGTATCGGGTACTGCGTTTGCCCAACCCCGAACAGATCGGCCAGCGTTATCCGCACCAGGTCTCCGGCGGGCAGTTGCAGCGAGTGATGACGGCCATGGCGATGGCGTGCCATCCGGACTTGATCATCTTCGACGAGCCGACCACTGCCCTCGACGTCACCACGCAGATTGAAGTGCTGGCGGCCATTCGCGATGCCGTGGCGACCTTCGGCAGCGCGGCGATCTACATCAGCCACGACCTGGCGGTAGTAGCGCAAATGGCCGACCGCATCATGGTCCTGCGTCACGGCAAGCTGGTCGAAGAAGCCGAAACGCGCACCATGCTCGCCGATCCTCAAGAGGACTACACCAAATCGCTGTGGGCAGTGCGCAGTTTCCACACCGAACCCAAGCCATGCCCGCAGCAGGAAAAACCGCTGCTGGAATTGCGCAAGAGCTGCGCCAGTTACGGCCATCAACCGGTGCTGCACGATGTCTCGTTGAGCCTGTATCGCGGCCAGACCCTGGCGGTCATCGGCGAGTCCGGCAGCGGCAAGAGTTCCACCGCACGGCTGATCACCGGCCTGCTGGCGCCGACTTCAGGCCAGGTGCTGTACGACGGCGAAGTCCTGCCGGCGGACTTTCGTCAGCGCAGCAAAGAGCAACTGCGCCGCATCCAGATGATCTACCAGATCCCCGATACGGCGTTGAATCCGCGTCAGCGCATCGTCGACATCATCGGCCGACCATTGACGTTTTACCTGGGCCTCAAAGGCAAGGCGATGCGCGCGCGGGTGGCCGAGTTGCTGGAAATGATCGAACTCGATCCGGCGACCTTCATGGAGCGCCAACCCCGGGAGTTGTCCGGCGGGCAGAAGCAACGGGTGTGCATCGCCCGCGCGTTGGCGGCCGATCCGCAGCTGATCATCTGCGACGAAGTGACGTCGGCGCTGGATCAACTGGTGGCCGAAGGCGTGCTCAAACTGCTCAACCGTATTCAACAGCAATTGGGCGTCTCCTACCTGTTCATCACCCATGACGTCTCCACCGTACGGGCGATCGCCGATGAGGTGCTGGTGATGCAGCGGGGCAGGGTGGTCGACCACGGTTCGCGCAGCGCGATTTTCACGCCGCCACACAAGGATTACACCGGGCTGCTGTTTTCTTCCGAACCGCAAATGGACCCCGACTGGCTTGACCGGTTACTGGCCTCGCGGGCGGAGCTCGCAACCCCCACACTCTCTTCCAACACCAAGCTTGAAAGCGTTTAAGGAACTGCCATGAAAGTACTGATCGTTCACGCTCATCCGGAGCCGAACTCCTTCACCGCCGCCCTGCGTGACCAGGCTGTCGCCACCCTCCAAGCCCAAGGGCATGAGGTCAAGGTCAGTGACCTGTACGCGATGAACTGGAACCCGGTAGCCAGCGCCGAGGACTTTTCCTCGCGGGAAAACCCGGACTACCTGGTCTATGCCCTGGAGCAACGTCTGGGCGTCAAGAGCCAGTCGTTGGCGCCGGACATCCAGCAGGAACTGGACAAGTTGCTGTGGGCCGACTTGCTGATCCTCAACTTCCCGATTTTCTGGTTCTCGACCCCGGCGATTCTCAAGGGCTGGATCGATCGCGTGCTGGTGTCCGGCGTTTGCTACGGCGGCAAGCGCTTCTACGATCAGGGCGGCTTGAGCGGCAAGAAAGCGCTGGTGACCGTTACCTTGGGCGGACGCGAGCATATGTTCGGCGACGACGCGATTCACGGTCCGCTGGAAGACATGCTGCGCCCGATCCTGCGCGGCACGCTGGCGTACGTCGGCTTCGACGTCCTGCAGCCGTTCGTGGCCTGGCACGTGCCGTACATCAGCGACGCTGCTCGCAAGGAGTTTTTGCAGGACTACGCACAGCGTCTGGAGCACTTGAGCGATGAGCAACCGCTGACATTCCCGCGTCTGTCGCAGTTCGATGAGGCGCTGTACCCGCTGCCTGTTTGAGTTGAGCAGGCCCAGGCTGTCCAGTCCGCATGGACAGCCTGGGCGTTGATTCTGCCCGGTCAAGAGACGCTCTTCGGGTTACCGAACCCCCGGTAAATGGCCAAAACCCCTGCTGTTTCGCCCTTGCGTCACACTTTGTGCTCCTGCTTAATACGGGTCGGCTCCTGAAGGTCGAGACCCCGTCGACGGCCTTCGATTGAATAACAATCACAAAATGGGCAATCACTTGACCTATCAGCATGGAACGCACCTGGGCGAGCATCTGGAGCTGTCGCTTGTCATCCCGGTTTTCAATGAAGCCGCCACCGTCGATTTGTTCATTGCGCGGATCACTGACGTCTTCAAGGCGGAGGCGCTGGTGAGCCTGGAAATGGTGTTCGTCAATGACGGCAGCACCGACACCACCCTGGAACTGCTCTTGCAGCGCCAGAGCACGGACCCACGCATACGCATCGTCGACCTGAGCCGTAACTTCGGCAAGGAAGCGGCGTTGACGGCCGGTCTGGAGGCCGTCACCGGCCAGGTCGTTGTGCCCATCGACGTCGACCTGCAGGATCCTCCCGAAGTCATTCTCGAGATGATCGCCCGTTGGCGCGAAGGTTACGAAGTCGTGCTGGGCCATCGTGTGAGCCGTCGCAACGACTCCTGGGCCAAGCAGACGTCGGCCAACTGGTTCTACCGACTGCACAATAAAATCTCCGATCAGCCGCTTCCGGAAAACGTCGGTGATTTCCGGCTGATGGACCGTTGTGTGGTCGAGGCCTTGCAGACGTTGCCTGAATCCCGACGCTTCATGAAGGGCCTGTTTGCCTGGGTCGGGTTTCGCACCACCCATGTCGACTACGAGCGACCGGAACGAGTGGCGGGTGAGAGCAAATTCAACGGATGGCGCTTGTGGAACTTCGCCCTGGAAGGCATCACCAGTTTCAGCACTGATCCGCTCAAGGTCTGGACTTACCTCGGGATGTGCGTCTCGCTGGTGTCATTTTCGTTTGCCATTTTCATTGTGCTGCGCACGCTGTTTACCGGCGTCGATGTACCGGGCTACGCCTCGCTGATGGTGGCCGTCACCTTTCTCGGCGGCTTGCAATTGATCGGTATAGGCGTGCTGGGTGAGTACCTGGGCAGAACCTACATTGAATCTAAACGCCGCCCTGTTTATCTGGTGCGCCGCGTCTATGACGCCAAGGACTGACCATGGATCTCAAGGAAACCGACATCCTCGGTTCAAGCATCGACCAGCACTGGTATTACTGTTCAAAAGCCCGAGCGACCCGCCAATGGTTGGGCAGCACGCCGGTCAGGAAAATTCTCGATGTGGGGGCCGGTTCCGGGTTTTTTACTCATCATTTGTTGACGCATACAGCGGCCATCGAAGCCTGGTGCGTGGACATCAGCTATGACACCGACTCAGACGCTATCACTGCCGGTAAACCGGTGCACTATCGCCGCTCGATTGACGCCGTCGATGCTGATCTGGTGCTGCTGATGGACGTTTTGGAGCACGTCGACGACGACGTCGGACTGCTCAAGGCCTATGTCGAGAAAGTCCCGTCGGGCAGTCGTTTTCTGATGACCGTGCCGGCGTTCCAGTTTCTGTGGAGCGGGCACGATGATTTTCTTGAACACAAACGCCGCTACACGCTGACCCAGTTCGAGACGGTGGCCAGGGACGCCGGGTTGACCGTGAAGCACGGCGCGTACTACTTCGGGTTTGTGTTTCCGCTGGCGGCGACGCTACGGTTGCTGTCCAAAGGCGCGCAACCTTCGACGCCTCGCTCTCAGCTCAGTCAGCACCATCCGCTGATCAATGGTGTGTTGAAGTCTCTGTGCTCGCTCGAACTGCCCTTTATGAAGAGCAACCGTCTGGCGGGGTTGACGGTGTTCGTTCTGGCGCAAAAGCCGTGACAGCCGCCGAAAAATCCGCATTGATCCAGCGCGGTCTGCGCTTTGCCGTCACCGGATTGTTCGTGACCGCACTGCATGCACTGGTTGCCGTGCTGTTCATCAACTATGTGCTGGCTCAGCCGCCGCTGGCTAACGGCGTGGCGTTTGCCGTGGCGACCGTGGTGTCTTACCTGATCAACACCTCCTGGAGCTTTTCCGCCCGACTGCATGGCCGTTCATTGCTGCGCTTCATGACAGTCTCTGGAGCAGGATTCCTGCTGGCGATGTCGGTGGCTTGGGCCGCGCAGATGGCCGGGTTCAATTATTTGCTGGGGATCGGTGCAGTGGCGCTGACCATTCCGGCATTCACTTTTGTCATGCACAACTTCTGGACGTATCGATGAAGGATTCCGCTAAACGCTTGGCGACCACCCTATTGCCACTGTTGATAGGGGTCTTGGCCTTCTTCATTGTGATTGGCCCCAGAGCTTTGAATCCTCAAAACATTGCCTGGCTTGGAAACGGCGATCCCGCTACTCATTACCTGGGATGGTTGTTTTTCAGTCAGTCGCCCTGGTCCTTTCCCATAGGCCTCAATCCGACCTATGGGCTGGAATTGGGGAATGGCATCATTTTTTCTGATTCCAATCCGTTGCTGGCTTTTCTGTTCAAACCCTTCGCGTCGCTGTTGCCGGAGCCATTCCAGTATTTCGGCATCTGGTTCATGGCCTGTTTCGTCTTGCAGGCTTGGTTCGCATGGAAACTGGTGGGGTTGATTTCTCCGCACTCAGGCTTGCGCGCTGTCAGCACAGCGTTGTTTCTCTTTGCGCCTCCGATGATCATGCGCTTGCCGTTCCATTTGTCCCTGGGCGGGCATTTTCTGGTGCTGGCGTCGCTCTATCTGGCACTGCATCCGCAGCTGCGTCATCGCCGTTTAGCCTGGGGGGCATTGCTGGCCTCGTGTGCCTTGATCCATGCGTACTTCCTGGCGATGGTCGCACTGATCTGGATTGCGGATCTGATGGCTGGATATCTCAAGAAAAAACTGACGTTACCAGCAGCAGTGACGGAGTTTTTCCTGCTGTTTGCGCTGGTCAGCCTTTGCTGCTGGCAGGCAGGCTATTTTTCGGTTGGCAGCGACGGGGCAATTTCCGAAGGTTTCGGAATGTATGCGTTGAACCTGCTTTCATTGATCGACCCAGGGCAGTGGTCGTATCTGCTGAAGGACCTGCCCGGTGTTCAAGGTTTCGGTGATGGAGAGGCGTTTGCTTTTCTGGGGCTCGGGATATTGACGCTGGGCATCTGTGCGCTGGTTGGTCTGCTGCAGGGGCATACCGGTTTTCTTCAGCGATTGGGGCGGTGGCCAGTTTTGCTGCTGGCTTTGGTGGGGTTGAGCCTGTTCTCGATTTCCAATCACGTCGCCCTGGGGGCGCTGGACTTTACCTTTCCATTACCGCCGGAACTCATCGCTGTCGCCAATATTTTCCGAGCCTCGGGACGAATGTTCTGGCCGGTCTACTACGCGATTATCTTCGCCATTATTTTTCTGGTGATCAGAGCCAATACACCGCGTACGGCCTTCATCTTACTGTCACTGGCGTTGCTGATTCAGGTTCTGGACACCCATGCAGGTTGGGTAAACGTTCGCAAACAGCTGATGGTCAAGCCTGCTTCGACCTGGGTATCGCCAATGGTCGATCCCTTCTGGAAAAGTGCCGCGGACCATTACCAGAAAATTCGCTGGATTGTTCCGCAGAACCTCTCCCCACACTGGATGGCAGTGACGGCATTTGCCGGCGCCCATGGTCTGGCAACGAACGCTGTTTATCTGGGCCGGATGGATACTGCCAATTGGAAGAAAACCGAGCAGGAGACGGCTCGTGCAATGGCGACGGGAAAGTATGACGCTGACTCGCTGTACCTGCTCGATGATCGCGCGCTACTCCAGGCGGCGATAAACGTTGACACCTCAAAGGACCTCTTAACCAGGATTGACGGGTTCACAGTCCTGGCTCCGGGGTGGAAGCAATGCAGTGCCTGCCTGAAAGAGACCCCTCAAATAAACCCGGTCGAGTTGCTTCCAATCCTTGAGCCTGAACAAAAAACATCATTCGCGTGGGGCAGTGAAGGAAGAGTGTTTCTGTCCAGGGGCTGGTATGACTCCGAAACCTGGGGTGCCTGGTCCGAAGGAAGCGAATCTGAAGTGATGTTCCGGGTAACAAAGCCCGTGACGTCCTTGCGTCTGGAGACGACAGCATTCCTGCCTCCCGGGCATTCCAGTCAGCGTGTGGTCATCAGCGTGAATGGCATGCCGGCCTTGACGACCCAGCTTACGCAGTCCGATAACAACATTATCGATGTGCCCCTTCCACCCGAAGTACAAGATCGGGTGTCAAAACAGGGATTCTTGAAAATGAACATGCAGTTTGCCGATGTGGCCAGCCCTGAACAGTTCGGATTGGGGGCGGATGCGCGCGAATTGGCGATCGGGCTGAAGACCTTGACGATCTATTGATGGTGGGTCCACGTAGACGCCCTCGGCGCGCCTTTCTACACTGCCGGAATGATTTGGGGACGGGGGCAATGGATGAATCGCAATGAGCTACGCAAGGCCGACATCAATCTGATGGTGGTGTTCGAGACATTGATGCTCGAGCGCAACGTCACCCGGGTCGCCGAGAAGCTGTTTCTCGGCCAGCCGACCATCAGTTCGGCACTCAACCGTCTGCGGGCCATGTTCAACGACCCGTTGTTCATCCGCGTCGGTCACCGCATGGAGCCCACGGCGCGTGCCGAAGAGTTGATCAAGTACCTTTCGCCGGCCCTGGATTCGCTGTCGATCGCCCTGAGCCTGACCCACGATTTCGACCCGGCCATCAGCACCATGACCTTCCGCATCGGCTTGTCCGATGACGTTGAGTTCGGCCTGTTGCCACCGCTGTTGCGAGCCTTGCGCCAGGAAGCACCGAAGGTGGTGTTCGTGGTTCAGCATGTCGATTACTGGCGCATTCCCGACCTGCTGGCGTCTGGTGACATCACCGTCGGTATCAGCCAGACCCGCGGCCTCCCGGCCAATGCCAAGCGCAAATTGTTGCGGCACATCCAGCCCAGCATCTTGCGCGCCGATGCCTCCGACACACCGCTGACCCTCGATGAATATTGCTCACGCCCTCATGTGCTGGTGTCCCACACCGCCAACGTCAGTGGCTACGCCGATGAATGGCTGGCAGAGATCGGGCGTACCCGTCAGGTCGTGCTGTCCGTGCCGCAATACAGCGCGCTCCCGGCCTTGCTGGCCGGCACCGACCTGATCGCGAGTTTGCCGGACTACACCGCCGAAGCCATGGCGGCATCCGGACTCTTGTTCAAAGAGCCTTTCCCGTTCAAGACACCCACCCTGGACCTGTCGATGGTGTGGCTCAGCCACGTCGACACCGACCCCGCCGAACGCTGGCTGCGCAAGCGTCTGGAAACCTTCATGAGCGATCGGGACCTGATACCTACCCCGCCTTGAGTCGGACAACTCTGTGATATACGTAGGACCTTTCCGCCACCCTTCAGGAGCACCGTCATGCCCCACCTGCACATGGAATACACCGCCAACCTGCCAGGCCTGAACGCCGATGTGGCCCTGATCCGGCTCAACAACACGCTGGTGGG
>Ga0247812_10001042_pt1 | contig 15815 bp, 15 predicted proteins | sample UWRJL149409B1_FD_178011 | JGI IMG/M metagenome (GOLD analysis project Ga0247812, IMG submission 178011) | Plant litter microbial communities from Arlington Agricultural Research Station in Wisconsin, United States - UWRJ-L149-409B-1 | ecosystem: Environmental > Terrestrial > Plant litter >...
GAGTTGCCCGGGCTCTGGATATCCAGCCCGCGTGTGTAGACCAGTCGCTCTGCATGCTGCAGGTCGCAGCCCAGCGCCACGGCGAAGGTCTTGCGGGGCTGGCCATGGCCGACCGGGCCGCTGCTCACCTGCCGGGCCAGCCAGAAGTGGCGTCGTCCATCCGGCATACGGGCGGTCTGGGTAAGGATGCGTCCGGGCTGGTTGAACGCCTCGTACACGATCCACAGCGGGCAAGAACCGCCTACCTGTGAAAAGTGGAAGTCGGTGGCCGAGTGGCGTTTGGACACGTTGCCGGCGCGGTCCACGCGGATGAAGAAGAACGGCAGGCCCGGTGCACTGCGCCGCGCCAGCGTGCTCAGCCGGTGGCAGACCGCTTCGAACCCCACGCCGAACTGGTGCGCCAGCAGCTCGATGTCGTAGCCGCTGTGCTCGGCGGCGCGCAGGAACAGGCCGTAGGGCATCACCAGCGCGCCGGCAAAGTAGTTGGACAAGCCGATGCGGGCCTGGGCGATGCGCGCATCATCGCGGAACCCGGCACGTTCGATCACCGCATCCACCGTCTCGCCGTGCCCGCGCAGGGCCAGTTCGGCGGCCATCTGGAAGGCCTGCTGGCCCGGTTCGAGGTAATCCGGCAGCCACAGCGTGCGTGCCTGCGCATCCAGCAGGCGCTTCTCGCGGCCCGCCTGCAGCGGTGCTACTTCCACCATCACGCCGTGACGGTCGGCCAGCAACTGGCGCAGCCGCGGTGCCATGTGGCCGACGGTCAGCCCCCACTCGGCGAACAACTGCTCGGCCAGCTCATCCAGCTCCGGGATGTGGTTATGCATGCGGTTGAAGAAGTCACGCACCTGGTCGCCAGCGGGCAGGCTCAGCCCGGCGCCGGGCTCGCCCAGCTGGAACTCCAGTGCTGCCGCATGCTCGCGCAGCGCCAAATGGCGGCGGTGCAGGTCCAGCAAGGCCTGGCTGACCTGCGGCAGGTTGCCCGCCATGGCCCGCAGCTCGGTGGCACTGACATCGGCCAGCCCGAGGTCACGCAGCGTCTGCCCCAACGCATCCTGCAGCGCCGCCGGCCCCCCCGCATCGAACAGGTCGCCCAGTTCGCCCAACACGGCGCGCAGGCGCTGCTGCACGGCGGGGGTCAGCGGGCGCTTGTTGCGCTCGATCTGGTTGAGATAGCTGGCGGATACGCCCAGCCCCTGTGCCAGTTGCGCCTGGGTGTAGCCACGCTGCTCGCGCAGCTTGGCCAGGCGCAGGCCGAGATGACGCTGGGGCACAAGGTCATTCACAGGATTAACAACAATCGGCCGCCCGGTTGGCCAGATTAAGCGCAGACAGCTAAGAAATCGAGCGCTTGGCTGTGAATAATGCCAAGCATCTTCAGCACTCCGATGGAACCGCCATGACTGTTGCAGCGCCCCGTATCCGCCTGTTGATCGATGGCCAGTTCATCGAGTCGTCCACCGCGCAGTGGCAGGACGTCGTCAATCCGGCCACGCAGGACGTGCTGGCCCAGGTCCCGTTCGCCACCACCAGCGAGGTCGACGATGCCGTGGCGGCCGCCAAGGAAGCCTTCAAGACCTGGCGCAAGACGCCGATCGGCACCCGTGCGCGCATCTTCCTGAAGTACCAGCAGCTGATCCGGGAAAACATGAGCGAGCTGGCGCACACCCTCAGCGCCGAGCAGGGCAAGACCGTGCCGGACGCGGAGGGCGATGTGTTCCGCGGCCTGGAAGTGGTCGAGCACGCCGCAGCGATCGGCAACCTGCAACTGGGCGAGCTGGCCAACAACGTGGCCAACGGTGTGGACACTTACACCTTGATGCAGCCGTTGGGCGTGTGCGCAGGCATCACCCCGTTCAACTTCCCGGCGATGATTCCGCTGTGGATGTTCCCGATGGCCATCGCCACCGGTAACACCTTCGTGCTCAAGCCGTCCGAACAGGACCCGATGGTCACCATGCGCCTTGTCGAACTGGCGCTGGAAGCAGGCATCCCGAAGGGTGTGCTGAACGTCGTCCACGGCGGCGAAGAAGTGGTCAACGCGATCTGTGACCACCCGGACATCAAGGCGATCTCGTTCGTAGGCTCCACCCGCGTCGGCACCCACGTGTACAACCGCGCCTCGCTGGCCGGCAAGCGCGTGCAGTGCATGATGGGCGCGAAGAATCATGCGGTCGTGCTGCCCGATGCCAACAAGGAGCAGACCCTCAACGCGATGGTCGGCGCCGCTTTTGGTGCCGCCGGTCAGCGCTGCATGGCCGCCTCCACGCTGGTGCTGGTGGGTGATGCACGCGCCTGGGTGCCGGACCTGGTGGCCAAGGCCAAGACCCTGAAGGTGAGCGCCGGCTCGGTGAGCGGTACCGACGTCGGCCCGGTGATTTCCTGCAGTGCCCGCGAACGCGTGGAAGGCTTGATCGCTTCCGGCGTGGAGCAGGGCGCAACGCTGGACCTGGACGGCCGCAATCCGCAGGTCGACGGCTTCGAGAAGGGCAACTTCGTCGGGCCGACGATCTTCTCCGGCGTCACCACCGACATGCGCATCTACCAGGAAGAGATCTTCGGACCGGTGCTGGTGATCCTGGAAGCGGAAACGCTGGAAGACGCCATCGCGCTGGTCAACAGCAACCCCAATGGCAACGGCACGGCGGTGTTCACCCAGTCCGGCGCCGCCGCGCGACGCTTCCAGGAAGACATCGACGTCGGCCAGGTCGGCATCAACGTGCCGATCCCGGTGCCGGTGCCGCTGTTCTCCTTCACCGGATCGCGTGCGTCCAAGCTCGGTGACCTCGGTCCGTATGGCAAGCAGGTGGTGATGTTCTACACGCAGACCAAGACCATCACGGCACGCTGGTTCGATGACGAGACGCTGAGCCACGGCGTCAACACCACCATCAGCCTGAAGTAACCACGGAGTTGCAGACATGAGTAACTCGATGACGACGGAACTCGACGAAGCGCAGCAAGCCTATCGAGAGGCAGCGCGTGACTTCGCCCAGGCAGAATTGGCGCCACACGCAGCGCGGTGGGATGCGGAGGGCATCTTCCCGCGCGAGGCAATCGCCAAGGCAGGGGAACTCGGTTTCTGTGGCTTGTACATGGATCCCGAGGTCGGCGGCAGCGGCCTGAGCCGTCTGGACGCCGCCGTCGTCATCGAGGAACTCGCCAACGTGGATCCCTCCACTGCGGCCTATGTCAGCATCCACAACATGGCCTCGTGGATGGTCTCCACCTGGGGCCAGGAAAGCCTGCGCGCCGCATGGGGGGCGGATCTGTCGGCCGGCACCAAGCTGGCCTCGTACTGCCTGACCGAGCCGGGAGCAGGCTCGGATGCGGCGTCGTTGAAGACCACGGCCGTGCGCGATGGCGGCGACTACGTGCTCAATGGCGCGAAGGCCTTCATTTCAGGCGCCGGCGCCACCGAACTGCTGGTGGTGATGGCGCGTACCGGCGGCCCCGGCGCGAAGGGCGTCAGCGCCATCGCGGTGCCGGCCGACCTGCCCGGCATCAGCTACGGCCGCAAGGAAGAGAAGATGGGCTGGAACAGCCAGCCGACCCGTGGCATCACCTTCGACAACGTGCGCGTGCCGGTCAGCCACCTGCTGGGCGAAGAGGGCGGCGGCTTCAAGCTGGCCATGAAAGGCCTGGACGGCGGGCGCATCAACATCGCCGCGTGTTCGCTCGGTGCCGCGCAGGGTGCGTTGGATGCGGCGCGCCGCTACATGGGCGAGCGGCGCCAGTTCGGCAAGGCGCTGGCCGAGTTCCAGGCGCTGCAGTTCAAGCTGGCCGACATGGCCATCGAGCTGGTCGCCGCGCGGCAGATGGTGCATACCGCGGCGCGCAAGCTCGATGCGGGTGCCAGCGATGCCAACGTGTGGTGTGCGATGGCCAAGCGCTTCGCCACCGATGCCGGCTTCACCGTGTGCAACGAGTCTCTGCAGATCCACGGCGGCTACGGTTACATCCGCGAGTATCCGATCGAGCGCCTGCTGCGTGACTGCCGCGTGCACCAGATCCTGGAAGGGACCAACGAGATCATGCGGGTCATCGTCGCCCGCCACCTGCTCAACACCGAAGAGGAACTGCGATGAACGATTGGCGCACCCATGAACATGCCGGCCTGAAGGTCGAGGCCGATGGCCACGTCGCGGTCATCACCCTGCACAATCCGCCCGCGCATACCTGGACCGTGCACAGCCTGTCGGCCCTGCGCGACCTGGTGGGTGCGTTGAACGCGGACCGTGACATCTATGCGCTGGTGATCAGTGGCGAGGGCGAAAAATTCTTCTCCGCCGGTGCCGACCTCAACCAGTTCGCTTCCGGTGACAAGGCCGCCGCGCGTGAAGCGGCACGCCGCTTCGGTGAGGCCTTCGAAGCGCTGTCCGCATTCCGCGGTGTGTCCATCGCGGCCATCAACGGCTACGCCATGGGCGGTGGGCTGGAGTGCGCGCTGGCCTGTGACCTGCGCATCATCGAGGAACACGCACAGGTGGCGTTGCCGGAGGCGACCGTCGGCCTGCTGCCGTGCGCCGGTGGTACGCAGAACCTGCCGCGCCTGGTCGGCGAAGGCTGGGCCAAGCGGATGATTCTGCTCGGTGAACGCATCGACGCCGATACCGCCGTGCGGATCGGGCTGGCCGAACAGAAGGCCGGCAAGGGCGAAGGCAAGGCGCTGGCGCTGGAATGGGCGAAGAAGGCCGGCAAGCAAAGCCCGACCAGCATCGCTGCCTGCAAGACGCTGGTGCAGTCCACCCGTACCGGTACCCATGCAGCGGCGCTGGTCGCAGAGCGCGAAGCGTTCGTGGACCTGTTCGATACTGCCGACCAGGTAGAGGGCGTCAGTGCCTTCCTGGAAAAGCGCGCGGCGCAGTGGAAGAACGCATGAGCCGGGAAACCGACATCGTGGTTGACGAAGCGCCGGTGCTGTTTGAAGAACGCACCGCGGCCAACGGCACGCGCATCGGTATCGCCACGCTCAACGCACCGCGCACGTTGAACGGCTTCTCGCTGCCAATGGCCCACCTGCTGCTGGAAAAGCTGCGCGCGTGGGCAGACGATGAGGGCGTGGCCATGGTCGTGCTGCAGGGCGCAGGCGAGAAAGCGTTCTGCGCCGGTGGCGACCTGCACAGCCTGTACCAGAGCATGCAGGCGTACCGCGCGGCAGGGCACAGCGACATTACTCTGAACACCTACGCGGCCGAGTTCTTCGACATCGAGTACCGCGTCGATTACCTGATCCATGCGTACACCAAGCCGATCCTGTGCTGGGGCCATGGCATCGTCATGGGGGGGGGCATCGGCTTGATGTCCGGTGCCAGCCATCGCGTGGTGACCGAGCGCTCCAAGCTGGCGTTCCCGGAGATCACGGTCGGGTTGTTCCCGGACGTGGGCGGCAGCTGGCTGCTGCCGCGCGTACCCGGTAACGGCGGTCGTTTCCTGGCGCTGACCGGCGCGCTGCTCACTGCCGGTGACGCCATTTTTGCCAGGTTGGCCGACGTCCATGTCGCCGATGCGCATCGGGCTGATGTGCTCGACGCGCTGCAGACCGCTCCGTGGGAGGCTGACCGGGACGCCAACCATTACCACCTCACCACCGTGCTTCAGCGCTTTGCCAGTGAGGCGGCGCCGGGACCCCTGCAGCGCAATGCCGAGCTGGTGTACGTGCTGTGTGACGGCGATGATCTGCAGAAGATCGTCGACCGCATCGCCGCCATGGAAACCGAGGATGCCTGGCTGCAGGCCGCGCAGAAGACCCTGGCGGTCGGTGCGCCAGGCTCGGCGCGGCTTGCGTTCGCCCTGCAGGCACGCTGCGCGGACGAACCGCTGGCCGATGTGTATCGCCTGGAGTACGTCGCCGCGCTGCACTGCGCCGCACACGGTGATTTCGCCGAAGGCATCCGCGCGTTGCTGGTCGACAAGGACCGCACGCCACGGTGGAATCCGGCCACGTTGGCCGATGCAACGCCCGCTTGGGCAGACACCTTCCTCACGTCCCCCTGGCGTGGCGACCAGCATCCGCTGGCCGATCTGGAAGCCACTACTCCTGAAAGGACCCCCGCATGAGCCGCATTGCATTTATTGGACTGGGCAACATGGGCGGGCCGATGGCCGCCAACCTGGCCAAGGCCGGCCACGCCGTGCGGGTATTCGACCTGGTGCCGGCCGCCGTGCAGGCGGCCGTCGATGCAGGCGCCACCGCTGCCACCTCGGCATTGGACACCTTGGCCGAGGCCGAAGTGGTGATCTCAATGCTGCCGGCCAGCCGCCACGTCGAAGGCGTGTACCTGGGCGACGACGGCCTGCTGGCCGACATCCCGGGCGGTGCGCTGGTGATCGACTGCAGCACCATCGCCCCGGCCACCGCACGCAAGGTCGCTGAAGCGGCCGCGGCGCGTGGCCTGCAGATGCTGGACGCTCCGGTATCCGGCGGTACCGCCGGTGCCACGGCCGGCACGCTGACCTTCATCGTCGGCGGCGAAGAGGATGCGCTGGAACGCGCGCGTCCCTACCTCCAGGCGATGGGCAAGAACATCTTCCATGTCGGCGCCAGCGGTGCTGGCCAGGTGGCCAAGCTGTGCAACAACATGGCGCTGGGCGTGATCATGGCGGTCACCGGTGAATCCATCGCGCTGGGCGTGGCACACGGGCTGGACCCGAAGGTGCTGTCGCAGATGATGGCGGTCAGCACTGGCCGCAGCTGGGCCACCGAAGTGTGCAATCCGTGGCCGGGGGTGCTGGAAAACGCGCCGGCCTCGCGCGGCTACAGCGGCGGCTTCGGCAGCGACCTGATGCTCAAGGACATGGGCCTGGCGGTGGAAGCGGCGATGAGCGTGGGCGCCTCGATCCCGCTCGGCGAGCTGGCGCGCAACCTGTATTCGATGAACCACCAGGCAGGCCGCGGCAAGCTGGACTTCTCCAGCGTGGTGCAGCTGGTGAGCAACGAGAAGTAACTGCGAGCTGGGTCGGATCGCTTTCGCCGAGCGAAAGCGATCAGGCGCTTGGTGTTTTGCTGCTGCCGCGTGTGCCTTCATCCATGAAGCGGATCGACGAGCGCCCCCCGATCCCGTTGCCGTGGCTGAGCAGATCCCCGCGCAGGTCGCCACGATCTGCAGTGAAGGGCAGACCCTTTGCCGTGGCGTAGGCCTGTGCCTGGTCGATCACCGCATCCACGTAGGTCTTTTCGCCCGCCTGCAGTGGGCGACTTTCGATGGAACCCACCGGCCACGTGCCGCGCTGGCCGAAGTCCACCTGGATCGCGCCCAGGCTGTATCCGCTGCTCTGCGCAACGCTGCTGACGGTTCCCCAGTCGGGCTCGCGCGTGCCGCGCGTGATCCCCGCGATGGACAGGTGGTACGACGCTGGCCCACCCTCGGTCAGCCGCTTACTCCATCAGGTCCAGATACTGCTGCAGCTGGTCGGCGCGCGCGCTCAGGCGGCGCATCTGCGCATCGCTGCCCTGCAGGTTGCCGGCTTGGGTGCTGTCCTGCACGTATGTCTCCAGCTCGGCATCGCGGTCACGCGATTGCAGCCACGCACGTTGGGCTGCGGTGAGGGCCGCCTTTCCGCTTGCGTCCAGCTTTGCCAGCAGCGCTTTGTAGACGCGGTTGAGGCGCTGGTCCTGGCGGGTGGTTTCTGCGGAAATGCACGCAGCCTGCGCGATGGCCCCTTGGGCGCGCTGCTGGCAGGTCGTGAAAGTGGGGCTGATGCCCTTCGCCAGGGTGGCCGGAACAGGCGACAAGGCGAGCGCGGCGCTGCTGGCCAGCAAGGCGCTGAGCAGCGTGATCGAACGACAGAACGGCTTTTGCATCAGCTGCATGCGCTACTCCACGATCCATGGGGCGTGGAGTATACGAAGCGGTTGCTGACAGGCGCGTTAGACCCGGCCCGGACACCCGTGCACACGGCCGGGTGATCCGGCCGCGTGCAGGGGATGAAAGTCAGGCAACAATCAGCTTGACGTCGATGTTGCCCTGGGTCGCGTTGGAGTACGGGCAGACGATGTGGGCTTTCTGCACCAGGTCTTCCAGCTGCTCGCGCGGTACGCCCGGGGCGGTGATGGTCAGTTCGGCCTCGATGCCGAAACCGGTCGGGATCTGGCCGATGCCGACCTTGCCGGCAACGGTGGTGTCCGCCGGCAGCGCAACCTTGGCCTGGCCGGCGACGAACTTCAGCGCGCCGAGGAAGCAGGCCGAGTAGCCGGCAGCGAACAGCTGCTCCGGATTGGTGCCCGGGCCGCCTGCGCCGCCCAGCTCGCGCGGGGTCGACAGCTGGATGTCCAGCACGTTGTCGGAGGACACAGCGCGGCCTTCGCGGCCGCCGGTTGCGGTGGCCTGGGCGGTGTACAGAACCTTTTCGATCGACATGGCGGAGTTCCTTGTTGGGGTGGCCGGTTGGCCGGTGAGGTGTACTTTGCACGCCTTGGCTGGACGTGTGGCAACATGGAGTCCGTAAAACTTGATGGATCGTCCAGCCATGCTCGATCGACTTGAATCCCTGCTCGAACGCTTCCCGGTCAGTGCGCGGCTGCTGCAGGGCGGCCAGGTCAGCGGCGATTGGATGCCGGCGCGCGCTGGCAGCCAGCCGCTGTTGCACCTGCTCAGCCACGGCGGCGTGGTGGTGGTGGACGCCGACGGCAGCCAGCTGCGTATCGACGAACCCAGCGTACTTTTGTACGCCACGCCCCGCGAACATCATTTCAAGATTGATGACGGGGTGGAGATTCCGCTGGTCACCGCTGGGCTGCGCTTCGAGGCGGGCGAGGGCAGCCCGGTAGCCGATGCACTGCCCAGCCCGGTGTGCCTGCCGCTGGCCGACCTGCTCGGCAGCAACGCGGTGCTGGGTGTGCTCTTCGAAGAAGCCTTCACCGAGCGCTGTGGCCGGCAGGCGATGCTCGACCGCCTGTTCGAACTGGTGATCATCCAGGTGCTGCGCACGCTGATGGAGAACGGCCAGATCCAGGTCGGGCTTTTGGCCGGCATGGGCCACCCACGGCTGCGCCATGCACTGGTGGCCATGCACGAACGACCGGCCGAAGAGTGGTCGCTGCAGACGCTGGCCGAACGTGCCGGGATGTCACGCAGCGCCTTCGCCGAAGGCTTCCGCGAGGTCATCGGCAGCACGCCGGGACAGTACCTGCAGGCGTGGCGGACGCGGCTGGTGCAGCAGGCACTGCGCCGTGGCCAGCCGCTGAAGCGCATCGCCGGCGACGTCGGGTATGGCAGCGAGGCCGCGCTGTCGCGCGCGTTCAAGGCCCAGACCGGACAGTCCCCGAGGGAATGGAAACAGGCCGCGCGGTGATGGCGGGGCCCCTCGGGGTATGCCCATTGCCGTAGTAGCGCCGAGCCACGCTCGGCGAGCGCCCCGCGCGGTGAGGCATTCCGCTGAGCACGGCGCGGCGCTACCGGGTCATACCGCCCATTCCAGATCGGTGGTGAACATGATGGTCAACCAGCGATCCGGTGACTCCTCGCCCAGCAGGTCGCCGATCTCATCGCGCAGGCGATCCCATTCGGCCAGCGCACGTGGCGGATCGTCCGCTCGGACCACGAAGAACAGTTCGATCTGCTCACCGCGACCGACCTGCGCCACGTAACTGCGGTAATCGATGAATCCATGTCGAGTGACCACATCGCGGGCCACCGCATCCACGTGCGCACGCAGCTCCAGAGGTGCCACCAGCAGAATGCCGGCCAAGGCTTGGCGCACGGTGCCCAGCGGCGCCACCATCACGAACAGGCAGACCACCGCCAGGATGCCCGGATCGATGTACGGCCCGATCCAGTCCAGCGACGTGCCACGCACCAGCGCACCGCCAATGAAGGCGAGCAGATAACACGCGGACATGCTGGCCGCGATGATCCAGTTCTTCGCATCCAAGGCGATGAAGTCCGAGCCGATCTGCCGGTTGGCACGCAGCACGAACGCGGCGAGCGCCCCTTCGGCCAGCAGCGAGATCACCCCGAAGGTGATGGCGGGCCCCAGCGCGATCAGACGCCCGCCCGAGGTCAGCGCATCCACGGCATTGACGAAGGCGTACAGCGCCGCACCGATCATCAACGTGCCACTGACGCCCAGCACGATGGGTTCAAGATGCCAGAAGCCCATCGAAAAACGCTGGTTCAGGCGCGACTGCAGGGTATCGGTATTGGTGGACTGGGCAATCAGCCGGGCGACCAGCAGTGACAACCACGTCATCACCACATCGATCATCCCGTAGATGCCATCGAAGATGATCAGCGAGGAATTGGCGTATAGCCCGAAGCCTACCGCCATGGCGGCCATGACCAGGGTGCCGGCGATCGAAAGGCGCAACACCCCCTGCTCGGTGCGGGTATCGAAGAAACGTGGGGGAATGATGGCCATCCCGTGATTGTAGGCCGGGACCATGACCAGCCCGTAGCGCCGAGCCATGCTCGGCGAGCGCGCAGCGCGGCAGCTTCGTTCTTCCGCCGAGCACGGCTCGGCGCTACCCCCTGGGCCTTGGCTGCCGTAGACTTGCGCGCTTCCCGCCCTCCGCGAAGCCCGTACGCAGTGACCACGCCACCCTGACCCCTGCCGCATGGCAGCCGGACCTGTCCGGCATCAGGAACCCGCGTACCCATTGCAGCGCCGCGTGGCCGTGACCACGTGCGCCAAGGAACCCCCCCCATGCAGACCCATTACCCGCTGCGCCAGCAGTGGTTCGGCAACGTCCGTGGCGACGTGCTGTCCGGCATCGTCGTCGCGCTCGCGCTGATCCCCGAGGCCATCGCCTTCTCCCTCATTGCCGGTGTCGACCCGAAGGTCGGCCTGTACGCTTCATTCTCCATCGCGGTCATCACCGCCATCGCCGGCGGCCGCCCCGGCATGATCTCCGCCGCCACCGGTGCGATGGCGCTGGTGATGGTCGACCTGGTCAAGGACCACGGCCTGCAGTACCTGTTTGCCGCCACCATCCTGACCGGCGTACTGCAGATGGTGGCCGGCGCGTTGAAGCTGGGCTCGCTGATGCGCTTCGTCTCGCGCTCGGTCATCACCGGCTTCGTCAATGCGCTGGCGATCCTGATTTTCATGGCGCAGCTGCCGGAACTCGTCGGCCGTGGGCCCACCGTCTACCTGCTCTGCGCGGCCGCGCTGGCGATCATCTACCTGCTGCCACGCATCACCCGCGTGGTGCCCTCGCCGCTGGTGGCAATCGGCGTGCTCACTGCCGTGGTGATCGGTTTCGGCATCGACGTGCGCACGGTTGGCGACATGGGCCAGCTGCCCGACAGCCTGCCGTCCTTCTTCCTGCCGGACGTGCCGCTGAACTGGGAGACGCTGCGCATCCTGCTGCCGGTGTCGGCCACGCTGGCGGTGGTCGGGTTGCTGGAATCGATGATGACCCTGCAGATCGTCGAGGACATCACCGAAACCCCGAGCGAGCGCAACCGCGAGTGTGCCGGCCAGGGACTGGCAAACACGGTGACCGGCTTCTTCGGCGGCATGGCCGGCTGCGCGATGATCGGGCAGTCGGTGATCAACGTGACCAGCGGTGGGCGCGGGCGCCTGAGCTGCCTGATCGCCGGCAGCGTCCTGCTGATGCTGGTGGTATACGGCAGCGAGCTGGTGCGGCAGATCCCGATGGCCGCCCTGGTGGCGGTGATGATCATGGTCAGCATCGGCACCTTCAGCTGGCGCTCGCTGCGTGATCTGCGCACCCACCCGCGCAGCTCCTCGATGGTGATGCTGCTGACCGTGGTGGTCACCGTGGCCACGCATGACCTGGCCAAGGGTGTGCTCAGCGGTGTGCTGCTGTCGGCGCTGTTCTTCGCGCGCAAGGTCGGCGGCATGCTCGACGTGCAGCGTGACGACCACGCAGGCGGGCAGCGTTATGTGGTGCGTGGGCAGGTGTTCTTTGCATCGGCCGGCCAGTTCGGCGCGGCGTTTGATTACCAGCACGTGGCGCCGCGCGTGGAGATCGATCTGCAGCACGCGCAGTTGTGGGACCTCACCGCCGTGGGCGCGCTGGAACGCGCTACCGAGAAGCTGCGCGCGCATGGCGCGGTAGTGGACATCGTCGGCCTCAACGCGGCCAGCCAGACGTTGATGGAGCGCGTGGGACGCAAGGGCACACCGGACAGCACGCACTGAGCGCGGCGTCAGGTTCTGAGTGCGCTGAGCCCGGTTCGCTGGACAGCGACCCCAACTGGAATGCCATGGGCATGCAGCCTGCATGCCCGTGGCAGGCAGCTCAGCGCAGCTGATCCAGATAGTGCTCCAGCATAGTGGCGCGCGCCGCCAGACGCTGCGCTTCCAACACCGCACCTTCCGGGTTGACGCTGGGGCCGGCACCCAGCAACGCCGTCACGAACTCGCCATCGCGTGCATGCCACTGCAGCCACGCGCGTTGTGCCAGTTGCAGCTTCGCCCGGCCACTGGCACCCAGTTTGCGTCCGAGCTGACCGTAGACATCGTTCAGGCGCTTGTCCTGACGACCTTTCTCCGCCGCGATGCAGGCGTTCTGCTGGGCCTGGCCACGGGCGCGATCGGTGCAGGTATCGAACGTGCGTGACAGGCCTTCGGCAGGCGTGGCCATCGCGGTGCCGCTGAGGGTCAGGGCAAGCACGGTGGAAACAATCATCGGGAGGCAGAAGCGGGATGCGCGCATGGCGGTCTCTTGCAGGAAGGGGCAGGGGCGGAACATAGGGTGTCTACGCCGTCTGCAGGATTAACCGGGCATGTGCCGACCACCCCGTGCGCTCCAGCGGCTGCCCGGACGCCTGCGTCGGGCAGCCTGTTGCGACAGCCTTCGGATGGAGCGGATGGCTCACACGGTAAAGGCGGCGCTCGCCATGGCGACGTTCACGGGGCGGTAAAGGTCGCGGTGGAACAGCTCACATCCGGAGAGCCCTGCCGGTCGAAGACGAACTGGAATTCGACCCTGCTGGGCTCAGTTGTCTTCGCTCGACGCACCGTCACCACGTTGTCGTGCCACATGCCGTCCATGATCAGGTCGTCGCCAGAATCCTTGCGCCAGCCCGTGCCGATCATGTTCAGGTTGTTACGAAAGGTCGGACCTCCGTTCGGCTGCACCATTTTGTAGCGAGTGAGCGTAAATACATGCTCGGCGCCGTCGGCGTGATAGGACAGGCTGCCCTCACCCTCCCATATCTGCGTAATGGTTCCGGTCGTCAACTTGGCCCTGCATCCGAGCACATAGGTATCGGCGTCTGCGCTATCGCTGGCGGGACGGAAATAAGGTTCCCCGGTGGGGGCATCTCCCATCTCTATGCCCTGGAGCGGTGGCGGGTTGAGTGCCAGCAAGCCGACGATTGATGCATGTAGTAGGAGCGCGTTCATGGTTGACCTCGCGTGTGTCGGTAGAGCTTCCAACCTATTCTCTGCGGACCCGGGAACAGGCGTTTCAACGCGTAGTGGCGCCGTTCTGTGCGCGAGCTCAAGGATCGAATCGAACGGACGTTCCATCCCGGCACAGTAGGCTGTGCCAACGGCGCCGCACTCCGGGCCCTGACCCCGTCGACGGTGTAAACTATTGATCGCGCAGGCAATGCCTGACGTTCCCGATTCTCACCGCCGCCTCTCATGACCCAGCCTGCCGACACCGCCGCGTCCCGCTACGCCGATTCCCTGCGCCTTTCCGTCGCCCCGATGATGGATTGGACGGACCGTCATTGCCGCGTGTTCCATCGGCTGCTGTCGCCCGGCGCGCGGCTGTACACGGAAATGGTGCACGCCAATGCGGTGATCCACGGCGACCGCGAGCGGCTGCTGGGTTTCGATCCGGTGGAACAGCCGCTGGCCCTGCAACTGGGCGGCAGCGAGCCGGCGCTGCTGGCGCAGGCCGCGCGTATCGCGCAGGACTGGGGCTACGACGAGGTCAACCTCAACTGCGGCTGCCCGTCCGATCGCGTGCAGGCGGGGCGCTTCGGTGCGTGCCTGATGCGCGAGCCGGCCCTGGTGGCCGACTGCGTGGCGGCGATGGTGGCGGCGGTGGATATCCCGGTGACGGTCAAATGCCGGCTGGGCGTGGACGATGACAGCGAGTACGACCGCTTCGCGGAATTCGTCGATCGCCAGGTGCAGGCGGGCGCCCCGATGGTGGTGGTGCACGCGCGCAACGCGTGGCTGAAGGGGCTGTCGCCCAAAGAAAACCGTGAGGTACCCCCGCTTCGCTATGACTGGGCGTACCGCCTCAAGCAGGAGCGCCCGCAGCTGCCCGTGGTGCTCAACGGCGGGCTGGCCAGCATCGACGCCGTGCAGGCGCAGCAGGGCAAGGTGGACGGGGTGATGCTGGGCCGTGCGGCCTACCATGACCCGTACCTGCTGCATCAGCTGGAGTCGCTGCACACGGGCGCACCGCTGCAGACGCGGCAGGCGCTGCTGCGCGCGCTGCGTCCCTACGTGGAAGCGAAGCTGGCGACGGGTTCCGCGCTCAAGCACATCAGCCGCCACATCCTGGGATTGTTCCATGGCCAGCCCGGGGGGCGCGCGTTCCGGCAGATCCTCAGCGAAGGCGCGCACCGCGACGGGGCCGACTGGTCGCTGGTGGAGCAGGCGCTCGCGGTGACCGAGCGGGATGGCGGACGCGTCGCGGCCTGACGACTTCTGCAGGCCGACAAGCGGTACCACCTATCTGCTACTATGTTCACTTACCTGAACATAGACATCCGATCTTCAGAAAAGTTCAGACCGGATTCACTGGTAAAAGCCGAAATTTGGAAAAGATATGTAAAGCCCCGGGTCCTTGATCCGGACGCGGACTTCACATTTTTTGAACGAATTGCCGACCTCGGCTAGGATCGCAACGATGTTCTTCCGTTTCCACACCTGCCAGCTTGCCCTTGCCACCTGCGTGGCGCTGGGTGCATTGGCGCCGCTGCCGTCCCATGCGCAGGCGCCTCCACCGGCGCAGATGCAGCAGGGCGTGCCGCAGCGCATGCAGATGGCCGAGCGCGCGGACATGGTGCGCGGTGGCCCCAGCGAGGAGCGGCGGTCGTTGTCCGACGCCGTGCGTCGGGTGCAGCGGTCTACCGGTGGACACATTCTCGGCGTGGAGCAGGTGCCCTTCGATGGGCGCAGCATCAACCGCGTGAAGTACATGGACGAGCGGGGTCGCGTGCGTTACATGGACGATCCCGTGCAGCAGCGTTCACAACCCCGCCCGCCCCGATCGGATATGTCTTCACTACGCGGCGATAACCCCTGAACAGGGATCATCGTCACATCAAACCCGATTTCCACCGGCCCAACCGGCCGACCCCAGCACACTAGGGAGAGTTCATGCGTATCCTTCTGGTCGAAGACGAAGCCCCGCTGCGCGAGACCCTTGCAGCCCGGCTCAAGCGCGAAGGCTTTGCCGTCGACGCGGCGCAGGATGGCGAGGAAGGTCTGTACATGGGCCGCGAAGTGCCGTTCGACGTGGGCATCATCGATCTGGGCCTGCCGAAGATGTCGGGCATGGAACTGATCAAGGCCCTGCGCGACGAGGGCAAGAAATTTCCGGTGCTGATCCTGACCGCGCGGTCCAGCTGGCAGGACAAGGTCGAGGGCCTGAAGCAGGGCGCCGACGACTACCTGGTCAAGCCGTTCCACGTTGAAGAACTGCTGGCGCGTGTCAATGCACTGCTGCGTCGTGCAGCCGGCTGGAGCAAGCCGACGCTGGAATGTGGCCCGGTCGCACTGGACCTGGCGGCGCAGACGGTCAGCGTGGCCGGCAGCAACGTCGATCTCACCAGCTACGAGTACAAGGTGCTGGAGTACCTGATGATGCATGCGGGTGAACTGGTCTCCAAGGCCGACCTCACCGAGCACATCTACCAGCAGGACTTCGACCGCGA
>Ga0247812_10001044_pt1 | contig 15803 bp, 15 predicted proteins | sample UWRJL149409B1_FD_178011 | JGI IMG/M metagenome (GOLD analysis project Ga0247812, IMG submission 178011) | Plant litter microbial communities from Arlington Agricultural Research Station in Wisconsin, United States - UWRJ-L149-409B-1 | ecosystem: Environmental > Terrestrial > Plant litter >...
TTTTTTCTAACCACAAATAATCTTTTACTTTCCTTTTTTTTATTTCTTCTTCAACGATTTTTTTTCCGCCAAACCAAGCATCTATGCATAATTTGAATTCGTTATCGTCCAGCATTTTTACTTTCATATTACAACGCCAACAAAATTTTTCTTCCATAAAGGTTTTTTCTTTAGCTTTGTCTCTTTTGCTTGATTATAACGTCAGGCAACTTCACGTCAGTTGTGGCTTTTGGAACTGAGTATTCTCGGACAATACGAAGTTATGGAAAAAGCGGTTACATTTACAATGAAGGTAGCGATTGCGTGAAACCGCTATTTGCTCCGGTTACTTATCCATTTGTAAAATTTGAAGTAATTTAGCTATATCATCTTCAATATTTTCAGGATTCATTCTAAAATACAGTTTTGATGTCAACTCGGATGGAATTTTATCAGAACTTACGTTACCATAAAGGATTGGGATTACACGTAGTTTTCCTTCAATTTGTTTTAGCAGTGCCAATGACAATTCTTTCTCCAACCACGGCGATAAAGTATAATTTTCTGTAATTAAAAAAATTACGACTCGACTTTCGTTAAGAGCTATATCTAATGATTCTTGCCAATCAGTTCCAGCCACAAAATTTTTCTCGTAATTCCAGATAATAAATTTCCCTTCTTTCAAAAGGTTGATAATTCTACGTGAAATAGTTTCATCTTTTGTGGAGTGACTAAAAAAGATGTCATATTTTTTCTCTGACTTATCTTGTTTTACGGCATTCCCAAGTCTATTTGATAATTCAGCTATAAATAGCTCCACTTGTGAATGGTTTGGGTCGCCTTCGTATTCAATCACTTCTAGACGTTTATCCAACAACAGTCTCTTCTTTTCAGTAAAATTAAATTTATTTGTGGGAAGCAGTATGAAGTGCTTATCAATTGTTCTTTCAAATAACGAACTTAACTTTTCCAAGGTGTTATCCAAGTCTGGGTCTGAGGCACCGAATCCAATAAAAAGAAACGTATACACGGAAAATAGAGTTTCGAGAAATTGTCTATATTCCGGTGTTTTGAAAAGTAATTTTTGATAATCTCGACTGCCTAAAATCATCGTGCTTGGACGCTCAATATCGCCATGCATTTTAAATATATAGAAATCATCACTTCTTAAAGGTGAAGAAATATTTAATAAATCGTCTTGCGTAAACTTAGTAGGAAGGATACCATCGTTTGCGAGAGTATATGCACCTTCTATTAGATTATCGTAATTGGAAGTCATAATACTCCGAAAGGGAATTTTTGGTAAAAGTAAGTGCGTACTTGTTGGTTTAACATTTTTGTCTTTAAAAACTAGTTTCGCAAAATCATGAAAATCTTTTAATGAAATTGTTTCTTGTAATTCCTGGGCGGCCATTATATAATTTCCTTTCGAAATCATGTCGCGAATGTCATTCGGATCTGCAGAAAATAGTATGCGATTATGCACGCAGTATCCTAAAAGTTCTTCCAACAGTCCGCCCCAAGTAGGCAGATTTTTTTTGTTGGTTCTCACTACTCTTGATGACAATCCAGCCCCAACAAATAGAATACATTTGTTATTTTTGATTGCTTCAATTAGTTCTGCTGGAATATATCCGTTGAATTCTTCTTTTCTTTTAGGCATAATTTTTCTGTAATAGCAGCCAACGGTTTTCGGCTTGGCGATTTGGCGGATTTTTAGCACAAAAGTTCAATAGAATTACTGTTGTTAAACATTGCACAAATATTTTATAGAAGCACTTCAACCGCCATGTTGCCAAGCAGATGTTAGGCATTCGTTTTTTTGTCATTATATTCTTTCATATGTTCGTCAATTCGTAATTTGTCTATTGGAAGTCTTTGTCTAAATGTTTCAAGCATTGTTAAATAGTCCTGTTTAGAAAAATTGAGTTCATTGATTTTGTCAAACCATTCTAATGTCGAGCCAAATTTTTCAGCGTCCTATTCTTTTGTCTTATCTACACCAATTTGTTTCCAATGTATTAAATCACCGCAATTTCGTATTTCAGCAACTATTAAAGTGCAAGAAAATTCCTTGTCGTCTGGACACATAAGAATTGGGCAAATTGTTGTCTCGTTTTCGTTTGACAAAATTCTTTTCCAAACAACCGCTTTTTCTTCTTCTCGTTCCAACCAAGATACAAGTGTCGGAATAAATCCTTTGTACATATTTTCAGGATAAAGTTCGTCAAGTTTTTCGTCTAAACAATATCTGTCAATGCGAAAATTTATGAAGTCCCAATAATCTTCATAATCACTTTTGTCTTGCATGCCTTCTATCTTGTTTACCGGGTTCTTTTAAAATGACGCCTAACCTGTGTATATGCGCCATAACGCTTAGTAGCCCCTACAATAATAGGCAAAAAACAAACACACCATTTACTCTTTTCCTTCTTCCCCACTCCCCTTAGGATCGAGAACTTTAACTATTTCTTTTCTAAACCACTCTGTCGAAGCTAGCTCCTTTTGTGAAATTCCATATTTGTTTATGAAATCTTTGTTAAAATGATCTTTCACATTATAAGCTTTGAAAAAAACTTCAATGTCATCGGATAATAAATAGTTAATTATTTCATTTTCATTAGCCTTATCCAAGATTTTTTCTGAATCTATTTTAAGTTCTAAATAAGATGATCTTGATTGCTTAAATATTGAAATTATATGATCTTTTTTATTATTTTTTTGTTTTATCAATTCTGAAGTATATTCGATTATATTTAAATTATTAATTCCAAGCTCGTTTATATTAGCAGGATGATATAAATAATTTTCAAAACAATAATAATTTAAGATATAATAATTTGGATATTTTTTTCTCAATCTAACAATTTCTGAATCCAATAAGAAGTCACGATCTCTCAAACCAAATTTCCCCACTCTTGATTTAGTCTGGGAAAAAACGCCATTTGCATCTCGTTCTGAAACAAATGAAACATTATGCAGTTCCAAATTATTTAAAAACTCCGAATTCTTATTTTCACAATAAATCAATTTGTCCTCTGAAAGCTTATCCCTCGAAATATCAGTAACTAGACTAGAAACAAAAACTTCTGTTAAACTATTATTACACATTATTTTAGTTAGCCCTTTAGCTTCGCAACGTCTCAATAGATTATAAGAATAAAAAAAAGGTTTTTGAGATAACCTACATTCTTCACAGTTACATTGTATCATTTCTTCCACCTTGAGTCTTTGGAAATCTTTATTAATTTCAAGGAGATTCTTTCTAATTACCGCTAAAAAATCTTTTTTATTATCCCCTGAAAGAATAACCGTAATTTTACTTTCAAAATATTTTTCTCTTATTAATGCGTATGTATTTTCATATTTTAGCAAAACACCATATCTCCAATAATTATTTTGGTAAATATCTTGATGCATCTTGACTATCAATCGAGATAAAATTCCCTTAGGCATAAACTTATAGCGTAATTCGAACATAGAAGAGTTTTCTGAAGGAGCCCAGTCCAACTCTACTTCATCAACTTCTAACAACCTAGGCACCAAAAAATCCCCATTTTCTAATTCAAAACATAAATCAAACTTTTTATTTCGCATTAAACTTAGAAGTTGTGGCATTTTTTCTCTGTAATCATCCTCATGCCAAATCCTCAAAATATCAGATGTTGTAAATCTACCTTTTTGCTCCAAAACAATTTTATCATCTAAAACTTTATAAACACCTTTGGTTACCCACTCATGGTCGAGAAATACTGTATCTTTTAATTCTATATCTTTTTGGAAGTGTAAGATAACACCCAAATCATGAAAATACTCACTTAAAAATAATGCTCCATCCCTGTCTCTATAGTGCATTCTACATAATTCTAAATACTGATCTTGACTAATATAATTTAAACCCTCCTGCTTTAATTTCTCTATTTCTAGCCTAATATCTACCCAAACTTTTGGAAGAGCAGTTCCAATGTGGGGTAAGTGTGAAGTGATTTGAATTAATTCTTTTTTAAATGAGATAAAATCTGTTCTAAAATCATCTTTAAGGCTGATCTTATAGTATTTTAATAGATTGGGAAAAGATTCCTGAAATTCTTTAAATGGAACTTCCTTATTAGGTTGATCAGCTTTATTAAGAACCATTATTATAGGACTCTGGTCACCTAAAAGTTTAATGATATTCAGCCAATAATAAAAATCTTCATGACGATCTTCTTTTCTGGATTCTGTTACAATCATATAAATCGAACGTTTTGTCAAAAAAAATTGATGTGTAGAATGATAAATTTCTTGGCCGCCAAAATCCCAAACATTAATTTGAAAATCCCTTTGTATTGCAGGATTTATTAACTGAATATCTTTGTCTTTAATAACCCACGGCTGGATATTAATTCCCTCGGTACTGCTTTCCTCTTCTAAATGATAATTATCATCCATCAACCCTTTTGATAGACATGTTTTACCAACTCTTCCTTCACCTACAATAACTAGCTTTGCTTCATATAAGAATTCTGGAACATCCATTTGTTCTATAAAATTCCTTATTGAGTCGATTCCTCGAGCAACAATTTCTGGTGGTAAAGAGTCGAATGGATTCCCTTCTAGGTATAAGGATTCCAAATTGGGAAGGTTTGCAACTTTCGATGGCAAATATTTAATCTTGTTATGGGAAAGATTCAAATGCGTTAAAACTTTTAAGTCGCTCAAATCTTCCCTAATTTCCAATATTTGATTATTTGATAAATTTATTCTTTTTAATTTTTTAAGTTTCTTAATGTTTACAGGAATTGACGAAATCGTATTTCTTAGTTCAGAAAAAATCATCATTACTTAAATCTATCGCTACTAATTCTGGACAACTTTCGAAAATTTCTTCGGGAATATGCGCTAGTCCACAATTGCGCAAATCTAACCTATTCCATCCCCACTTAATAACGTTATCCAATTGAAGCTGAATTTTACTTGAGTATTTTTCTGTCATAATTTAATCTTTTAGTAACATTTAATATTTTATGTTTTTTAACTAATTTATTATTGTTTATTTCTTAGAAGTAAAATAGTTAGATTCGCTTACTACTGAAAATATTTTGAATAAAATATTTTCATCTTTTTACGTAAATAAACTAGTAGAAATATCAAAAGCTAAAAAATACTTATAAATATCTATTTTTATTTTATATAAATAAATACTGCTTAAAGATAAGTCAGTAGCGAGTCTTTATAATGTCTACGGTAACTTTCTGTTCATTAAAAGCTATAACCTGCAACAATATTAACCAACGTCCTTTCTCCCCTGCTTTTTTCTACTTCTGAGTTGTTATTCCAGTCTAGAGTTTGAACTTGTATCCCAGCAACTATTTCCGTTGGCGCCCCTGTTTTTGTAAAGTAGAGACCTATCGCTGGATTCCACTGAGGCTTTCTTTCTTCCTGCATAGACCATCTTGAATGTACTAATAATAAAATTTGATCAAACAATTTTGGGCCAAAATCAATATTAATATTTGAATAATTCAAATTATTTACATATTCAGATACTTGAAAAGCGCTCTTTTTATCTCTTTGGATTATGCGTACTTGTCCCGTAATTGGATCAATTAGTGTTTCACTATTTGATATTTCAACCTGTTTCAAATCAGCCGTATTGTTTTTCTGACCTCCATTTATTGAGAATCCTACTACATAAGTAATGGACCCCTTAAATGCATGGACATTTAATTGTTTATCTAAATTACCTTCAACTTCAATAATTATATTATTGTTATTGCACTCTTTCCGAGTCGAACTTTTAGGAGAAAGACTTATAGATATTGCATTTGGATTTTCAACTGTTGGTATGTTTTCTAAAAAAACATATGCACTATTACTGTACCTACTCCAACTAATTGTACCTTTAAATTTAGTCTGCACATATTAATAAATTTTATTAAGTTATAATTGAAAAAAAAAGTAAATAAAGTTTAGTTCTATATAATATGCCTGTTATTGGATAACCGTAGAAATTAATTTCAAATTCACCCTCAATAAAAACAGCAATTTTATGGTTTCCCGTAAAATGGAAAAAATAGTATGCACTAGAAAAAACAAATACTTATTAAAGAATTAAAAATTCCTACAAATAGGTATTTCTATCTATATAAAAAAAGCTGTCCTTTAGCCAATAAAATCAGATTCTAAGCCATATCTTTATTCCAATTTTTATCAACAAAATCATTAAGGTCCTTTCTCATTACTATGCTACTGGCCTGTGGCAATCTTATTAGCTTTTCAACTTTTTGAAAGCTTTCTTTCGCTTTAGGTAATTTATATCCCTTCACAAAAGCATCGCAGAACCAAACTACTTCATAGAGTTCTTTTTTGCTCACCCTTTCTCCATCTCGGATTGCGGTAAAATTAGGATTATCACCTTTTGTAGTCGTGTTGACATAATCATCGTTGATTAGGTCATTTTCATCATAGTTTACCATAATTTTCAATCTAAAATTTATCAAAAATAAGTATAACAAGACATCTTGTTTTACGGTTTTCCGTAATCACTAAAAATATATTAAAAAAACACCAAAGTAACTCTTTTACATTAAGCTTATCAATACGTGTAAATACCTGTTTTCGATTTTATAAAACAAAAAAAGATGCCGACGCATCTTTTCCAGTGGTATGGGTTTAAATCTATACTATTTCTTATTTGCTCTCTTGCTCCAGCTATCATTATCATAGCTACATTTATGAGAATATCGAGCATTTACAACTATTGTATAGAATGTTTCAGTTCAACACGAGCTTCATTGTTCGTGCTACACAGGCAACAAAATCTTTGCTGTTAGGCGATTGCCCATTTATTTCGTTTATTTTTTTAAATATATTTGGTCTCTCACATAGCTATTATTCAGCCAGAAACAATGTTTTGTATATTTCATTTGCTTTGTCAATTTGTCTTTTTTCGGCAAAGCATAAGTGTCGGAAGCATCTTTTGCGTGAGGGCGAACGTGAGAAACTTTGCTAAATTCTTTATCGGGAAAATTTGTCAAGCGACTTACTTTTCCATTCTTGTCTGTTTTGAAGCCTCTTACAATTTCTCCTTTTGCAACAATCTGTTGCGTTTTCATCCAAACTTTTTCAACTTCGAGTAATTCTAAATATGGCATATTCCAAAATTTCACTTTTCTTAAAATCAATTTTTCGTTCTCAAACTGAAAGAAAACAAAAAGAAATTTATGCTCTAAAATATCTTTAAAGTTAGAGTTTTCCCAATCTTCATTTACAAGTTCTTCGTATTTGAATGTTGGAAATGAAATGTCTTCTTTTGGTAAATTGTTCTCTTTTAAACGAACAGTTTTTACTGTAATTTCAGCTTTTTCAAACTCTTCAATTTCTTTGTCAAGTGAAATACCAAGGATGGCTTTAGTTAAATTTGCATAAAAACTTTTGGCTTTTCTGTTTAAATCTAAATCCAATTTTTTAAGAATTTCTTCTTCTGTTTTTCCATAAAATGGTTTGAATTTAGAGATTACAATTTCTTCAATTGTCTGCTTTTTTGCAACCGAAACAGATGGGATTAATTTACCATAAATTTCTGTTGGTTCGTTAGCAATTGATGCAATGATATGATTTACATAGCCTTGCTTAAAAGAATATGCTCTTTGTTTTGCGGGGATTTCTGAAAAAGGTTGCTTTCTAACAGATAAAGCATTTGCACCTTTAGTACAAGCTCCAAGATAAAATGTGTCGCCTTCCGACAGCTCATGAGCTTTTCCGTCTGCAATTTTTTTGTTTATTGTTTCCCAATCTTTCTTGATAATTTCTAAATCAGTCAATGGGAAACTCCATTCATCAACCAATTTTATAAGATAATCTAAAATATCAAAATCAACTTGATGCAAATAGAAAATCAAAAGAATACTTGCATTCTTCTTGATGAAATCGCTATTTTCAAAATTTTGGTTTACTACATTAACATAGTTAATAATGTTTAAAACCAGTCTTTCTTTTGAGCGATATTCATTGTTTTTTAATCGCTTTAATGGGGAAGATTTTAGTTCTAGTTTTGCGATAGAAAAATCAGGTTCTGCATCAGAATTCGCTTTGTATCGAAAATAAAACTCTTCAAGTATTTGTCCAAAATGTCCTTTTCCTTTTCTATCATTTTTAATAGCAGTTATATCACAAACTTGGCGTAAAGATTTATCTTTAAGCAATTTCGCGAATTCTATGATTGACTTTTTATCTTCTGCATTATACGGTAACTTCATCCTTTATTTTTTGGGTTAAAGCAATTCCAATTTTTTCAATAACACCAACAACTAAAGCATTTCCCATAAAAAAAGCTCTTTTTGTGTCGGAAACTCCGTCTAATTTTGTGTGGTCATCAGGAAACATATTTAAACGTTCCAATTCAACTGGCGACAATCTTCTAAAGCCTTTTGGTGTTTGGATTACGTGTTTAAATCTCGATGCAGATTTTCCACCTTCTCCTGTAATAATTGTTCGTGATGCCTTGTCTAATGGATCAGGAAAAATCATTCCACCTTCACTATAATTATATTCAAAACCGTCTGCATTTTTACGCATTTCTTTCTTGGGACCTTTCAAATACTTCCATTTGTCCAAATCTTGGTCGTTGATGTAAAACTCTTCCGTTACTTCTGCGTTTTGAATTAAATCTTTTAGAATTGTAAATTTTCCTTCGTAATTCGGTTGCGTCTTTATAGTCGTTACATTTCCGTCAATCATTAAACCAGAGTTTTCAAACATTCCTGTTTTTCCTCCTTTATTGAAGTTTTCAGAAATGGAAACGATATCGCCTTTTAGTTTAAATTCTTTTGGAAACAAAAAGTTTTCTTTTGAAACAGGAAATGAATTTGCTAAAGTTCCGTCTTCCAAAATCCATTCTATTGGTTTAATGTTTTTGATGTTTTCGTAAATTTCTGTATTATTTAGATAAGCCAAAATAAAAATTCTTTTTCGTCTTTGTGGCATTCCAAATTCGGCTGCGTTTATAACTCGCCATTCTACAGCATAACCTAAATCGTTTAAACTTTTTAGAATAATTGCAAAATCTCGTCCACGCTGTCCCGATGGTGAAATCAGTAATCTATCAACATTTTCAAGAAAAATATATTTTGGTTTGTTTTCTTTTTCTGAAAGAATTTTATGAATTGACCACCACAAAACACCTTTTTTCCCGATTAAACCTTTGGAATTGTTTAGCGTTGTAGCAACAGAGTAATCTTGACAAGGAAAACCGCCAACTAATAAATCGTGATCTGGAATGTCTGAAACTTCTACACTTGCAATATCTTTATTTGAATGATTGTCTATTCCAAAACGCCTTTCGTAAACAGTTGAAGCGTGTTGAACTTTTGTTGATGGCTCCCATTGATTGCTCCAAACTACTTTGTAAGGACTTTCAAAATTTTCTTTGTAATTTGATGACGCAGATTTTCCATTCCAGCCTTCAAGTCCAAGCCTGAAGCCTCCAACACCAGCAAACAATTCAACAACTTTTATTTTATTTTCCATTCTTTACTGTTTTTAGGTATTTAACTTTTTCTTCCGCAACTTTTAGGATTTCAATGTCTGCTTCCTCTTCCATAATTTTGTAAGCAATTTGGTCGCTTAAAAACTCTGTTTGAAGCTCTTTTTTCTCAACTTGAAAATATTTAGCAACTTGGTTAATAATTTGTTTTGTTGGGTGTCTTTCATTACGCTCAATTTTCGCAAGCAGAGAAGTGTCCATTTCCAAATTTTCAGCAACAGTTTTTAAAGTCTGTCCTGTTTCTTCTCTCAAACTTCTCAAAAGTTCGCCAAAAGAGGTGTGTTTTTTTACAATTGTCATTTGGTCATATTTTGTCCAAAAATACAATTATTTTTTAAGTGGACAAAAAAAGTCCAAAGTTTTTTGACTTATAAAATGTGATACAAAGGGTTAAGTTTTTTAATTGTTTTATACTTGTTAAATTTATCGAGGCACAAATCTTTGTGCAGCCTTACCAATTTCTATTCCCCAAGGAAACATCCTTGCGGCAAAATAACCGATTGGCATTGCTCCACCAAGCAGTTCGGTTTTTGATTCATTCTTCCTTATTATTCTATTAAACCAACGGTCTCCCCGATTTGCTTCTTCGCACAAGATTAACCCAGCAAATGTTAATGCTAATATTCTTGCTGGAATATTACCTTGTCTTGTTATAAGGGGTTGATAAGAGGAATTATTATAATCGGGCATATGTTTGTCGACAATAATTATTACTTCATCTAGAAGAGTTTGTAATGTTGGAGGTGTAAATCCAACGTGCAATGTTTCTCCAGCTAAAGTTGAAACATCTGGGATATTGCCTAAAATATTAAATGATATATCTTTAAATATTGGAAGTAAATCGTAATTTCTTGGTTTAGCCCATTCAATTAATTTATCAACTATTTCGGTATGTAAGGGAGCATTAATTAACGTTCCGTTGAAGTCAAATAATTCTAAAAATAATGAATGTTGGTGAGTCTGATGGTTATTGCACAATCCACTTGTACGATTAATTCGAAAAGTATTTGCACAACCATTAAAATTACAATGATTTGAATTTTGCAAATAGTTTATCTTATTTGGATTTGCATGAAATCTTGTTCCTAATGCGGTTAAGTCTGTCACCCTAATTTGCCAATTAGATTTTGCATCAATTATTGTGCTTGTTGCTATTGCCATTAATGTATAATTTTGCGTATTGTTTTTTCAAGATTTCACACAACTAATTTATATGTGTGATTGTTAGCACACAATATTATAATCAAATATATTTATTTTTTCTTACAAATTATCGCAATTTGATCAGTCTCTAAACAAAAAAAGATGCCTAAGCATCTCTATTTCCTCTTCCATATACTATTCAGCCATTTATATTTATTCTTATAGATATAGTTCCGAATGAAAAATCCAAACAGCCAAAATATTTGTTGAGCTAGGTTATTATATGAATAATTATTAGGCCGATGGGGCAGTATATTTATAGAAAAACAATATTATAAGTATCCCAATCGTAATGAGACTTACAAATATAAAATGCAGCCAGCCAATAATTTTATTTTTTGATTCTGGTTTAAGTAGATTTTCAATTGTAGATAAGACTTGTAACCAGAGAAGTGCAAGTATTAGTCCAATAGGATAAAAGTAAATAGCCTCTTGCTTTAATACACCTTTCATTTCTAGTTTCGAAGTCATGAATTGAAGATAAAGGAATACTCCACCACTAAAGACACTTCCTGCTATTGCGGCACTTACTTTTAGGAATGATTCGTGGTCATGAATTTTCGCCAATCCATAATTCATAATACCACCCACAAAAGCTCCAAGGCATAGCATCCCAATTAATTGAATATTTTCATAAAATAAAATCATACCAAAACTTGTGTTTTAGAGTTGTAAATGTTTTCAGTATATTCAGAAAGTACAATTAACATATTCTTCCAATAACTATTTATTTTAACTGATATTACTTCATCATGCTTTATATTACGTGTGCGTATCAACTTTTCATACAATAAAAAGGTCTCTATAGAATCGACATCTTGCATTGCAGGTTCAATTATTGAGTTATCAGTTTTATCAGTTAGCATTTCTTTTGCTAATTTAAAATGTCTTTCATAAATATGCATAGAGCCAACATTATGGTAATAATATCCTAATTCTACATTTAATTCGATTGAAAGCAATTCCTGTAACATTGTAAATAAATATATGTCGTAAGGTAATCCCCAAATAAGATCATTACTTCTCATTGTTACAATTAGGTCAAGTCTATTATGGCGAATCAGAAACTGTGCAGTACTCACACATGCAATGTCCTTTGTAAAATAATCCTTTCCGTTATCTGATTTATAAATATCTAAAACAGCACGTCTTGAAAAAGGGTCTTGTCGCAAAAGTTTTTTTAAATTTTCCCACTGACTATTACCTTGATTATCCTTACCAAATATTCGGTATCCATAACAACTGTTGCTTATTATTTCTCCATCGTTGGAAAAGTTCTTCCATTGTTTTGCATAATGAGTTATAAAATTGAGATTATTAGAACCTGATAAGTGCCATGCGAATTCACCAATAGCTAATGGAAGTTTCCATTTTCTTACTTTATTATAGGTATTTCTATTTCTAGGATTAGTGAGGCATAAATTAACATTGCAAATCTCAAGAGTTTGCAATTCGCGTGGTTTAATTAATTCCCCTTCCGCAAATAATTTTTCCAACATCCACAATTGAATTTCATCTATGTTTTCAAACGTATTCATGATTGTCGTCTAATTCATTTTAAACTGTCTCTTTTTTTATATGCGTCAAACTGCATTTTAAGAAGTTTATTTTCAGATTCGATTTTTAAGACTTGGTTTTCAAATCTTTTTATTATAAGATCTACATCTTTGTCTGCCGTACTTTTGTGGTTAAAATAAGCACTTAAGAAAAAATTTCCAGCTGCAAATACTATTGCAAGGCCTATCATAACCTTAAAAACTCTATTTGTTACATCAGTTTTTACCGAATTCAAATTTAAGAATTTATCATCAAGATTGGTTATGTCTCTTCGTACATTTTTTGTGTAAGCAGTATGATCGCCTTCATTTTTAATGGGAATATTTTCTTTTGGTTTGTTTATTTCTGCAAAAGTAATTCTCAATGCTGGGTCGCCTTCTGATAAAAAGCAATCATTTTTTCCAAAATTGATTAATAATGTAGATATATAACCCTCATAACCACAATCAATAATGCCTATATTGGTAGCCATTATACCTCTTTTAGTAAGCGAAGTTTTTACGTGTGCAAAGCCAATTACATCCATTGGCACTTTAAGTTGCTCTTTCATTACTACATAAACCATGCCCTGCGGTTTTAATGTAAAATCATTAACAATTTTACTATCCATGTCAATAATTTGGCCTATAGTCAAGTTATAACTTGCGTTAGTAAACTGAGACGTGTCAAATCCTATGATTATTGCCTTTAGTTGCTCATGATTTTGTATCATCGAAAGATATTTCAGTAAAATTAATAAATAAAAACCACTCTTTAACAACACTTTCGTAAAAGTAAATAGTTAAGAGATGTACTTCTTCAAATTCTTTCTTTCAAATACATTTTCTTAATCTCAGAACTGCTTTGGCTTATCAGATTCAATCAAACTTTAATTATTAACCTGCGTCACAATTAGTAGAATTATTTATACTAGTAGTCATTAACTTTCATGATTAAAATAATAGTATTCGTAAACGGGTAACTAAAAAAAGATAGGCATCTTTTTTTACACAAACATATCACTATCAAAAAATTTTTTAAGAGAAATTCCAAATGCCTTACAAATTCGGTTAATAGAATATATAGATGGTCCTCTCGTAATATCTAACTTCTCCCAAGCCTGAAAATTTTGTCTATCTACATCAATATCATTAGATAAACCAGATTTATTTTGACTTGCCTCTTCTCTTAGCTCCTTAAGTCTTTTTTTAATCTGATCACGCAACAATATATCTTCTGGTCTCAATTTACCCATGTTGCAATTTTGTTAATTTCAACCATTTTAATGTAATGCATTTGCATTACATTAAAATTATATTTACTTTTGAGTTAGATTTATTAAATTTGCGATTCTTCATTTAAAACATATGAAGCATTCGCTTTGATTCTCGTACTAGAAAATTGGCCTTTTCATAATACCACGAGAGGATAAGTAAGATGCTCACGACCTAGGCGTGGGCTCACTTATTTGTGGTAAGGTATGGCCAATACCTCTAGTGCAGTAAGCTGAGTTCCGCGCCTTTTTTATGGCCATTATTTAAGGCACTCCCAGCTAGTTCAAGGCATTCTTCCTTTTTTTTAGTGCAGTTCGCAAACGATTTCGTAAAAGGAGTTAGTTCGGAAACGCACTGCCTGCGCCTGGCTGCAACGGGCAATGGCAGCGTGCTTTCCTTTTCAAAAAAAAAGAAATGCCTATGACCTAAAATTCTACAAAACAAAAAAAGCCCTCTAACCCGTCGTCGAAAACAGCTAGAGGACCAGAGCCAACAAAACATTGTTTCATTAAACCATCCCAAAATTATGAAAAATCTTTCATATCTCAAGGCAAGGAAGGCTTTTTGGTGCCTTATTTTTCTAAGCGCGCCGCTCCTCCATCCCGCCCATGCCGGAACAAAGGCGCTTGCCACCTGTTTCCAACAATCCAATACCCTGACCGGTACGGTGTCCGACGGCACCGGCCCCCTTCCGGGCGTCACCGTTGCCGTAAAAGGAAAACCCCTATCGACGCTCTCCGACGCCCAAGGCCACTACCGCATCGAAGCCGCCCAGGGGGACATCCTCGTGTTTTCCTATCTCGGCTACGCCACGCAGGAAATTCCTATTGAAAACAAAGCGACCCTAAACGCCGTACTCCAAACAGACAGCAAAAACCTGCAGGAAGTCACCATCAATGCCGGCTACTACGCCGTAAAGGACAAGGAGCGTACCGGAAGCATCGCCTCCATCGGCGCCAAAGACATCGCCACCCAGCCCGTCAGCAATGCGCTTGCCGCCATGCAGGGAAGAATGGCCGGGGTCAATATCACCCAGACTACCGGCACCCCGGGCGGGGGCTTCAACATCCAGATCCGCGGGACCAACAGCCTTCGGGCCGACGCCAACGCGCCCCTGTACATCATCGACGGGGTGCCCTATTCCTCCGATCCGATCGGGATGGGCCCGAGCAATACCATCCACCCCACGGTTACCAGCCCGCTGAACAGCTTGAACCCTGCCGACATCGAAAGCCTCGAAGTCCTCAAGGATGCCGATGCCACGGCGATCTACGGGGCCCGAGGGGCCAATGGGGTCGTGCTTATTACTACCAAAAAGGGAAAGCAGGGCAAGACGGCCTTCACCGCCAGCCTCTCGAGGGGCTGCGGCGAGGTCACCCGCTTCCTGAAGCTCATGGACACCCGGCAGTACCTGGCCATGCGCGCGCAGGCGTTCGCCAACGACGGCATCGCCGCCTACCCCGCCACGGCCTACGACATCAACGGCACCTGGGATCCCAGCCGCTACACCGACTGGCAAAAAGAACTGCTGGGCGGCAAGGCAGACATCACCGCTATCAGCGCCGCGCTTACCGGCGGGAGCGAACAGACCCAGTTCCGGATCGGCGGTAGCTTCAACAGGGAAACCACCGTATTTCCGGGCGACTTTGCCTACCGCAAGGGCAACCTGCGCGCCAGCCTGAACCACCATTCCGCCGACCAGAAGTTCTCCCTCAGCTTTTCGGCGGGCTATACCCTGCAGGACAACGACCAGCCCTCCAGGGACCTGAGCCCCGCGGCATGGACCACGCCCCCGAACGCCCCGGCGCTCTACACCGAATCGGGAGAACTGAACTGGGAAAACGGGACGTTCACCAATCCCCTTGCCGCGCTCAATGGAAAATCGCTGGCCGCTACGAGCGACCTGGTCTCGAGCCTCGCGCTCTCCTACCGGCTGCCCTGGGGCTTCGAGGCCAAGGCAAGCCTGGGCTATACGAGCCTGCACCACGAGGAGAGCAACACCTCCCCTTCGACCACCTACAGCCCCTCCTTCGGATTCGGTCCCGATTTCTCCTCGATCTACGTTACCCGCTCTTCCCGAGCGTCCTGGATCGCCGAGCCCCAGCTGCACTGGAAAAAGGAACTGGGAAAGGCCAGGCTGGAATTCCTGGCCGGCACGACCTTCCAAAGGCAGGGCGCAGGACTGCTGGCGCAGCTCGGCAGCGGGTTTCCTTCCAACAGCCTGATCTACAACCTGGCCGCGGCTTCCTATTCCAAAATAACGGCCGACGACCAGTCCGTATACA
>Ga0247812_10001045_pt1 | contig 15791 bp, 12 predicted proteins | sample UWRJL149409B1_FD_178011 | JGI IMG/M metagenome (GOLD analysis project Ga0247812, IMG submission 178011) | Plant litter microbial communities from Arlington Agricultural Research Station in Wisconsin, United States - UWRJ-L149-409B-1 | ecosystem: Environmental > Terrestrial > Plant litter >...
AACACCACAACTCACGAGAGACTTCTTCTCTAAACCCAACAGTGTCAAATATACGACCACAATGGCAGGACCAGAAGCCGCAGAACCAGCTGCTGCGCCCGCAGAGCCCCAGTCGCGAAATGTAGTTTATTGCGGAGGTAAGTCGTCAACCCCGCCTCAACTACCCCTCCATCAGCTACTTACAACCACCAAGTTTGCACATTACCTCCTGAGGTACAAGAGAAACACCCAGTCTCCTCTTGCATATAGAGATAACTTACTGGATGAGGAAGTAGTACTGCGAATTTGGTGGCACGGTCAAAAAGTGCCAGGACTGGCTCCAAAAAGCCAATCCGCCTATGTATGAACGCCTTTGGTCTGCTGGTAAGTGTCTCCCAAACTGATTCACTGGTATTTGGTCACTGAAACTCTCGAAGATGCTTTAGAAGCTTCCACCGCCACCCTCTCCGTTGATGCCCGCAAACGTGCTGAAAAAGATGCCCATAAGAAAGCACTGAAAGCCGAAGCACAAGAAGCCAAAGCATTAGCTACGATTGCCTCATCGAAGGTTACAATAAAGCGAGTCGAGCGTAATAAACGGAAATACGTGACTGCTGTATCAGGACTAGAAGCATTTGGGTTGGAGAACAAGAAGATGTCTAAGGAGTTTGGAAAGAAGTTTGCTACTGGTGCGAGTGTTACGAAGATTCCTAGTGGAGGTATGTACTTGGCCTTGTGCCTTGGCCTTCTTTTTAGAGCAGTTTAGGAACACTGCTAGAATAATGGTGGCTAACAGTTGGAATAGGAGAGGAGATTGTGGTACAAGGCGATGTCAGCGAGGAGATCGAGGAATTCTTGCTGGAGAAATACCCTGTAATCCCAGAGGACAACATCGAATTGATCGAGAGTAAGGCCAAGAAACCAAGTAGTGCTGGGTGAAACCCATTTTAGTTAATGAAGAGTTTTACAAATGGCAATCAATCAAAAAGCAGGTGTTGAATGTCGAAGGTTCATGATGAGTTTATTGTTCAGACCGTTTTAAAAACTATGTGAATCTTGTGTCTCTACTAACCAATTATAGCGGGTTTATAGCTACACTAATGTAGTTTTTTTTGGTTTTTTTTATAGCTATGCTTTCCCAGTCTCATTCCCACGCACGGCTGAATCAGCAGCGTCGATTTCTATGCTTGGAGCAAGAAGACTCAGTCCCATGCCACCATCGAGTCAGAAGATTATTCACAAGCAGTCCCGCAGTCCAACCCGTATATTTGACGGTGTTTTGAACTGATTCATGATCGCGGGCTTTGAGAGGTTAAGGAAAACCCCTGCGATCTTCATGCTGGCAAGCACAGGATATTCCGGATGCGTCTAGACCAAGGTCTTGTCCACACGCTGCGATGCGCGAGTAATAACATCGTTGATGTCTTTGCCTTGGACGCAGCCATGTCTCAATGCGTGGATGAGAAGCCATTTCACGGGGCAAAGAGCGGTATCTTGGGGAGAATTAAGGGCGTCAATTCCACGATCCGATTGCGAGACAGTTTGTCCCTAAGTTTGATCGCTAGAATTGAGTTATGTATAAGCGCGTGATACCATCAGTTGAACTTGCTTTTTGCTTTTATCGTATGCCAGAGTGATGCGCATTTGTTATCTTCTGCATCCCTGGCTTGAGTTTGATGTGAGTATGCTTTCAACGAAGATATTTAGCATTCTTGTATCCTTTACTGAGGGTTATATCTCCACCACGAGACCCGAGGGAACTTAGTAGGAAAATGCTTAATGACTTGGAGATTGTGCAGTCCCATGAACGAGTCCCGGAAACAAAAGCTTCTTCGGTCATAGCTTTGACCATTCGCTTTATGAGTGAGATGCCGACCCATTGTGCTTCACGTTGAGGATCATTTATTAGCTTGCCCTCCTGGAGTAGAGACATTAAGCAGGTTGAGATCCAGATACGTTCGTGAGCTGAGGTGTAAACTTTGGGTGCGCGAAGATGAGCTTGGTGACAAGCAGTGGGAGATATCTGATCTGGCTGCAATATCGGGGAACCTGGTCCCATGATGGATGTCATGTGGGAAGTGAAGGTGGTGAAAAACTTAACGATATCATCGCCAACTGAGGTCGAATCGGGGCTGTCGACTTGCAGTTAGCACGGAAGCCTCTAAAACAAAGGGACAGCACGAGTATGAACGAACATCTTTTTCAAAGTTGCACGTTGATGTTATATGAGTCCATTCATGCTATCTGGTCTATGAACGAGATTTCTCGCCCTATTTCCACTTTGGCTCCGTGAGAATCGTATTCATCTATATTATTTTTCTTTGCTGCCATATATACAAGGGGCAATATGTTCACATCCTCTCGGAACTCGTACTTTGTCTCTAACATTGCATGTTTTCCAAAGAGTTTCCTTAACTTCCCGACCAACCTTTTCAATAACATCTATAGCCCAAATCACATCTAAGTGCTCATACTCTTCAATGACTTTCTGGTGAACCACTCTAACAAACGGTTCTCTTCCTCTTTCAAAACGACGCAAAAGACGACGACCATCTACCAAATTATCATTTCCAGTAACCCATAAGGCGAACGGAGGTACCTGATCATTGAACCAGGCACGATTTCCCTTAGAGTTCCCTTCTTTTTTCTTTCCCGTAGAGTCCAGATACTGTTTCTCTTCTTCATTCTCGTTTAAATGTTTTTCCGTTCCGTTGGAATAGAGATCTTCAATCTCATCTGCTTCATCTTCTGCAAGACATTCATCCTTAGTAGCAAGTATACACTTTTGCTCGGCAAAAGAGTCTCGTCCCAACCACCAGCGCATATGCTCCGCACTCAAATATACAGGGCTGAATTGGAACATTCGATCCCGAAGACCGCGATCCCATCTATCATCACACCAATTGAAAAGAAAGGAGAAGACTTGGTAACCCATGGCACCGTATATTCTCTTTGGCACAATAGCATACGTCGTCAACATCATCGGAATAAAAGCGTGGATACCAAATATCATCCTAAAAACCCTAGGTGAAATAAGGCGCACGAATTTGAAGTAGGGCTTCTCGAGATGCGATCCAGAATAGGCAGCCGGAGCCAAAGCACAAACTACTGTCAACTTGTCGCCTAAATCAGGGCGCTGGTTCTTGGACAACGCGATAAATGCCTGAGTTGTACCTTGTGAGTGGCCTATTAGTCCCAGCTTCTCGAATCCAGTCTCAGAAAGGACTCTTGATATGAGTGCTGGCAAGTCCATAACACTCATCTGACGAACGTTCCATGCCCACATTCTTGGATCTGCATAGTTGAATACCGTATGTTCTGGTTGGAAACCACATCTGTTGTTTCCAAGCCATACATCATAACCTTCTTTGCAGAGGTAAAATGCCAGGGACTCTTCATCATTAGCACAGTAGACGCCTGCGGACTGTAAAAGGCCGTGCATCATGAGAATGGGAAACTTTGGCCGTTTGAACGATCTTGAGGCACCAAACGCGGGAGAATCTACGAGAGTGTCGGATCCTTGGGCAGCACGTTCAGCTTCTGTTAGAGGAGCGAAGTCAAGCGGATTGAAGACATGGTACAGAGAAATGATGAAACCGTCTTCAGTCTGCACCTTGAATTCTTTAGCATCAAGCCCTACCCGCCTTGCGTAATACCCAATATCACGTATCAACGGATCTGGCCCTCCTTCTGTTGGTGTAAATTCCTCAAATCCTACATCGCTTTCCACGTTCCCATCTAAGCGTGTTCCAGATATTTCTTTAGATGATCGCTTCTTCCATGCTTCATCAGACTCTTTTCTGATTCTCTCTCTCAGCTTCTCTTCTTCATAATGCGGCCTTCTCTTGTCTGGGCTCCTGAGAGTCAACTGGATCCAGGTATTCTTACAAATAGTCGGAATACTTGAAAAAACTGCTCCTACGACAACGACGACCATAAACGTCAAGGACAAGACAAAAGATAATACACGGAAGACGTAGCATTGAATATGCCTCTTAAAGGAGGGTGGTCCGTATAAGGGAGGCGGAGCAAACAAAGGGTTGGTACTTGAGGGTGGCATTGCTATTCGAAGAGAATCTTCCCCACACCTTTGCACGGTGGACGGGTCTGGAAGTAATTCTGAACCAGAGCCTCCTTGTGCAGGTTTGTGTGTATGGTTGTAGTCGTGCCCCGGAAGCATCTCAATCTCGTCCCTCAAAGCAACGATTCGTTCACCTTGTACCAAATGTACCCCAGAGAACTTGCCCCCGTTATCGAGCGTGCTGACAGAATCCCGGAATATCATGGAATTGACTGTAATGGTAGCCACAGAATCACCATTGTGCTCACCAGCTTGTTGAGAATGTATGATCTCTGAAAGCGGTGGCACAGTGGTAGTTGAACTCGCGATGGCAGCAGAAGAATTGTTTTCCGAGCTGGTTTGGTCAAGCATTGTCGAGGGGCTCTCAAGGATGGCTTCGCGGAATTTTAGATTTATGTAGGACAAAATGAATCAATTGAAGAAGATATGTTTACCAGACTACGAAATCATAAAGTTGAACAGAAGGCTAGAGACGCTGGATCTACATCGTTATATTCTTAGAGGTGCTGGCTGACGCGTGCAGTCCATCGTGAGGGATTTAACAGTAGCCGGTCGCACGACAAGGAAAGATCAGCTGGAAATAAGTACAGACCAAGAAGATGTAGTTATGCTTCAGTCAGTAAATTCGAAGGTTTTTTGGGGGGTGTCGTCGCCAGCCACACGCGGATACAGTAGGCATTGTAAGATGCGGCTGATGAACTTTAAAGTTACGTCAGTCTAACCATCTTTGGCGCTACATATCCCAAGCTTAAACAATCAGTACACACTGCGTCATCCTGACACTGTGCGAGGCTAGGTACGTCCCGTTGCACGCTTGTCCTGCAGAGTTGATCAACTTCAGACAGGCACCGGCGCATTTTCAAGAAATATTATGATTGGTCACTGGAAGAGCTAGCAGATAGCTGTAAAAGGGGCTTTAAATTGCACTATTCTCTTATCAGAATGAAAAAGGAGATGGTTATAAAAGAAGGCTGGGGCTTGTCTAGCATGTGAAATCATTTTGCAGAGCTTTGTAAAGAAGCTGAGCTGATCACACAATTCCTGTTCAGTTGCTAAATGTCTAAGTTTATTATCCAAGTATAGAAGTACGCATGGCAAGAGTATATATGTCGACATTATATATATTAGCATGTCTAGCCAATAACAGGTTTGACTTGCAGTGCAAAACTTGGAGACTGTTACAGGCTCAAATAGAAACATAAGTGTTATATTCCTCTCTTTATTCAAAGCAAACTCAAGGAGGGATAAAGGTACGGTAAAAGGAAGTGGAGCTCTGCCACGTGACTAAGAGGCTCAATGCCAAGCATTTGCTGCCTCGGCTTATGACAAGCCGAATCTCATAGTGAGTTTGTTGTGTCGCAGTAATTCAAGCTCCTAGATATTGCATCTTCTCAGTACTCTATGTTCATAGTACATTCCTTTGGCTTCGCCCCTAATGACATAATACTCACTCTGTCATAGTAATTCTCTTTAACGTCTCTCAAGCAACGGTTCCTTAAACATGCGAGCATAGCTACACTAGGACACTCGAACCACGTACTTTATACGAAGAGAAGAAAGCCACGACAATGGCAGAACGTATACCAATACCGCATCACAGAAAGCGCAAGCGCCGGCGTCAGGACAAGTCTGCCATCTCTGCTAGATTAGTGCTGGACGATCATGTAAAAGGGGACGTGGGAATTCTCTCTGAAGATCTCTTCGCAGAGCTATTCCCCTTTGCAGCACAAGGTTAGACTCCAAACATCCCAGTTCTGCCGAATCTTCTCTGACTATGTATCACAGCTAGCGAGAACGCAAATGGTAGTTTAAAAATTGAGGATGTCCATCATGTTGCAATTGCCCCTTGGGCACCATCCACAACTGTTGAAGACTCAGCTTGGGCGGTTGTGCCCGTCAGACCTTCATCAGCGTTAGCACGTTCAACAGTACAGTTTTCTCCTCTGTCTCTTGCCCTGCAGGGATTCGCCGAAGCGCTACAGAAAATATCTCCGTCAAAAATTGCGAGTCATAGCCGAAGTGGAATTGAGATCAGGATATTGGACGTAATGCCATTGCCTCTAGAGACTGTATTTGTGACAATCGAAGGAGAATTGGCTGGGAGACTGGAGAACGGGGAAGGGACTTTTCATGCAGACAATACTCCAATCTCTTCCTATGCCAATGGGAAATCGTCGAATAAGGCGCCTGAAGACCGTTTGACAGCTGGTATTCGAGAAGCGCTTAGTTCCTTGAAAATTGTCCATACTGGTGACTTCTTCTCGTTACCACTGCCTCCACACCCCATCACTCATGTTCCTCCTCCACCCGCAAAGGTTACATTGTGCGAGCCTGTAGGGCAGGGGATATTATCTCCTCGAACCAAGATTATTATCACTAAAACTGGCCATCGTGTGAGAACAGCCAGAAAAGTCACTCCGTTAAATCGCCATTTGAATGACCTCAAAGAGGAAGACGAAGATACAGCAAATGATCAGTTTTACTCAGCTGCAGAGGATAGATACAAAACTGATGTTACGGTGGATGAAGATTCCCAGACAGAGACTGGAGAAGATATGTCAAGTGAAGAAAATTCGGACAACCTTTCAGATGACTCAATGGATGATATGATCTCACTTCAAGCTCCAATGCTGCCTAATCACAACGCAAGTGGAATATCCACAGTCCAAGGAGGATCGCCACGCACCGTCGGCCGAAAAACAAATGGAATAAACACACCTGGCTCTGTCTACTCGACTTTCACTGCAACAACAGCTAGAGCTGGTGGCCAGCGCGGTCGACTCTTTAAAGTACAGGGTTTGGTGAAGCGATTGCCCGAAGAATTTCTGCACCCAAAACCAAGTGCAGATGATGATGAAGAAGCAAGAATCTTTGTTGATATCGGCTCGCTGAGCAAAATTGGTTGCTTTTCAGGCGATTGGGTTCGTCTCGAAGCAGCCCCTGAACCACCAGCAAATGGCGGGGGTCTTTGGGGACTGGGTAGTTTTGGATTGTCCGAAGAGGACGAATCAATATGGCGACCTGTAAAGGTTTTTGGACTGCCTGAAAGTTACTCTAATCGCCCTGTTGCCAGAGTGCCAAATCACAAGCAGCCTCCTGGCCGTCGGCTCTCCTTCTTCGACGCTCAGATTCAGAAACCTTCTAATCCCACAGTATATTTATCTCCTATACTTCTAGCGAACATGGAGAATACACCCTACTGTAGACTATCGCCACTTAAGAGGGCGGATCAACCAGTTAAATTACAGCAACCGAAGCTTACAAGCTTCTCTCGACCTCCATTTAGCCGAGAGCTTACCTTACAAAAGATCTTGACGCCATTTTCCTCCGACCGAACAGTGCAAAACGCTCTTTTTGCAGGATTGAAAGCCTACTTTGCTAGCCGCATTAGAATTGTCAGGAAAGGCGATCTGGTTGCAATCCCCGTCGACGAAGGACTTGGCCGAACTCTTTCTCAGCCCACAGAAGATTTGGAGATAGATGACTTACTGGCCAATTCATCTTTGCAGGGTCCTAAATCTTCAAGCAGCCAGAAACCTACTGGAGTGGCATGGTTTAGAATCAGCTACGTAGGGACACAAAAAGAAAATACAGATGAGATTGATATTGACGAGTTGTGGGGTGGAGTGGTTGCTGTAGATGCATCCGCAACTCGAATGACACAGTCTGGAGGTGAGACAAGTCGTCTCCCGACAACGCTGGAGAATTCGTGGCAGTATTACCTAGGACTCAAAAAGATTTCGAAATCAGATTCGGAATCAACATCAATACCCGAGCTGAAGAAACATCATGTGTCGACACTTCAGAGGCGGCTACGTGAACTGATGGCAGCTGCCACTAGTCCCAGAGCAATTTATTTAAAGTTACAACCATTGGCAATATTGTTAGTTTCTACGCAAAGAAATATTGGGAAAGCTACAATGGCGAGGCGAGCATGTGCTGATATTGGTCTCCACACTTTCAATATTGATGCTTATGACATCGTAAGTGAGGGTGGCGCTGGGAGTGATGTGAAGACTGCAAGCTTCCTTGAAGCCCGTGCTGAGCGTGCGATGAGTTGTGGCCCGGAGTTTTGTAGCTTGTTAATTCAGCATATCGAAGCGTTGACTGCTGACAGGATGATAACCACTCTAAAGGAAATATTATCAGGTGTCCGAGTTCTGATTGCTACTACTACTGAGGTTGATAAGGTACCCGACGGGCTTCGTGGCTTATTCACGCATGAGCTTGAGATGAATGCTCCAGATGAGTGGGAACGAGAAGGTATTTTGAGAAGCATTTTGGATGATCAGCCCGTAGCTCTTGCTCCAGATGTTGATCTTAGCGGAGTGGCTGTGAAAACTGCAGCGCTTGTGGCAGGCGACCTTGTGGATGTTGTTGATCGAGCGCTTGTAGCGAGAACCTCCCGGCTGGAGTCTCTCGCATCGTCATGCTCTACTGACGAAACTGTTGTGACTGTAAGAGATGTATTAGTGTCGGGAGGGCCAGCTGGCCGCTGCCTAATCAAGTCAGACTTTGATCTCGCAGTTGATGCTGCCCGTAAGAATTTTGCAGACGCAATTGGAGCACCAAAAATCCCCAATGTTGGTTGGGATGATGTGGGTGGTCTCACAAACGTCAAGGATGCTGTAATGGAGACAATTCAACTTCCTCTTGAACGACCTGAGCTTTTTGCAAAAGGTATGAAGAAACGATCTGGAATTCTCTTCTACGGACCTCCTGGAACCGGCAAGACATTGCTTGCGAAGGCAATTGCAACTGAATTTAGTCTAAACTTCTTCAGTGTGAAAGGTCCAGAGTTGCTAAATATGTACATTGGAGAATCCGAGGCCAATGTCCGTCGAGTCTTCCAGCGAGCACGGGATGCCCGACCATGTGTGGTTTTCTTTGATGAATTGGACTCTGTCGCCCCCAAACGTGGAAACCAGGGTGATAGCGGTGGCGTCATGGATCGTATTGTTTCCCAGCTCTTAGCTGAGTTAGATGGCATGTCGGATGGCGAGGATGGAGGAGGAGGCGTTTTCGTCATTGGTGCTACGAATCGGCCAGATTTGCTGGATGCTGCTTTGCTCAGACCCGGAAGGTTCGATAAGATGCTATACCTAGGTGTCAGTGATACCCACGAGAAACAGCTGACCATCATGGAAGCTCTGACCAGAAAGTAAGTGCTTGTTATGCAGCTCCACGAAGGTCTATACTAACTCAACAGATTTACTCTCCATCCATCTCTCTCACTACAAAACATCGCTTCGAAACTACCTTTCACCTATACTGGAGCAGACTTTTACGCCCTCTGCTCTGACGCTATGCTCAAAGCTGTAACGCGGCAGGCATCTCTTGTTGACTCGAAGATAGCAAGTAAGTTAAAGTTATTCCATTGTGGAAGACCTAAATTTTTTGCACATAATCATTGTCCCAGTCTCTTTTGAATGTCTTTGAATAAACGACTAACTTCCACAGATATCAATGATGCCAACATCAGTCAAGGAAAGAACAAGATCTCGACAGCATATTTCTTTGACCATTTTGCCACGAAAGAAGACGTTGCAGTATTAGTTGAGGAAGCAGATTTCATTTCGGCTGAGAGAGAGCTGGTTCCTAGTGTTAGTTTGAAAGAACTAGAGCACTACAAACGTGTCAGAGCACAATTTGAAAAGGTTGAAGACACTAAGGAAGAGGTCAAACCTAGATCCAATGGGAATATGAATGGTAACAAAAAGGGGAAAGGCAAGGCTGTCGATCGAAAAGGGTAAATTCCCTCTAAATTTGACTTGCTAGATTGTACATTAACGAAATAAACTAGGAAAGGGAAGGCAATTGCAGAAGAGGACGATGAAGATGAATTTTATACTGGGGGATCCATGACTAATGGCAAGGGGAAGGGGAAAGCAATTGATATGGGGTTTCAGGACGAAAGTCTAGAAGATGAAGATAATATGTATTAATCTGTAACTTGAGTTCTCCTCAAGCCCATTTGTTTTGGGAACGTAAGAGATCTATCTATTATATAAACCAAAATATGTGCCCAGTAGTGTACTGTACATTTCACCCATAGTTTCTTGTTAACTTCAAATTAGATTATTGGGCTATCTATTCGTCTTTGTACATCTTTGTGCATCCATGTAGCCAACCCATAAAGAATGATTAAATATCAAGTTTGGCGACTTCCCAAGAAAGTCAGGCAAGGGAAGTTTCCATCTGTAGACTTCCATCCTCGCTACAGGGTGATTGGCCCAGAGTGGGACGGCAGCAGCCTCCACGCCAAGATATTCTTACTGTTAGCCGAACCGCCCCACCACACAAAACATCATCACTCTTTTATTATTTGTATATGTGCTTCACTATGAAAAGAGCTTCCACAAATACCCAAGCGGCTTTAGCTCACTTGGGAGAGCGCCAGACTGAAGTCAACTTCAGACAGTTATATCTGGAGGCACTGTGTTCGATCCACAGAAGCCGCAACTACTGCGAATTGGAGATCACTTCAATTAAAGAACACAAATTTTTGCCTTTTTTTTTTCTTTCGTGAACAGTCCCTTTCTTTTTCTCCCTTTCTACCTACCCTTGAAGGAAGGACAGCGATGCAACACAATCCATCCCCTTGTAAAGCGAATGACTCGCAGTATACATACAACACAACTCGAAACACAAATATCTTTTTAAATCGAAAAATTCTAGTGTTGTTCAATAAAGCTAGTATTAGCTTCTAATATTTGTCTGATTGATTCGAAAGACAATAGTGTATTAGTTGAAAGAGAAACTGGCAGTGTATCTGTGGGATCTGTGAAACATTGCTTAGTTATAGTTACTTTTTTGACTCTGAGGCTTTAGGCGAATGAAACATAGTAGATAGAATGTCGCGATACGGCTTGTAAGCGTGTATTTGAAGGCTAAAATTTATAATATATATTATCAATCAATCTCAATTGAAGTTAAACTTTTATTATCTGTGTCACTAATCTCTAGATCTCTTTCCGCCACTAATGGATGCACTGCTTCAATGGACGTAGTATCAGGGTGATTGACGCCTAAGCACTTAATCCGCACCTCCACACATTGCTTCATCAGCTCAAGTGCCTCTCTGCCTCGGCCCTGTCCGTTCCATATATGAGCCATATTGCATATGCTACTTAATGTGTATGGACTCTCCTTGCCAGTTATCCTTTTCAGATCTCTAGAACTTGCTACTCAAGCTCTTCAGCCTTCCTCCATCGGCTTTGTTGAGAAAGCTAGGTTAGACATGCTTATTAGCGTGTCTTTCTCTGTCACCACTGTTTTAACAGCGTCACTGGCCGTCAAATGTGTGCTAGTTGTTTAGGGAGTAATAGGCAAGTGATCTATTTACTTTGGTCAATTTATTTCTAAGGAAAGTGCAAGCGGATTATTTAGTCGCAGTTGGTTTTTAGTGGCTAAATGCGTTAAACTTTACTGGTTATAAAGACATCTTCACAGTAAATGAGCTGTCGATTATTCACGAAAAGCTCCAATCGAAGCAATTAGGCAGTTCATTAAAATCTGCTTGGAACAAGTGTAAGTACCGGTATCTATTCACCTAACGAAGGCTAACTTTGACAGGATCCAGGTAACTAGATGAGAAAATATGCTCACCTCATAGAAGTCATATTATATTCTCTTTTGTATCTAGAGGTGGCCTAATCTAGTTCTCGATCTCGTTGTGGCAGGTTTCGCAACAGTGCTCGTGGGCTTCTCGGCTTGGCTTTAGTGAACATGATATCACTTTCTCACGCTCTAACCGATCTAGTACAACATTGGACTATGCTGGAGATCCCTTCGGGTGCAATTGCACGTATCAAGAGCTTCTCAGAGGATACGCCGTCCGAGGAATCTGCCGATGAGGAAAGTCAACTGAGTGCTGATTGGCCAATGCACGGTGCGCTCAAATTCGAGAATGTGACAGCTAGCTATACGTATGTTGCTATGAGACGAGATCTTTTAGCTTTTATGCTAAAGCTAATACTTTCATAGTCCAGACATCTCGCCTGTCATCAAAATGTGAGCTTTTCTATTGCAGGCGGGCAAAAGCTCGGTGTCGTGAGGAGGACTGGAAGGTTTGCGCTCACCAATTTCCTAAGCCCGTGAGTTGTTGAGCTGATAGATTTAACTTTCAGCGGCAAGGCTTCATTGACTCTCGCTATCATGCGTCTGATAAACGTCATCTCAGGTAAGATCATTCTTGATGACATTGAGCTAGCAACGGTAGCAGGTTCTGTCGTCAGACAGAAATTAATCTGCCTAACACGAGACCCGTTTCTGGCTCCGGGTTCAATTAGAAACAATGGCAATCCCCTTGCCGACACATCTGATAGTGAAATCACTTCTGCCCTGGAGAAGGTCGGCTTGTGGAGTGTTCTCGCCGAGGAAGCGAACGACAGGAGTGTGGCAGGAGTCCTCGACACTAATAACGGATGCCGAGTTCCTTTCCCACGGCCAGCGTCAACTGTTCTGTCTTGCTCGCGCGATGCTCAAGAAAGGCAATGTTTTGATCCCAGACGAACCACCACACGCACCAGCAGGTAAGAAAGGTTCTGGGGGAATCCTTTGTCGTCTGGCTAACGACTAAACTCTCTTCAAGTGTCGACTCCCAAACAGACATTCAGATGCAAAAGATTATTCGCTCCCAGTTCAAACACCATGCAATTATCATGATCGCGCATCGGCTCTCCAGCTTGCAGGATTTTGACCAGGTTATTGTACTTGATGCTGGCCGCGCAGTGGAGTTTGGACGGCCCGCTGAGGTTGGTAAAAGAATACCAGCAGTAGCTTTTCTAAGCTGCATCATGCTTCAATTTCAATGTAGATGTGAAAACTAATTAGGAATATCAATACCTGCCCTCCAGCGACTCCTATCACATTATGATATTTTATATATAGGCTGGTGATGATATACATTTCCCCCGACACCACTTGTTCGTATAGACCACGTGACCTATATGATCTCTCGTCATAAGATATATCTTTTTCATTCTGGAAAAAAAAATATATACTAACTAACTAACATCGAATTTAAGGGTGGGCTTGAAATCTCCCCTAAGATATAGATGGATCTTTTCCTACCATTTTCCCCGCCGTCTTTTTAATGCTTCTCTTTTCTTCATACCTCTACAGCTAACAGCTAGTTTGGAACTTAGGACGGAGAGATAGATAGATCCGTGACGATTTTAAAACCTGGGAAGGATGACAGACGACCGTAACACAGGAACGATCGATCGATCGATCGATCAGTTTAAATACAACAATGGCTTGCATATAGTTTTCAGAGAGATTAAAAAGAAGAAGGAATGTCACTATTTATGCATAATGCTATTCGGAATAGCATCTGCCGGAATATGATCGGATTGTTGATGATATACACCTTGCTAATATAATACTATGTACGCATAAGTATTCGAATACCGCGAACTCTTTTTTTGGGTCATCAACTATCATAGCTATAGCATGATTGGAAGAAGATCCCTCCTTTTGCGAAAACATGTGCATTTAGGTGAAAAGATGTGTATTTAGGTAATTGCTTTCGTTTTAACAAAGTTGGCGAATATCTCAAGCAGAACAGAACAGAACAGAACGATAGTGGTGTATGCGCGACATGAGGGATTTAAAAATGAATAAAAATAAACAGTACTCTTTTCTAAGAAGTAGCTACCTGCCTAAGGAGTAACAGATACCAAGAATGGAATCATTAGATCGTCATGATTCCTAGAGCACGTGCCCCATTTAGCAGATGCCCACCGCCACTCGCTTAAAAAGGGGTGGATAGCTAAGCGACGCGGGCAGGTGGCCTTGGCTTTGGTTTCCACCACTCACTAGTTCTGCCTGCAGTACCTACCTAAGCGGTGGTGAATTGGTCGGTAAGGCACTAACTAGTATTGCTAGTTTCATCCTTTTGTATGGCTGGACGATAATATGGATTTTGGAGTACCAAGGTTCCCGGCGTGGGGTGAAAGGAAAGGTTACTATACTAAATCGTTGGTTGCGAGGAGGGCGGCTTTACATAACGATTTAGGGCCGCAGATATCAAGTGAGACAATGGCTAAGTTAACTTAGTAATATGATTGTGAAATGGTTCTAGAGGGCGTGGTCGTCCGCAGATCAGTAAGCGGGGACGGTGGCGGACTGCAACATTTGTTTTTTTGCATCTTACGGCATACTTCTTGTCGCCGAATCCGAATCCACGATATGATGATGATGGCGCATTAGCCATTTTTTTCTTTCAAACGCGCGGGATCCGAATGTTATGGCTGGCTTTGGCTGGGAGCACGCGGAGGAGGATTTGCGTCTTCTATTGGAAAGTGCTCGCGATGGGCGAGACTTTTGAAAGTTTCTCATGCTACACATCGACCTGCTGGTTGATCATTACTGGCTTGCTGATTAACTATTGTCGAGACCCAAGACTGTGGTAACTGAGACCCAATCCAGATCTCGCGGGTAGAGCTTACCATTCTCTTTTCCCCTTGGCATCAGTCCATCTTGTTAGCCTGATGCTCAGGACGGCCTGATAATAATTTGCCTCGTTGGCAGAAGCGAGATGCCTTTGGTAAGTCCATGATGTTTTCGAATCAGTCGGTTCGAGTCAATTTTGGTTTGTAAATATAGGCTGCCATTCTACTCAAGTCATGATGGTTGTTCCTGGATATTTATTTTGACTGTCGCGTGCAACGTGCCTATGCAGCTTAAAAGTCAATACCAGGCAAGTGCTCGATCCCGGAGCGGTAGTGCTCCACCACACCATTGCATCGCGTACTAGTCTGCCACACATGCAGCATCTTCATGTAGAGAAACTTAAAACCTCTAGACTATGCAGGAAAAAGGCGTTCTAAAGCGGGAGGAAGCCGTGGTCGATCTAGCCAACATCAAGGCCAAAGCAAGCCAACAGAAAACAGCTGAGGAGGCTCGGCTTGCATAATGAACTGAAAGATAGATTTGCCATCGATTGCCACATTATTTCCATTGCTCATCTATGCTATATTGGCTCCCCTTTGGATCATAAGCATCAGCACGAGCACATGCACAGGTACTCGCCGACTGGTTGGGTATGCTCGCAGCTTGCCGATAGTCCACATGTGTAGGTATGTATGTATGTATGTAGGTAGGTAGCATGTGCAGCATCGCTTCGTCTGCAGCGGCAGCAGCAGCATGTCAGGGCGATCATTATTGAAGCAGGCCCCTTTCCGCTGCTCCCACCGTAATCAAAACACGGTGATTCCACTCATGCCCCTGTGATACCGTGAAGCCCGTCGAGGCTGGAACGCCGAGTTGGGACTATGCCTTCCAGATTGACCTTCTCGAAGGCATTTCCTATAGGCTGACCCGAAATTGAAGGGATAGATCAGACGTAGACGGGGGAGGGTGCGGACACATACAGCACGTGCATCACGTACATCACATACAGGCACACTGCACTCCAGCCAGACCGACGGGATTATTGTATGTACTGTACATACATGAGTCCATGAGTAGACCATGAGTTAGTTGTACATACATGAGTAGACCATGAGTAGGCCATGAGTTCTACATACATGAGTAGTCCATGAGTCCATGAGTTTATTATTAGTGCAGGAAGTGTCCGCCATCTGAAAACTCTTCGATGCCGTCGGGTCGGGGTGGACCGGGTGGAGACGTTTCTAGAAGGACGAGAGATCCATGGGATTGGGAAGTGGTGGGAAGTGGTGCGATGCAATGCAATGCGATGCGATGCGATGCTGTGAGTCTGCGT
>Ga0247812_10001046_pt1 | contig 15762 bp, 13 predicted proteins | sample UWRJL149409B1_FD_178011 | JGI IMG/M metagenome (GOLD analysis project Ga0247812, IMG submission 178011) | Plant litter microbial communities from Arlington Agricultural Research Station in Wisconsin, United States - UWRJ-L149-409B-1 | ecosystem: Environmental > Terrestrial > Plant litter >...
CGCCGTCTTTTCTGGTGGTGAAAAATGGAAGGAAAACTTTGTCCTGAATCTCCGGATCAATTCCTTTTCCGTTATCCGAAATGGTGATAAAAAAGCGATTGTTTTCGGTATAACTCGACACATACATTTTCTTTTTTTCCTTTTCTTTCAAAGCATAAATACTATTGGTAATCAGATTGATAATAACCTGTTCCATTTGGTTTTTATCCATCATAATCGATCGTGAGCTGTGAACATCATTTATTAACTCGATGTTTTCCGCTCTCAAAATGGGAGACATAATGCGAAGACAATCTTCAAACAACGCATTTATCGGTGTCATTTGTTTGGTTGGCGTTGGCAGCATAGCCAATTTTCGGTAATTCTCTACAAAAACCTGCAAATGATCGCTTCTGTTAATGATGGTCGAAATACTGCTTTTTATATCTTCAAAATCATCATCTTCCAGTTCCTCCTGATCGACAATCTGGAGTAAATTCTGCGAAAGCGCACGAATTGGTGTTAAGGAATTCATTAATTCATGCGAAATAATTTTCATTAAATTAATCCAGGCTTCTTTTTCTTTTTTCTCAATAACGCGTTGAATACTATCCAATAAAACTATAAAATATTCTTTATTATAGGTTTGCGTTCGTGAAGTCTGCAGCATGAAAGTCTGCAAATCCTGCTCTTCAATTTTAATAGAAATAGCCGATTTTAATTCGCTAAAGCCTGTCTTTTCGATTTCATTGCAAAGTGAAGGCAGATAATTTTGAAGGTATTTCCAATGGCTGATTTTTGGAACTTTAAATAATTGGGAGAAACAATCATTCATTAAAAAAACAGTCCAGTCGTCGTTTTCTTTTTCTAAAATTAAAGCTGCTGTATCGATATTATTTAAAAGAGAACGGTATATCATTTCTTTTGAGGTCTGCTCCTGCTGCTGCATTTTTAAAGTCTCATATAAAAGATACAGGCTTTTAAAATTGTCCTTCTTATTCTCTTCGGGAAAATTGTTTGAAAAGTCTTTTTGTAAAATCGAAAGCAAGGTTCTGTCGTAAAACTGCAATTGGTTTTTGACGTAAAAATACATTTCGGCTATCATTAAAGAAACGAAAAATCCAACCAAAATCGCATTGTAATAAAACATTTTATAGATTAAAAAAACGCAAAAGAAAAAGAGAATCATTACAAACAAAACCCTTACAAACAAAGCATTATAAAATTTCCAGTTCTTCATTATTTTTTGTTGCTACAGATTACAGGATTAAAATGATTGAATTCTCTCGCGGATTTGGCGGATAAAATTATCTTTATTCTTTATTCTTGGCTCTTTATCCATTTTTCAAATCATATTTCTCAATTCTTCGATACAACGCTGCTCTTGACAAACCTAATTCTTCGGCGGTTTTAGAGATATTGCCGTGATGTTTAAAAAGTGCTTTTTCGATGGCAGATTTTTCCATTTCAGATAAAGGATTTTCATCATTTTCCTGAATTTCTTCAAAATTCAGAATATCCAGATCGTTCACAGAAATCGTATTGTTTTCTGCTAAAATTAACGCGCGTTCGATCTTATTTTCGAGTTCGCGAATATTTCCCTTCCACGGATATTTTTCAAGATAAGGCGCTACATTTTCTTCGAATTTCCAATTGTCCTGATGGTATTTTTCAGCAATCTTTTCCAAAATAAAATGCGCCATCGGGACAATGTCATCTTTTCGTTCACGCAACGATGGTAGATTGATTTCCATGGTATTGATGCGATACAGCAAATCTTCTCGGAAAGTTTTATTTTTAACCTCTGCTTTAATATCATTATTGGTTGCTGAAATGATTCTGACATTCAGCGGTCTGGCTTTACTTTCGCCCAGACGCGTAACAGTTTTAGTCTGCAAAACATGCAATAATTTTGACTGAAGATGAAGCGGAATATTCCCAATTTCATCCAGAAAAATAGTTCCGTTTTGAGCCGATTCAAATCTTCCTGCAGTATCGGTTTTGGCATCGGTAAAAGCCCCTTTTGCATAACCAAAAAGTTCACTTTCAAATAAATTATCACTTAGAGAACCTAAATCAACATGTACAAAGGGTTCATTTTTTCGTGTGGAATTTTGATGGATAAATTCTGCAAAAACATATTTCCCGGTTCCGTTTTCGCCTAAAATCAAAACATTGGCATCGGTTTTGGCTACTTTTTCGGCGATGGAATACGCTTGTTTTATTTTAGGAGAAGTTCCGACGAAATAACTTTTTGCTGTATTTTGTGTCGTATCCGTTACAACTTTTTTGCTGTTTTTTCTGCTTTCGGCGACAGCCTTATCAATTGTTTCCAGTAATTTTTCGTTGTGCCAGGGTTTTAAAACATAATCAAATGCGCCAATTTTTATTCCTTCCACCGCCGTATCAATTTTTCCGAAAGCAGTCATTAAAATCACGATGGTTTGCGGAGAAAGTGTTTTAATTTCTTTAAGCCAATGAATGCCTTCTCTTCCATCTTCAAATCCAATTCGGTAATTCATATCTAATAAAACTACATTTATTTCATTTTCATTTAAAATAGAAATGATCTTTTTTGGATTATTTTCCGTAAAAATGGTTTCGAAATGTTTTTTGAGAATCATTTTGGCTGAAAAAAGTATTTCTTCCTGATCGTCTACGATTAATATTTGAGCTTGTTTTTTTCGCATGTGGTCTTTTTTTGTCCGATTTTGAACGGTCAACTGTTCATTATCGAACACTCGGTTTTTGGATGTTTTTTAGAGCTTCTTTAAAATCAATACATTACAAATAATAATTTTTATGGCATAGTATTTACCTATTGATTATCAGCAAATTATTTAAAAAATGGACAAGGTAATTCCTCGTAAAAATAGAAAATTTAGGTATCTCACAATAGCAATTGGCTTTTTTTTAGTTTTGGCTGCAGTCGTCTTTTTTTCGTTTAACACAAAAAGAAGTTTAAATGTAAATGGGGATGAAATCAATATCCAAAAAATTGAAAAAGCTTTTTTTGAGGATTTTGTGGTTTTTCAGGCAAAAGTTGAACCTTTGAATGTGATGCTTGTAAATGTAACGGAAGGCGGCTCTGTAAAAGAGATTTTTACAGAAAATGGCGCATTGGTTACCAAAGGCCAATCACTTGCCCGTTTGTACAATCCGAATACAGAATTAAATTACCTGACTCAGGAAACTGCCATTATTGAGCAAATCAACAATCTGAATACGGGAAAACTGAACATTAGAAATCAGGAATTGAATCTGACTAAAGATTTGGTTTTAATTGAGCACGATTACAATGATGCCAAAAGGCTTTACGATATGAATTCGAAGTTGTTTGCCAAAGATGTGATTTCGAAAAATGACTGGAATACGTTTAAAGAAAGCTTGCGTTTTCAGGAAGAGCGAAAAAGAACGATTCAGCAAAGTATCCAGAAAGAAAAACAAACCAATCAAATGCAGGTTTCGCAAATTAACCGCTCAATTCAGACTATGGAAAAAAGCCTGGAGATTTTAAGAAACAACAAAAAGAACTTTTTGATTACGGCTCCGGAATCCGGCAGACTGACTTCTTTTGAACCTGTTTTAGGAAAAACATTTCAGGCGGGTGAGAGCATCGGAAAAATCGATTCGAAACAAGGTTACAAATTAACCGCCGAAGTGGATGAATTTTATTTGGAAAAAGTTCGCGAAGGCTTAAAAGGTCAGGTAGAATTTAAAGGTCAAAATCTGGAAGTTCTGGTGACGAAGGTAATTCCGGAAGTAAAAAGCGGTCATTTTACAGTAGAATTGGCCTTTGTATCTAAAGAAAAAATTTCTCTTCAGGACGGACTTAGTTTCGGTGTAAAACTTATTTTATCTGAAAAAAATAAAACACTCGTAATTCAAAAAGGAAGCTTTAATCAGGAAACAGCAGGAAAATGGATTTTTGTTGTAAAAGGAAATAAAGCAGTTAGAAGAAACATTAAATTAGGTCGCGAAAACCCTTCGTACTATGAAGTGCTGGAAGGTTTAAAAGAAGGTGAATCGGTTATTATTTCCTCTTATTCTGATTATAAAGATATTGAAGAACTGTTTATTGAATAGTGTTCAGTTTCAATAATAGCCTCAATTACATTCACAGTTTGCAATTCACAATTCATAATTCACAATTAACAACGTTTCAATCATCAATCAAAAAATAATCAATAACAAACTAACATTTTAAAACTATGATCACAATTCAAAATTTAACCAAAGTTTTTAGAACAGAAGAAGTAGAAACTGCTGCTTTAAGCGGGATTACTTTAGAAATTAAAAAAGGAGATTTTTTAACCATTATGGGGCCTTCTGGTTGTGGAAAGTCTACTTTGTTGAATATCATAGGGCTTTTGGACAGTGCTTCTGAAGGGAGTTATAAATTACTGGATCAGGAAATGGTAGGTTTAAAAGAAAAAGGAAGAGCCAATGTACGAAAGGAAAATATTGGATTCATTTTTCAAAATTTCAATTTGATCGATGAACTTTCTGTTTATGACAATATCGAATTGCCTTTGCTTTACAACAACGTAAAAGCATCTGACAGAAAACAAAAAATAGAAGCTATCGCTGAGAAACTCAACATCTCGCATCGACTGAAACATTTTCCGCAACAGCTTTCTGGCGGTCAGCAGCAAAGAGTTGCCGTTGCAAGAGCTTTGGTCAACGACCCTAAAATTATTCTTGCTGATGAACCAACGGGAAATCTCGACAGTAAAAATGGTAATGAAGTTATGGAACTTTTAACTGATTTACACGCTAAAGGATCGACAATTCTAATGGTAACCCACTCTGATTATGATGCTTCTTTTTCGCAAAAAACGATTCACATGAAAGACGGAGTTATATTTTCTGAAAAATTAAATCAGCGCAATGTTGATGTTTTTATGAACACTAAATAAATACAAAATGATCAATTTTATCATAACAGCCATTACATTTCTGGTAGAATTTGTTTGCAAAATACTAACTATCATTTAAAAATCTGACGGTTCAAAAAAACTGTTAGTTATCCAAAACGACTATAATAACTATAAAAAATACAACATGATTTTTAACTGGTTTAAAATATTTATATACCATTTAAAGCAAAACAAACTGTTTTCGTTTTTAAATGTTCTGGGCTTAAGCATTGGAATTTCGGGTGTCATTTTTGCCATTTTATATTGGAATAATGAAAACGCATACGATCAATGGAATCCTGAAAAAGAGAATGTTTATCAAGTACTCAATAAAATTGGTGCAACAGGTGATATTTGGGCAGCAAGCTCTATTCCTTTTGGCCTCACCTGTAAAGCCACTATTCCTGAGATCGAATCCATTTGCTTTTATGATGGTTGGTATTATGAAGACATTATCAGGTATCAAAATCAAAAATGGATGGGTAAAAAAATAATCGTCGCTGATTACGATTTCTTTGACGCCTTTCCATTTCCCATTGTAAAGGGGGCCAAAAAAGATATACTTAAAGAAAGGAATAGTGTCGCCATTTCAGAAGATGAAGCAAAATTAATTTTCAAGAATGAAGATCCAATTGGCAAAATTCTAATCAATGACAAAAAACCTTATGTCATAAAATCAGTTTACAAAATCATCAAACCTTCTTCTATTGAGCCCAATTATGTCTTTGGAGGTCTATTGCGAGAGGGTGATCTAAATAGGTGGGGGAACTTCAATTACACTTTAATGATTAAAACCAAAAAAGGAGCTAATAGAGAGGCCGTTTTAAAGAAGATGCAAAATGTAAACTATGTCAATCGAACTTTAAAAGATGCGAAAGAAAGTGGTCAGACACCTGAACAATACGTAAAGGAAAATGGTGAAATCACAGTAATTCTCGATCAACTGGATCAAGCACGCCTACATGGAACAAAAACTTCTAGTGGTTATAATTTCCCTGAAGGAAAAGGCAATCTGCAATTGCTTTATATCATGGTTGGTCTGTCTATTTTAATTCTAATTTTATCACTTGTCAACTATATCAATTTAGCCACTGCCTCTGCAATTAAACGTGCAAAAGAAGTGGGCGTTCGTAAAATCGTAGGAGCAAGCAAAACACAAATTATTACACAATTTATATTTGAAACAGCCATTATTGTAACCTTAGCCATTCTTTTTGCACTGGCGATAGTCGAACTTTCCTTACCCTACTACAACAACTTCCTTAATAAGTCGTTGACCATGAATGGTGGTGAATTTTACCTGCAGCTTATTTTTATATTTGGATTAGTAATCGTTCTTGCAGGTATATTCCCGGCCATTTATATCTCCAATTTTGAAACCCTGAAAGTTTTAAAAGGAAATTTTTCCAGAAGCAAAAGCGGCATTTGGATTCGAAACTCTATGTTGATATTCCAATTTGGTATTGCGGCCTTTTTTATTATCGGGGCTTTAATTGTAAACTCTCAAGTAAATTATATGATGAATAAAGATCTTGGCTTTAGTGGAGATCAGGTCATTAAAATTCCGTTTAAATCTATCGATCGAAATAAAAAAACAGAAAAATATCTGACTACAAAACAAGAAATTCTTAAACTGTCAGGCGTTGAGGATGTATCTACTTTTGCAGGTAGCTTTGGAAACAGCACCAATTCAAGTTCAGGCTTTACACACAACGGTATATTTGTACAACCACGAAATGTCGAAATGGATTTCGGTTTTTTGGAGATGATGAAAATCAAGCTGGTTAAAGGCCGGGACTTATCTCCTAAATATGCCTCTGACACGATTAACAACTGGTTAATTAATGAGACCCTCGCTAAAAAATTAGGGCTTAAAAACCCAATCAACACCATTATCACTTCAGGTTGGGGAGATGAAAAAGGAAATTTAAAATTTAAGGTTGTTGGAATTGTAAAGGATTTTCACATTACGGGATTTCAAAGCAAAGTTCCGCCAATGGTTTTTATAAATATGAAAACTTTAAAATGGAATAATTTTGATAATATTTACGTAAAAGTTTCTCCTAATAATTTAACAGAGACTTTAGCTAAGCTTAAAATATACTGGGAGAAAAACATCAATCAGGATTATCCTTTTGATTATGAATTTGTCAATAAAGAATTTGCTAAAACCTATCAGGAACAAGTAAAACAGAAGGATTTATTTTTTATACTGAATCTTGTAGTCATAATTATTGCCGTTTTTGGATTATTCGCTTTGGCTTCGTTTTCAATGGAACGAAGATTGAAAGAAATCGCAATCAGAAAAACATTAGGTGCAGAAACGGATACTTTGCTTAAAGAATTATCAAAACAATACGTTGGTTTTTGCTTAATAGGATTTGTAATTGGTATTATTCCCGCTTATATTTTATTGCAAAAATGGCTGGAAGATTTTGCCTTTAGAATCAGTGTTTCGGTTGTACCTTTTGGTATTGCACTTTTTTCTCTATTGTCTTTAACCTTGATAATAGTTTTGGCAAAAGCCTATCAGGTAACCAAAATAGATATCCTAAAATATTTAAAATACGAATAAACTTGTAGACCATTTTTTTAAGAAACCCAAGAGACTTATAAATCTTTCGGGTTTCTTTTTTTTACAATTTATTCTGCTTTTGGCAATTTCAAACTTAGCCATAATACATCTCTTTAAAATCTTGTGTTGATAAAACGCAATAATATCATTTTCGATAATTCCGATATCAACAAATACAATCCAAAACAGCTTAAATCCGAACATAATCTGTTATCTTTGCATTCTGAAATTGGGTTTAAATTGCAATGCATTTAAATTTATTTCATTCATTAGAAAATACAATATCAAAATGAAGTTAGACAGAAAAGAAATCCTTAAAGCGTTAGAAACAATAACTATAGCCGGAGAAGGAAAAAATATGGTTGAAAGTGGCGCTGTAGCCAATGTAATCACTTTTGGAGATGAAGTAGTAGTAGATTTAGTACTTCATACGCCTGCAATGCACATCAAAAAAAGAGCTGAAGATGATATCAAAAAGACAATCCTTGAATTGGTATCACCGGAAGCAAAAATAAAAGTAAACATTAAAGTAGAAACTCCTGAGAAAAACGAGATTAAAGGTCGCGCCATTCCTGGAATTAAAAATATTATTGCCGTTGCTTCCGGAAAAGGAGGTGTTGGAAAATCAACGGTAACAGCAAATCTTGCTGTAACTTTGGCAAAAATGGGATTTGCAGTTGGTGTTTTAGATGCTGATATTTATGGGCCTTCGATGCCAATTATGTTTGATGTTGAAAATGAAAAACCAATATCAATTACAGTTGAGGGAAAATCAAAAATGAAACCTGTTGAAAGTTATGAAATCAAAATACTTTCCATTGGATTTTTTACCGCACCGAGCCAGGCTGTCATCTGGAGAGGACCAATGGCTGCAAAAGCATTGAACCAAATGATTTTTGATGCAGATTGGGGAGAATTGGATTTCATGCTAATCGATTTACCTCCGGGAACAGGAGACATTCACCTTTCTATCATGCAATCATTACCTATTACCGGAGCAGTTGTGGTTAGTACACCACAGGCAGTAGCTTTGGCAGATGCTAAAAAAGGAGTAGCCATGTTCATGCAGGACAATATCAATGTTCCTGTTTTAGGTATTATCGAAAACATGGCGTATTTTACACCTGAAGAATTACCTGAGAACAAATATTATATTTTTGGTCAGGAAGGCGCTAAAAATTTAGCAGAAGATTTAGGTGTTCCTTTTTTAGGAGAAGTACCAATTGTACAATCTATTCGTGAAGCAGGAGATTATGGCCGTCCTGCGGCTTTGCAGACTGCTTCAGCAATTGAAAAAGTTTTTGAAGAAATCACACGAAGTGTAGTTCAGGAAGTGGTAGACAGAAATGATAGTTTACCTGCTACAGAAGCTATTAAAATAACAACTATGGCAGGTTGTTCGGCGGTTAAAAAGAAATAGAAAATTGAGATAATTTGATCATTAGATAATCAGCCAATAACACCATTATCTAATTAATTGATACATCCTCTAATTAACACATAATATTATGACAACAGAAGAAGTAAAAACTAACGTATTATTAGCACTGGATGAAATCAGACCTTTTTTGAATTCGGATGGAGGTGACATATCGTTGATTTCGATTGAAGATGACAAACACGTAAAAGTTCGTCTTGAAGGTGCTTGCATTAGCTGCAGTGTCAATCAAATGACACTAAAAGCAGGTGTTGAGACAACCATAAAAAAATATGTACCTCAGATAGAAACCGTTGTAAATATCTTGTAAATCCTATTGTTAAATTATAAGAATAATAACCCAAAAACTGATTATTTTTGAGAAAAAATGAAAATAAATAATTTTAAAGCTTTTTTTTTATGATTACAATAAAAAAAGCCTTAAAGATTTAAGATTTTAAGGAGCAGAATTAACGTATATTTAACTTAAATTTGTAACAAATCCTTAAATCATAAATTTATGAATCATTTTTACAAATTATTATTTTTATTAGCTTTCACATTGGTAAGTTATGGTCAGAAATCTAGTGAAATGTTTATCGTTGATAAAGCATGGGTGAATGATTCTGAAAAATGGAGTGATTTTACCTATCAGGGTCGAATTATAATTTTTAAAACTTCAGAAGAAGGCGGATTTAGAATAGCTAATTACGATTTTTTATATGATTTTTGTGAAGGCCGCCCAAAATTTTCAAATAAAGCAACTTACAGTTCCGCAGAATTTTTACATCCGAGAAAAATAGCATCTACTGTAGACAGAAACGGAATTTCTAATATAACATATGAAGGCACACTTACTTTTCAATCTGATAAAGATTATTATTCCGTAATAGCTGTTATAACCGTATTAGAGAAAAGCAGCAATTTTGTTGGATTAAAAATGTATTTAAAGGAACGAACAAAAGAATACGCATTTAGCTTAAAACCAAATAGTTAACCATAAAATGAATTTGATCACGTTTATCAGATTCTTCAAAATTCCAATAATTTAAAATGGATGTATTAATAAAGATTAAAGATCGCGAAGGAGTTATACACGAATTACAGGCTCCGACTGATATGGCAATGAACATAATGGAGCTATGCAAAGCATATGAACTTCCTGTTGAAGGAACCTGTGGCGGTATGGCGATGTGTGCTTCCTGCCAGTGTTATGTTCTTAATGATGTTGCCTTGCCTGAAATGGGAGATGATGAAGAAGCCATGCTTTCAGAAGCCTTTTATGTAAAATCGAATAGCCGTTTAGGTTGCCAGATACCTATTACTACTGAATTGGAAGGCTTAGAGCTTGAACTAGCTCCGGAATATTAATAATAGATTCAAAAATATTTAAAATTCAAAATTTCAATAGTATGAATATTATATTGAAATTTTTGTTTTTCTTACTTATTCGTAACATAAAAAAACCGTAATCACTTTTCGTAATTACGGTTTTTCATTATAACAATTTTTTTAACCTCTATTTATTATACCAAACCCGCTGAAATTAAATATTCAGCAATCTGAATTGTGTTTGTAGCCGCTCCTTTTCTTAAATTATCAGCAACAATCCACATGTTTAAAGTATTGGGCTGGCTTTCGTCACGACGGATTCTTCCAACAAAAACATCATTTTTACCTTCTGCATACAGAGGCATTGGATATGTAAAAGTATCCAGATTATCCTGAACCACTACTCCATCCGTATTGTGTAAGATTTCACGAACTTCATTTACATCAAAATCATTCGTAAACTCAACATTTACAGCCTCACTATGACCACCCACAACCGGAACACGAACTGCAGTTGCTGTTACTCTGATAGTATTATCACCCAATATTTTTTGAGTTTCACGAACCAGCTTCATTTCTTCTTTCGTATATCCGTTTTCTTCAAAACTGTCGCAATGTGGAATTGCATTTCTGTGAATTGGATATTTGTAAGCCATCTCTCCCTGAACTCCTGCATACTCATTTTCTAATTGTCTAACGGCTTTTACCCCAGTTCCGGTAATAGACTGATACGTTGAAACAATGATTCTTTTGATATTGTATTTTTTGTGCAAAGGAGCCAATGTTAATACCATCTGAATAGTAGAACAGTTTGGATTTGCAATAATTTTATCTTCTCTGGTTAATGTATCGGCGTTGATTTCCGGAACGATTAATTTTTTTGTCGGATCCATTCTCCAGGCAGAAGAATTATCGATAACTGTTGTTCCGGCAGCTGCAAATTTTGGAGCCCATTCTAATGAAGTGTCACCACCTGCAGAAAAAACGGCAATATCAGCTTTCAAATCAACTGCAGTTTGCAACCCGACAACTTTATATTTTTGACCTTTATATTCTATTTCTTTACCTACAGATTTCTCAGAAGCAACAGGAATTAATTCTGTAACCGGAAAATTTCTTTCTGCTAAAACTTTTAACATTATTTCGCCAACCATACCGGTGGCACCTACAACCGCTATTCTCATTTTTATATTTTTTATTATGAATATTCAATTTTGTGGTACAAAAGTAACTATAATAAAAAGTAAAACAATTCGATTCACAAAAAATAACAAAATGTTACAAATTAAACAAATAAAAAAACCGCCCCAATTACAGAGCGGTTAAGTTAGACTTAGTGCAGCGGTATATATATTATTGTTTGTTTTTTAAAAGATCCCTGATTTGAATAAGAAGTTCTTCCTGTGTTGGTCCGGCAGGTGCAGCTGGTGGCGGTACTTCTTTCTTTTTAAGATTATTTATTCCTTTAATGATTAAAAACAAAACAAAAGCCACAATTATAAAGTTAATAACTGCCGAAATAAATAATCCATATTTTACTCCTCCAAAAGCGGTAAGCTCTTCTATAGTTGACAAATGTGCTGCATCCAATGCTGGCTTCAATATCAATGGGGTAATTACATTTTCTATTAACGAACTTACTATTTTTCCAAAAGCAGCTCCAATGATAACACCGACAGCCAAATCGACTACGTTGCCTTTCATTGCAAATTCCTTAAATTCTGAAAGTATACTCATAATTTTGTTTCTTTAAGTTTCTAATAATTGATATCGAAAATACATAATTTTCTCTAAATTTAAGTCCTTCTACCTAAAAAATACGCGTTTTACACGTTGCGAAATACTAGTAAGGATTTCATACGGAATCGTTTTTAATACATCTGCCATTTCAGTAACCGTTGGGCTTTCGCCGAATATAATAACAGAATCTCCTTCTTTACACTCAATCCCGGTTACATTTACCATCAACATATCCATACAAATACTGCCGACAATTGGTGCTTTTAGATTTTTAATTACAACATACCCTGCTTCGTTGCCCCATAATCTGGAAATACCGTCAGCATAACCAATTGGAATTGTGGCAATTTTAGTTTCTTTTTCTGCCATAAACCTTCTTCCGTACCCCACACTATCACCGGCAGGTATGGTTCTTACCTGAGAAATGATGGACTTTAACGTCCCAACGTTTTCGAGGTATTTCTGCTCCGTCCGGTCATTTGAAACACCATATAAACCAATACCCAATCGCACCATATTATATTGTGCATTGGGGAAATTGCTGATTCCGGAAGTATTCAGAATATGCCGAACAGGATTAATATTTAATTCCTTAATCAATTTTGAAGACAGCTTTTCGAATAACTGTATCTGCGAAAGCGCAAAATCATAATGCTGCATATCATCGCTTGTAGCCATATGCGACAAAATGCTCTGAACCCGAACACTTGGATTATATTTTAAATTAGAAATCAATTCCTCAATCGTATTTTCTTCAAAACCTAAACGATGCATTCCGGTATCAAGTTTAATATGAATAGGAAAATTTTTCAGGTTTTTTTCTGTTGCAATTTTTAAAAAAGCTTTTAATCCTTTTAAACTGTAAATTTCAGGTTCTAAATGGTATTGAATAATCGACTGAAAACTGGTTGATTCCGGATTTAAAACCATAATAGGCAATTTGATTCCTCCATTTTTAAGTGAAATTCCCTCATCGGCAAAAGCCACTCCCAAATAATCCACTTTATGATGTTCTAGTAATTTGGCAATCTCCAAACCACCGTTTCCATAACCAAAAGCCTTTACCATGACCATTATCTTAACATCCGGTGCTAATTTGGATTTGAAATAATTCAGATTATGACTAATGGAATTGAGGTTGATTTCCAGAATAGTTTCGTGGGTTTTCTCTTCCAGAAGCGATACAATTTCTTCAAAACGGAAAGACCGGGCACCTTTTATTAAAATAGTTTCATTAGCAAAATCCAGCCTTTCAAAATCAGAAATAAATTCAGCTGTGTTTTGAAAAGTGATACAGTTGGAAAATTTATGCTTAAATGAAGAAATAGTCGAACCTATTCCTATAACCCGACTGACTTTGTTATCTGCGATTAACTGCGCTACTTTAGAATACAATTCTTCATTCGAGAATCCACTCTGGAAAATATCAGATACGATAACCGTTTTGGCAGCATTCTTTTTTTGGCTTTCCAAAAAATCCAGTGCAATTTTCAAAGACTGAAAATCGGAACTGTAACTGTCGTCAATGATACTGCAATTGTTGATTCCGTTTTTCACTTCCAACCGCATCTCCACAGGATAAAGCAAAGACATTCTGTTTTGAATCGTTAGCGTATCATACTTCAGATAAAGCAAAACCAATAAACAGGAAACTGCATTTTCTATGGAAGCATTATCGCGAAATGGAATTTCCAAATCAAAAATTTCGTTTTTATATCGATACTGAATGGCCGTTTTATCTTCCTGGTTTTCTTTTTTCAGAATAAAAACATCAGCAGTTTCATCGGTGTAACTCCAGGAAAAAAAAACCCTGGAATCCAATAAATATTCTGCTGAAAATTGGGATAAACAAGAATCAACAAGATGGTCTTTCTGATATATTATAATCCTGCTTTCTTTAAACAAAAGCAGTTTTTCATCAATCTTCTGAATTAAATTTACAAACCCTTCATCATGCGCGGATCCAATATTGGTCAAAATTCCAATATCAGGCTGAATGATTTTCTGCAGTCGGTCCATCTCGTTAACCGTTGATATACCGGCTTCAAAAATGCCTAAATTATGTTTTTCATTAATCCCGATTACAGACAGCGGAACACCAACCTGCGAGTTATAACTTTTTGGGCTGCGGATAATATTATAATCAGGACCAAGAAGAAAATTCAGCCACTCTTTTACTATCGTCTTGCCATTACTTCCGGTCAAACCGATAACAGGAAAATCAAAAAAATTTCTATAATAAGCCGCAAATTCCTGAAGTGCGTTTAGTGTGTTTTTTACAACTAAAAAATTAGCTTTATCCCTACAATTTTCAGGAATATATTCGACTACAAAATTCTGAACCCCATTTTCGATAAGTTCCAGAATAAACAAATGAGCATCATTGTTGACACCCGACAACGCAAAAAACAAAGTTTGCGAACCGTTTTGCAGTGAACGGCTGTCAATCGAAATGTGATCAATCCAAACATCAGAATCTGATCCTGCCCATTCTGCATCAAGTACCGTAACAATTTTTTTTAGGTTTATGCTCATTGAAAAAGTTTCTTTTTGTCAAATTTAAAACATTAAAGATAGAAAAGAGTTGTGATTTTCTTAAAAAATAAATCGGTTAGAACATCGTATTTATATTTCATTTATATTTGTTGAAGACCTCAAATTTTACTGTTTTGAAAAGAATTCTTCCTTTATTTTCCTACGTACTGCATCCTATTTTCATATCGATGTATGCGACATTATTTTATCTTTTTTATAAGGAAGATGTGTTTACTATTCAGGAAAAATATTATGTTTTATTTCAAATTCTGATTATTACGACTATTGTACCAATCTTGTTTTTCTTGTTGCTTCGTTCTACGGGAAATGTAAAATCGGTTATGGTGCATGAAACTTCACAAAGAATTATCCCACTGGTTTTACAATGCTTTTTATTTATTTTATTGGTAAAAAGAACAATTGTAATCAATCGTTATCCTGAACTTCATTTCTTTTTTCTGGGAGGTCTGTTCAGTACAATTATAGCGCTGATTTATTCTCTTTTTAAAGTAAAAGCAAGTCTGCACATGATGGCGATTAGTGGTTTTGCCGTATTTGTTATTGGTCTTAATATGCATTTACAGCTGCACAATCCATATTGGCCGGCGTTATTGGTTTTACTTACCGGAATTGTAGCTTCTTCACGATTGGAAATGAATGCCCACACCTATAAAGAACTGCTGATTGGGTTGATCATTGGTATTATTCCGCAAGTTTTATTTCTGTACTTGTGGCTATAAAATATAAAAAATAAGACCAATGTTCATTGTCCTCATATCGATGCTTTCACCCTGGACTGTTTTTACAGATTTAAACATAGGAGTCAGGCCGTAATAGGCATAAACATTCCAGGTATTGTAGCCGCTGGAAAGATAAACTCCGTATTGAAAATTATTGACATCAGGATTGTTTTTTATTTTATAGGTATCTTCTCCTGCATCCAGAACTGATCTGTCAGAGAAAACATAACTAAATTTTACACCCCCGTAGATTCTCCAGAACTTATGGCTTTCATAAGTCGAATTTCGCCATCTGAATTCTATAGGAAGATCAACCAGATAGTGCCTGAATTTATTGGATACAAATTCATTGTAAGGGTTGACTCCATAACTGTGTGTGCCATCCTCCTGGTTAATGATCGCCAGATTCTGGTAATAATTTTTATAACTCAAACCAAGTCCAGCAGCAATTGCAACTGTCCTGTCCTTATTAATTGGCATATCACGCAGGAAACCAAAAGAAACTCCTGCTGAAAAACGATCCTG
>Ga0247812_10001047_pt1 | contig 15760 bp, 15 predicted proteins | sample UWRJL149409B1_FD_178011 | JGI IMG/M metagenome (GOLD analysis project Ga0247812, IMG submission 178011) | Plant litter microbial communities from Arlington Agricultural Research Station in Wisconsin, United States - UWRJ-L149-409B-1 | ecosystem: Environmental > Terrestrial > Plant litter >...
ATCTGTGCTGAATCTTGACCTGCGTCCCATCTAAAGAGGTTATGCAACGTCAATTCGGCAGTCCTAGTAACATCTTGATCTACCATGGCACTTAATACTCGGAATATCTCATTAACAAGAGCAGTAGCATTTGAAGACCTACAATTGTGAATTTGTATTCTACATAAAGCACTTAAAAGAAGTTGTTTCTACGGTAGAATACTTTAAGATGCCAACGGAGAAATTCTCTGTCCCTATTTCTAATGTAATTTGGCCAACTTTAGCTAACTTAAGTTTAAAGTACATAAATTCCGCCTAATAAAATCAAAGGAAACTAGAAGTTGAATCCTGAAACTCAGCTTTACATGTGAGCTTTGTAACTGTTGACAATTGATTCATCCCACATATGGAGTATTTTTCAATATGGGATTTGAAACCTCTCGGAGGAGCTTAGAGAGTGTTTGCATATTTTGAGTCATCCTTTCCTCTTTATTAGATGACATCCCATTGGCTTCGATTTTCGAGCATTATGATCTCAGTAGTGTGGCGCACGTAGGAATATTGTCCTACAGCCTATGTGATCCTTTAAAACCAATGAGAAGTCAGGGTTATGCTTAAGCAACCATAATTCCCGCTAGCCTCGCACCCACAGTCTCAGTGTAGCCGACTCTCCGATACAACGGCCTTGGAGTCTATTTGTATCGCTTTCATAGCCCGTAAGGAATAGAACATTGATAGTAAAAGGGAAAGTCCTCAGGATTTTGCCTTTCCCACCCGAAGAATTCAGGGGCCTCTCTCAGCTTTTCAAGGACCGCAAGAAGACTTCTTCGCATGCAAAACCCTGTTAACGGCGATTACTTCAATTCGTTTGCAGATTTGATCAATGGTATAGATGAACGAAACTGGGGGCTTGTCAATCGACTTTGACAGAAGGGAAAATGTTATACTAGGTATATCTTACTAAAACGTCGAATCAAAACCTTTCTAGTAGATAGGAACCATTTGCTACATCAGCTCTGTCTGATATTAGATCTTGTTCAAGCATAGGTTTCACCAAATAGTGAGGACTTTTTCCTTGTAGTGTTTTTATGTGCTCGTTCAGTGTTTCTTACATCTAAGATATGTCTCTGGGGCTGACTGAAATGAGAAAGGTTACAAGACAGGTTCCAAGTTTTTAAAGGATGACCGTATAAAGGGATTGTTGCCTCCAATTGGAATATATTTGGTGGTTATGTTGGGTTTCAATTGACTACTACATAAGCTTTATGACATTAAGCTCCGGGTATGTAGAAGAAATATTATACCTTCACGAACTCCAAGACAATTCCATCGGCACTGCCTTCGTCTAGCATCGCCAGCTTCCTCGCCCCGTTCTCCTCTTTGATTCCCACTGGCCGAAGCGTCCCCCAATGGGTCGGGTCATAAGCAAAATATAGCCTCCTTCCGCCCTACTCCCAATATGGAACTTCTCCCACTCAAGATGTCGCTTAGCAGAGCAGCACAAGAGCCATTGTATATCGCGACCCAGGAAGTCATATGAGGCAATATTGCGGAAGCCAAGCTAGCCTTTAGTTTCTACGCACTCCCAGTGTGGGGACCCAAAGCTGTCTGGCGGGGCCAGCACAACCTGCCCCTTCAGCAACGTGAGAATATGCCTCGACGAAACAGAGCGGATGATAAAGGTCGAGCCAGGCTCAGGCACCGGGGGCCGCGCAGGAGCTCAGACAAGCAGCGCCGCGAGATAGACCATCGTTGTTGTCGGCCAGGTCAAGAGGGATTGTTTCGGGGGGTGTGACGGCTCCGTCGATACTGGAGCTGTCCGTGTCTGGAATTGATTCGGGGTTAATTTGGTAAAGGGCCATGGCTGCCGATAATACTTTGGTAAACGGATACTGTACTTTCAATAAACTATAGATGGTCTTGCTAATATCGGTCATTCATATAACTAACTTTATCTGATGTTGGTGTTGGTGTAACCTGATTGATTGGTGGCGCAATACAGTATGGCCTGGCCTTCTCGAAATCTATTGTCTTGCGTCCGAGAGCCGGGTCCTGGTTGGCGGGCCCACCTGGCTCCCCTGTCCAAGGCTCCATGCTCGGGCTCTAGCAGTATTCTAGCAGTACACTAGCAGCCCGCTACAAGCACTAACTTCTAATAGTAAATACCAGTACGGAGTAGACTTGTAAATTCTAATGCTGCTTTAAGATTTAATTCCAGCGGCAGTTTCTAGTTTTTAGTATTGTTAAGGTGTAAAAGCCTTAAATTTATAGCGTCCAGAGGCTACAATAACCCTATATTTATAGGGTGTATAAGTATTCTTTTTAAAAAAGGGAAAGAAAAAAAGAAGAAAAGTCCCATTAAAAGCATAAAAGTATAGTGAGGAAGGCACTATATTCTAGTGTATAAAGGCCTGGAGGCGCTATATACTTAAGACCTTAATACATTATAACCCCTTTAAGGATTAAAAGAATTCAAAGAATAGCAGCAATCTAAAAGTGGATATACCAAGGCAATAGATTAAGTTATTGCGGGACAGTTTGGTCGCAGGTGACACATCTGGCAGCCCTGTCAAAAAAGAAAGAAAGTGTATATATATTTATTCCCCTTGATGCCTGGCATGATTCTACAAATCCAGCCTTACCAGTCAGCCAGTTTCCATCGCAGCATGTCTTGTTTTCCTCCTTTGAGACTTCAGTGAATTTAGCATCCTCACTCATAATTGAGGTCGTTTTCCCGATTTGTAATTCTGGGTTGGTGCCACGCGCTCACAATCAAATTTGATCTCAAAGCTGGAGCCTAGCTGGAGTTTCGGTTTTGCAAAGACCTTACTTGCCTTGATATCAGGCTGGAGACCATGAGGGGTACTGGATATCTTGGAGCTGTGGCTCTTGCTTTTGGACTCGGAGACATAGTGGCTGCTGGTATGTGCTTTCAAACAGACCATTGAAAATCCAGTTGCGATATATATAACTTACTTTCAAAAAGTCAGAGACCCATCGTGTCGCTCCGCAGCAGCATATGCTCTCGAGTTCAACACCACAAATGTCGACGCTCTCGTCCACTGTATGCAATACACCCATGAATGCCCATCTCTCCCTGGGTCAAACGAGACTGAATGGTTAACGTTGGATAACACCAACGACAAACCACCAGCTAAATGTATTCCTGCCAATTGGACAGTAGGATTGAAATGGGGGGATTTCAATGGCTCCTTCTCAATCCCCAAAGTAGTTTCTCCCCATGTTGTGTCGCTTACAGGTGGAGGATGTGACATAGGTACGAATGAAAATTGCAAACAATCTCCACCGGAAATGCTCAATATTACGAATATCGAGCTTCCTGATCTGGTGAGTTTGCATGACTTCAATATTCGGCGAATGGATGTGCTAGAGGGTCTAAAAGTCCCGAAACTGGAACATGCGGCGCGCATGTTTTTATTTTTTGCGCTCACTGGACCGTCAATCAATTTAGACTTTCCGAGTTTAACGAGTGTTGATCACTTTCAAATGGCGGGTAATATCGATTCGTAAGTCCCTTCATCTTTCTAATGAACTTTTTATTTTTTTGCTTTCTTTTTGCTATGCATGACTTGCCAGATTTATTTTCAACGATGGAGACTAATGATCCTGCCCCATGTATAGTATCAACCTCCCAGTGCTTAATACTACAACGAAGGTTATTATCAACTCGTCGGGAAATCTAAATTGTACGGCTTTCGTAGCAAGCATCTATAATAAAACAGTCGCGAGCGCCATCTCGTACAGCAGCGCTACAATAATATGTAACTCGAAAAGCGAAGGTATCGCCACATTTCGCCCCTTGCCCAAAGAGCCGAGTGCTGGTCGAATGTTGACCGTGGAAAGATGGATGGTGGCGCTCGGAGTGGCAGGTAGCTTGAGTTTCGGCTTATAGTATTTGCTTAGGAGATGCATTGCTAGCTTATATAGGCCATAGAATCTCTTGCTCATATACTCTGGGCTTTGGATGTTGCGATGATGTGCAATACAATATTGTTGTAACAGCAGAAAATAGGCGCACGAGACTAGATTTGTAATAATAGTAGACTTGCATTTCAAATTTACTAAATTTGCTACTCTAAGCCACCAAGAAGAAGCTAATAAATCTTTTATGATTATCCAACATAGAAACAACTTGCGTTATATGGGGAGGGGTCGGTTTGATCCCCCATTTCTCGATCTCGCCGAACGATATATATTGACCAGGCAGAAATAGATGGCCAGCAACATGAATCCCAGGACCCTTTCCTTTCTAGTTGGGCAACATGATTGACCCTTTAAACTTCTTCGATTCTCTCATTATCTGTACCATATAGTGAGCTCTAAAATGGGTGAAGTGGGTGAAGTGGGAGGGTGAAGAGCCTCAAATGACACGTGATAGACATGGTACCGTATTGTATTAGTTATCAGTAAGTATCATCCGGTATATATTCACCCGGAGTGTGATGCTGTGGAACTCGATCCCATGCAGCTGACATGCGGATGGAGCCCTCTGATTGACTTGATTCACAGCCGCTAATGGGGTGTTGTTCCTGACAGCTCATTTTTTCCTTGAAGCCCCAACACCCCTCCCTCACGTAGCGTCGCTGGGCGATGCGAGGATTGCATCCTTCAGCGCTGAACTCGGCGGCAATACAATGATCCTGGACCTTTCCAACAGTTTATCCGTGCTGCATTGAATCTAACAAAATAACATGCACACATATGGACTCTGTTTGTGGTATCTGTATATATCTTTTTCATTGTTGATGCCTTCTCTTCCTCTCTCGGGAAGGACGGATAGATATCCATAGGATACAGTCGGTGATACTCAATCGAGATACTCAATCATCTAGCGGCCGTGCCTCCCCCGCTTCCCCAGACCAGGTTAGACCAAAAGGGGCAACTCTAGTGCGCTAGTGCTCTAGCGCACGCCAACCGTGGGGTAAGGGAAGTAAGTCAGTAAGTAGTACAGTAAGTAGTAAGGTTTGGCTGTGCTGTGCTGTGCTGCACCGAAGAAGCTGAAGAACCGTAGAACAGCCGCAGCCGGTTGGAACGTTAACCCAAGACCACCAGACAGACGGAGGGACGACTACAACAGTCCCAACTACAACGACAACTACAACTATATGTTCAAACGCTAATCGAAATCCTTCCCAACTCCTGGCTGAACGATTGGCGGTGCCTGTCTTTGCTTTCCTAAAACTCTATATCCTACTTCAACATCTACCAAACCACTGCCGTACGTGCCAACAAGCTCGAGTCTAGTTTGGCCCCGTTGACCCGGCTGGCAGTGGCAGATGCCAACCTCCCTAGTACCACGTTGACCAGCAGTTTATTGCTACCATGATAACCCCCTCGACTCTGCGGCCGACATTTGGCCCATGTCGTGCCAGCATTCGAGCTGTGAGTTCACAGCAAACAGCTCGAGGTAGTCTGGGTAGTGTGGGCAGTCTGGGTATGGAGATCGAGTCCTCCCCCCAAACCAACAACAAATACTAACCTCTGCGCTCCAGTTCGAAACATACGCCCCTTCTACCGTCCAGCTCGGTCCTGGCATGAGCAGCGAAAACGTATACGACCACAAATCACGGCCCTGACAACCACCAGACACGCGTCTGTCGGCGAGGTCTCCGCTGATACACCAGTCCTGAAATCAACACCATACTCAAACCTCACCGTGGGAATTGTCCGCGAGACGTTCCCCAACGAACGCCGTGTAGCAATTACCCCGCAAAATGTGATCTTGCTCCTCAAAAAGGGCTTCTCCAAGGTTCTGATCGAGCGAGGCGCCGGAACGGAAGCACAATTCCCAGACTCCGCCTATGAAAAAGCTGGTGCCACATTGGGAGACAGTAAATCAGTATGGGGCCAGTCCGACATCATCATGAAGGTGCGGGCACCGAGTTTCGAAGGTGATATCAGTGAGGTGGATCGGTTGAAGGAGGGCGCTACGCTGATCAGTTTTATATATCCCGCACAAAACAAGAAGGTGGTGGAAAAGCTGGCAAGCAGAGGGACAACGGCTTTTGCGATGGATATGATACCGAGAATTTCGAGAGCCCAGGTTTTCGATGCGTTGAGGTAGGTGGTTCACGGGGATTTTGGAGATTGGAAACTAACAAGCGTAGCTCCATGGCAAATATTGCGGGGTACAAAGCTGTTTTGGAGGCTTCGAACCATTTTGGGAGATTCTTGACTGGTCAAGTTACCGCCGCTGGGTGAGTTGCATCTAACTCTTTTGTATATTGGAAAGTCACTAACAACTAATAGAAAGGTACACACTTTTGGGAGAAAACGAAATCCGAATTCAGTTAACCTTGTATAGATCCCTCCATGTAAAGTGCTAGTGGTTGGAGCCGGTGTAGCAGGATTGAGTGCAATTGCTACAGTAAGTAACTACCGATACATCCTTAGAACCAGTGTTTAAATATCCCAGGCTCGTCGAATGGGCGCGATCGTTCGAGGTTTCGATACCAGACCCGTAGTTCGTGAACAAGTACAATCGCTTGGCGCCGAATTTGTCGAGGTTGATTTCCAAGAAGATGGCACTGGAGTTGGTGGATATGCAAAAGAGATGTCAAAAGGATTCCAAGAAGCGCAAGCAAAGCTTTTCCTAGAGCAGTGCCGTGACGTTGACATCGTGATCACCACAGCGCTGATTCCAGGACGGCCTGCACCAAAATTGATCACAGAAGAAGTAAGCTCTTAATTTGTGCCCATGCTGCCAGTTTCTGATTTTGTGTATAGATGATCGAAGCTATGAAACCTGGATCTGTTATAGTTGATCTAGCAGCTGAGGCGGGGGGCAATTGTGTTGCTACTGCTCCGGGCAAATTAGTCGAACATAAAGGAGTTACAATTATTGGTATGATATTACCGCCCAAGTCATGCTCGGAAGTCATGAGCTAATTCTTAAAACAGGATACACTGACCTCCCTTCTCGTCTCCCAACCCAATCATCAACTCTCTACTCCAACAATATCACCAAGTTCCTTCTTTCCATGGCTCCTGCACCAAATGCCTTTGGGATTGACTTGAACGATGAAGTAGTCCGTGGTTCAATTGTAACTCACGCTGGGAGCATCATTCCTACTGCTCCCCGTCCTGCTCCTCCACCAGCTCCTGTTCGCCCTCCAGCCGAAGTTAAGGCTGAAGTTGTTGCCATCACTCCCTGGCAAAAGACGTCACGTGAAGTCGCTACTGTGACAGGTGGTATGGGATTGGCAGTAGCTTTGGGAAAGATGACGGGACCAATTTTCATGGGAAATGCGTTCACGTTTGCTCTGGCTAGTTTGATCGGCTATAGAACTGTTTGGGGTGTCAGCCCTGCATTACATAGTCCGCTGATGAGTGTCACAAATGCTATCTCCGGTAAGTACTCCCCCAAAACTCTGATGTATGAAATGCAAATCGTACAAATATGAGATAAATGTTTGTTGGAAGACTTACTGATAATGATAGGCATGGTTGGTGTTGGTGGGTTTTTCATCATGGGTGGTGGCTTGATACCTCACACTTTTCCTCAAGTACTCGGAGCACTCTCAGTCCTCCTAGCATTCGTCAATGTGTCAGGAGGCTTTGTTATCACAAAAAGGATGCTTGATATGTTCAGACGTCCCACTGACCCCCCTGAGTATCCATGGCTCTATGCAATCCCAGCCGGAGTCTTCGGTATGGGTTACATCGCCGCAGCTAGCACTGGAATGGCTGGTCTCGTCCAGGCTGGATATCTTGCCAGTAGTTTGCTTTGTATCGGGTCGTTGTCTGGACTTGCATCACAAGCTACAGCGAGACAGGGTAACATCTTGGGTATACTCGGTGTTAGCTCTGGTATTTTGGCATCTTTGGGAGCTGTTGGATTTGCCCCCGCTGTATTGGCTCAATTCGGCATTGTTGCTGGTACCGGTGCTCTGATCGGTCTTATGATTGGGAGAAAGACAACTGCCACGGATCTACCTCAGACTGTAGCAGCCCTACACTCTGTTGTCGGTTTAGCTGCTGTGCTAACCAGTTATGGAAGCGTCATGGCCGACATAGGCGACATTTCTACTCTGCACCTGGTAGCTGGATACCTTGGTGTACTTATTGGTGGTGTAACATTCACCGGTTCTATTGTTGCTTTCCTCAAACTCGCTGGCCGCATGTCCTCCAAGCCTATCCGTATACCTGGTCCTCGCCATCTACTCAATACCTCTCTCCTTGGCGCCAATATTGCTACTATGGGAACATTCCTTGCTATGGCACCTGGTTCGCCTATCATCGCTGCTGCCTGTCTAACTGGTAACGCTGTTCTTAGCTTTGTAAAAGGATACACGACCACTGCAGCTATCGGAGGTGCAGACATGCCAGTTGTCATCACAGTTCTGAACGCATATTCTGGATTTGCCCTTGTAGCGGAAGGGTTCATGCTTGATAACTCACTGTTGACAACAGTAGGTGCACTGATTGGAGTTAGCGGAAGTATCCTCTCGTATATTATGTGTGTGGCCATGAACCGCTCGTTGCCTAACGTCCTGTTTGGTGGCATTGCACCTGTCGATAACTCAGATTACAAGATGGAGGGATCAATTACCAAAACAAATATTGAGGACACGGCTGATGCGCTTGCCACCGCTGATTCTGTGATTATAGTGGTTGGATAGTAAGTCAAACTCCAAAAATTTCAAAGTAACCGTAGTCATTTTGCTAATAAATCACAGTGGCATGGCTGTTGCTAAAGCTCAATACGCTATTTCGGAGATTGTCAGCATGCTCAAAGCCAAGGGAGTTTCTGTGCGATTTGCCATCCACCCTGTCGCAGGCCGCATGCCAGGTCAGTGCAACGTACTACTTGCCGAAGCCAGTGTTCCTTATGATATCGTCCTGGAAATGGACGAGATCAATGATGATTTTGGAGACACAGATGTCACGCTTGTCATTGGAGCCAATGATACTGTGAACCCAATTGCACTTGAGCCTGGGAGTAGTATTGCAGGCATGCCAGTGCTTCATGCCTGGAAGAGTAAGCAGGTTATTGTGATGAAGAGAGGTATGAGTAGTGGTTACGGTATGTTTCCCCTTTTCTCGATCCTCAAAATTAGAGTGTGAGGATATCAAGCTAAACATCAGTAGCGGACGTACCAAACCCCATGTTCTTCATGCCAGGCACAAAAATGTTATTTGGCGATGCAAAGGATAGTTGCGATGCTATCAAACGCACTTTGGAAGAAAGGGGCAAACTTTACGACGTCTAAATTCTCGATTTTGAGCATCACTGATATCGCAAAAGTTGACAGCATAAGCACTCCGTGGATCACCGATGTTTTTAGTTCTACGGCATCTGCTACAAAATAAAGCTTAGCGAGCGATCTTCACAAGCATAAGCATAGCGTCGCATCGCTTTACCTTTTTTAACGAGCATGTTGGGTTTCTTTTCGTAGCATCGTTACTTTCATTTTAGGTGCATTTCTCTATTTTATATGAATCATGGGATGGATGGATCAATTCAATGCGCTTTTTCTTCAGGAATAATGGAGCGAGTGGACCAGGACCGACGGGACTGGGCGGGGATGATGCATGGATGCAGAAAATCACTTTTGTGGAAAAAGACAGAAAACCAAAGCAGGGCGAAAAACAACACACACACACACACACATGTCTATATTTTCCGGCATAGAACCAATATCATAGAGTGCATAACCCCCGTATATATTTATCTTTCCAAAGAAAGAAAACACCACGAAAAACTGCTTTAACGTATATCTCAAAAAACTAAAAAATTGGAATCCCCCCTTTCAAATTGCCCAAAAAAAAAAGATGTTTTCAAACATGATGTGACATGACATGACATGGGGGTTTCCCTTTTAACTCAACATTTTCCGGAAAAAGGAAATTGGAAATTAAAACCCCCCTTCCCAACTGAATGAATAGAAGCACCCATTTCGTTCAAACGTAGGTGTATATATATATATAATACCCTTGACTGCAACTAAAACAGCTAAAGATCCCACACACACACATACACACACCGTTTCGAGCAAAAAAGAATTCATCAGCCTGACAAAAAGAAAAAGGGGTATCTAGATGAGCGAACAACATTTGAAATCCAGATGAAGGGGGAAAAGACCTCCAAAGAAAAGTTCTGTGGGAGAAATAAGATAGCACCGCTTTTGTTTGAATTCATCCTTCTTCTTATCCAATTTTCTGGCTTTTTCTTTTGGTTTGTGGTGGTGATTTCATGTCTGTTTTTATTTCTTCTTTTTTACTTGGGGTGGTGATTCCATATCACATTCAAGACTGGACCCTGAACAGTTTGTATCCTCTAAACCGCTTGACTTAAGAGCCATCTCATCGTCTTCGTTTACGATATCGAAGACTAGCTCTTGAATGCTATGGCGGTAGATCTTCCGTTCGTCGAAGGTTACTCGAAGCTTCCATCTACCTGGTTTTCGAGAGAGGAGGAGGCTAGACCACTCTTTTTTGGGCAATATAGTGGACACGGAAACGGCATCCCTATGTATACTATGTGAGTCAGCCCACCTGATCCATTGCTCCGCTGAACCATCCCATTCATCTAGTACCAACGGTTCTAAGCTTGTAACAACCTCCACAAGTCTGATAACAAGTGAGGACAGATCGTTTCGTTCCAAAATGATAAAAAGTTTGTCAATCCCAACATGGTAACCGAATTTTAAAACCACGGAAGGCCAACGGGAGCCTGGCCATGGCAGTTGCAAAGTTTGCGACTCCAGGTTCCAACTTCTTTCAGGTGGGAGTACAGAAGTGGGGACTGTTAATATTGATTTGGCAGCTTCGGTCTGCACTATAATTATTTCATGATGGGTTAAATTCGGGTAAGGATCAAAATAACGGTTATCTTCATAGTCTGTCAGGAGTAGTACATCTTCCGTTCGCGCATGTACGACATCTTCAAAACGCACAATCTTTGAACCCCAACTACCTGGAACTTGTCGTCGCATGTAGTGAGATTTATCTTCAAATTGGAAAAGTGGAATGGCGACCAGATAGTCCTCCCGCCATTTGACATGGCAATCAAGCAATCCGAGAGGTCCTTTCGCGGTTTTAGCTATGGGCAGAGTGAGCTGGAGGCCAGCATTCGTCATTGTACAAGGATCTTTACGCGAATTAGAGTTTTTTCCTCTCACGATATTACCGGAGTTTCTGAAACCTTGAGGAGAGTCTGCAAAAAGGGGGACGGGGACGAATGGGCTATCGCGTGTCGAAATTTCGCTCAAAATCTCGAGATTAAAAGGCTTTAGATTCCACGCAAAGAGACTATGGTCTACTCCCGATTTCAAGATTTCCTCTTGTAATCGGCCAAAGGCCCGATTTCCCTCACCATAGAGCAACGGCATATTCACACCCTGTTTCAGGTTAGAAACTATCTTGTTTTTTGGTCAAAAGAAAAGGTGATTTACAAATATACCCATTAGTGAGTAGGCAACATCTTCCAACCTTGTGGTCGTTCTACTGGACACCCACGACATTTTACATGCTACGCTCTGCTGCTGAATATAATCGGGGTTCTCAAGGACTATCTTGTCTATTTTCGTTATGTTTGAGATTAGGGAAGCAAGATCGTTCTGACGGAACAATGTTTCTTCCGCCTCTTTCCACTCGTTGTCGCAGAATATCATAATCCTTATTGGCACCATATTCGAACCAGACGCTTTTTGACCCAGCTCTTTCCATTCTTTGTCGTAGAATATCACATTACTCGGGGCCAACAACTCCTGTAGCGTCCAGCCACGAGTAAACCATCGGCTGGCAGGGAAGGTGGTATCAAAGTCTCGCTTACTAACATCGCTCATGTAAACATAACAAATCTCTGCCTTTGTGTACCATGCAAACATGGAGTTGATAGCCTCTGATAGTTCAGCGCTGCTTCGTTTGTCAATGCAACATGTGTCCACCCATACAAATTGAAGGCCATGCTGTTTAGCCTGTTTGCAAGTGTAATGGATCTTCTTCCATCCAGCTTTGTTTTGCGCTTTCTCTGGCGTAGCAAGTTCCACAAAGCTGATCTCCTCACCTTGCTGCCATGTGTGTGAAAGAATCGCGTAATACGGAACATGGTCTCCGAAGTACTCCTCCAGTTCCAGTGTATCAACGTTTAGCAGCCGCATGTTGGTATATAGAAGACTTGAACATATAATGCGAGGCAACTAGAGCAGAGATGTTGTAAAACGAGGACCTTGTGGAAGACTCGAAGCAACCAGCTCCAGCAGTTTCTTTGAAGTTGGTGAGAGTAGGAATTTAAAGTTAGCGCTCTGTCTTCCACCACAACAACACTTCGGTGAGCTAAGCTGGCATAGTGCTGCTGCATATAAACCATATCCCGTGACAAACCCCACCCTGACTTTTATTACTTCGAGCTTTGATTGTTGGTACAATTCTGACCTCGAGTTGGGAGAGCGTGACCCAACTTGAGCGACAGAACCTTAATACGGCGGCGGCAGAACCAGATTCCGGCTGACCGCCTTCAGGTTCCCCTATGAGCACTATTTGCGATGTTAAACTTATAACAAAAACCATTAATTACTACTACAGATAAAGAGCACTTGGTGCCCTGTATTTTAAGTGATCTCACGCTTAAAAAGCTTAAAAAGGCGTTAATTCAGTTATTTATATATCAAGCTTTAAAATAGGCAATACTCACGACCTGGTTCTGGAAGCACCGGGCTCCTAGAAAAAAGCGTCTAGAGAGCAGCTCCCGGAAGGAGAACTTTTCTAGTCGCCTAAGGCTTCAGGAAGAGCTAACCAATACTCCTAGTAGTAGAGTATTCATTGTGGTAGTCAGTTTGCTGCTGGAACCAGGAGCATTTGCTATCCAGTGATAGACCCTTAGTGGAGTTTAAGCATCCCAGGTTCCAGGAGCCTGGGAGCTTATAAGTCTAATAGGATGCAACATATGAAGTCCTATATAAGTAAAGTAGTTTTCATTAGATAGGAGCTTCGTGCCCAAACCTTTAAAGTCAGCAATCCATATTGTTTGCTTTGTAACGTCTTCAATTTTTAAGAACCCTGAACTCTAGTTAAGCACTTCTCCCGCAATACCAACCCGACAACTCTTTAGCCCTACACGGTAGGATATTAGCAGAGTTACAACTTAAAACCATGGTTGACTAAGTAACGATATTACTATAATAATTAAAATTAGTTTTAGAAGCTAATAATTAATCTTGGAGTTAAATATTACTAGAACTCTTAATTTTAAAGTATAATTATTAGTTGTTAAATTTTCTAATTGACATTCAAAGTTATAGGTTACTATTTATTTCTGCTTGGGATTTTACTTAGAGATGGTTTATGTATTAGAGGCCAATGATATGCGTAGCCTCATTTCTGATGTACTGACACCACGAGGCTGGTGAAGGCGGTACGCATACACTTATACCCTCATACATCCATGAAGCCAGCCTTGCGCGAACTTGAGGTTTTGTGACGTTGCGTTTGCTATTGATTTTCTCCTGCTTTTCAGTCAGCCCCTTGAGTTTTAGCGGAGGCAGATGCGCTGCTCTCGTCATATAAACAGACAAATTAAAAAGTCAAGGAAGGAAAACCCGTAGACAAGTCACAGAATGATCAGGGCCTACAGAAATAATCAATATTCTCACTTCTAAGTCCAATATTCGAACCCGTTGGCATTTTGAACTACTTTAAAAGCGATAGCAGCGCAGGTATTTTGTCCATCATTCACCACGACAACAAACTTGCAAATCTGATGTATCGTTCTTTCAATTCATAAAACGCTGTCATGGACGGTCCTGGTATCATGTTCTAAAAGCAAACTCGCCTAATGCCACATCTAAGTTGTATCGTGGTGCTCATCTTCCAGATTGCTCCTTTGGTTCAAATTCTCTCATGTGCTCCTCTCTCACTTTATCCCAATGACCCTTCTATCTATCTACATAACTGTACAGCCGCAGCAACAACAGGCTGCCAAACACCCGCCACAACATCCCAATGCTACATCATCGGCCCTTCCCCTCCGCTTTGGCGCTGGTGCCTGCACATACACAACCTGTGGCTGCTGCAGATGTGCTGGATACCCTCCCTGCGCGTCATGCTTATATGCATCATTTGTGTGTTGCTGGCCATGCTCGTACGACCCATATGCCTTCGCTGGCAGTTCATGCGACTGCTGGGGCTCGGGAGGTTGGGAATAGGATGGCTGGAAAGCCTGTCCGTTCTGCTGATATGGCTCGGCCTGGTAGGACTGGTGGCTCGGGGGGTAATCGCCTGCATAGGAGGGAGGAGGGGATTGCGGAACCGGTCCTTGGTCTTTCGAGAGGGTGTGCGATTTGGTCATTTTGAGCTGAGGTGAGGCTCGACTAGTTCAGTCAGTCAACAGTCGTCAGGGCTCGTGAACAGAGTGCTGACGGCGGGGGAGATTCGAGGATCCCCTGTGGGGTTGTTCTTGGTGGCTGGGGTCAAGGAAAGCTTGGTATCTAGTAAGGCTGAACGCTGTGATCAACGGCTGATAGTGAGGTTAAATGCTTCTTTTAAGCAGAGTCGAGAATAGTGTAATGTTTAAGGGATTCTTTGATTTCGAGGAAGCAGAGTGAAGGAGAGAAAAGCTCAATAGAAAACGGGTTGGAGGAAGTAGACATGAACTACGGAGTAGATCTGCCAAACGTCAAGTTGTGGCGCAGTCTCACAATATTTGATCCCAAGATCAACATGAGCCAATGGCTTTGCCCATCCAAATTATATTGATGTATCACATGTTGTAGCGAGGCTCAAGGAAGGAGTGGCAAAGCCTCTTCCCGCACAGCTCACAGCTCAGCAGTATTTAATCATCAAACTTTGAAGGCATCTTTTTCTTTCAAATACTTCAGTATTTAAAGGGGTAGAGGGATTCGTCTATCTCAAGCGAGGTTTGTTGCTTCAATATCTCGAGTATCCCCCCCCCTCCCTTTGTACCTGTACATACTGCACGGAGATAGATTTGGCCTGAGTTTGTTCTATTAAATTAACCAGATCACCTGAATTAAATTCTCAACGCTCTGAGAAGAACTAATGGAACCAACCTCGAGATATATTGTTGTGATAAATCATTTTAATTATGCGTGTGAGCAAAGAGGAACGAACGTAGCAAAAGTAGAATGCAATCAAAGCACTTTTAATCGTAAGACATGCAATGCAGCGTAATTGCATTAATTCTAACGTGGCTGGGCTATGACCAGTGGCCTGTTTTCTTTTATGTAAGACTCTACGGGTCAATCATGTGTTTAGTCATGTCAGTGTGAGTGTTCTTCGTATACAGTGTAGGATTCAATGGTGAGACTAATCAATTTAGCTCCCCGTATATGCCCATCCCATATTCCATTTTCCATTTTCCATCATTATATATATAGTTCTTACTCACAGCACAAATTACGAAAGTACGGAGTACATAATATTGAAATTAACCGAACAAGACCAATGAAGCCCCGGTATGACGCTGGCCTGCTTCTTCTCATCCCGTTCGGAGCTGCCAATTGGTAAAGCAATTGGTTGGTAGCTGCTGGTAAGCGATGCTTCACTGCCAAGTTGGCGCTGCGAAATACGAAGGAACCCTGCCCCGAAACCTGGTTATTCTGGACAAAATGATTTCCTAAATTGCAAGATCCACGGCCGAGTATGCACTCTCGGTGATTTGGTACTGACGATTACTGTACCCTGGGTACCATTCTCGTCTTTCCCCCGCTTTCCATGACTTGATTAGTTCTTCTTGCAGCCCGTATCCTCGTCAAGGGTTCACCACCATAATCCACTTCTCCATATATTGAACAGTTAT
>Ga0247812_10001048_pt1 | contig 15755 bp, 12 predicted proteins | sample UWRJL149409B1_FD_178011 | JGI IMG/M metagenome (GOLD analysis project Ga0247812, IMG submission 178011) | Plant litter microbial communities from Arlington Agricultural Research Station in Wisconsin, United States - UWRJ-L149-409B-1 | ecosystem: Environmental > Terrestrial > Plant litter >...
GTTCAATTACATATAGGTGGATATTGTATGTGTGCAACTGTAATCTGTGGAATTAAATACTTGTCAGCGCCAAGATGTAACTCGTATCCATGAGCCATACAAAGTTGGTTCGGGTGAAAAGTGTTTTGTAGATCTTCACCATGATTACTGAGTCTTGCGGCTCTGGGAATATCAGGCATCCATGGTCAAATTAGAGCCTTTATGTTTGCTACTGTCATTTTTTATTGCAAAAGGCCCAATCCTGCTAATATCGTGATCAAAATTTACTTGGGTTTCCTCCAGCCACCAAAGATAGTTTACAAATTAGCATAGGCCCGCTGTCGGATCACTTCGAATACGGGGCACCACTACGTGTAATATCACGTAAGTGCAGTTGTATTCAGTGGGATTGATAATTATATTGTAGGTCTTACGTAGGGTTTTCCTAAGGCGGTTCACCGCCTTGGGGAACTCTGCCACTCAAATCGGGTCACGTGCACCGCCTCGAGGTCAGAATTGCACCAACACCCGCCTTTGATTATTTCTGCTTTCATACATACTTACTTTCCAAAACCGACGTCAGTGTCAGAGTTCAGTCTTAACTCAAGTTTCGTCTAAATACAACCATTCACGTAAAGACGCTGGGACTTTCTAATTAAGATAGATACACAATAGCTGTGGACCAAACTTCGGACTGATACTAACAGAGAGGAGCTTATGTTCTAGAAGAAACAAGGTTAATCTACAAAATTCTCGCATTAGGGTTGCCTAGCTTATGTGAATATATACTTGCTCTGATTTGAATGTGTTTTGTTTACATATCAAGACATATCTAAAGCCAAAAGAGTAAGATTTAACCCAATGCAAGTGATAAAATAGAGAGTGGTGTGTAATTTGGCCAGAGACTAGTGAATTATAACTGTACAAGATACAAAATCTGGACTGTTGATTGTATCTACTAGATGCCTCACCATCAACATTTCAAGTAGCACATTTTAAACCATATAGAAGACTAGTATTAAAGGTTTTTATTCAATGGTTTGATAAGCTGTAGGCTTACGTTTTTCGTCCAAATTTACTATTAATAACCCTAAGATTAAGTTATACACTCCCCAAGCTCTAAGATCTTGAAGCTATAGTGTGCACAGTATATGGTCTTCTTGGTGATCAATTCCCTACTTGATTCAGTAGCCTAAGGGCTACCTACAGTGCTGTAAGAGGATGTTTCAAAGGGCTAATAAGACTTGAGCCTGTTATTGAAAATCATTGGACAATCACTTTCGATTCGAAACCCACACATCAAGAAGGTGGAGAAGTTGAGGGTGATTCCTCCGAGGGTGGCGAAGAAGGAAATGGTATGATGAACATACCAGAGGATCATCAGTCGAAGTAAGGAGTATGGGGGCTGCATGGTCGGAAGATGGCTCACGCCATAAATCTCAGCTTGAAGAGGCTCGCTTATTCGTTTACTACAAGACTTGACAGTCATTTATTGGTATCTTGGCATTGACTCCATCCGAAAACATGCATCTTAGTTTTTAGTTTCTTAGAATGATTGGTAGTTATGTAATAAGCAATTCGAGGGCAATGGCTTCAGGGTTGTTGTGGTTTCAAGGCTGGCTAGACAAACGTTGGGTTGTGGCTTCTCTATATGCTATTATTATCTCCATTGAAGTTTCCAGTAGATTGTCAATACTGAAGAGTCTTATACGGTCGTGTGTTATTTAAAAGTCGAGGGCGCCCATGTGCCACCATTTATTTGTACTTTGGTTGAAATTCTTCTTTTCATAAAGAACGGAGTATTGTATCTCATACCACATTGCTCGTACTACAGTTTGCTTATTCACAAATACCAATCTAAAAGCTTGCATATTACTACTTGGCCATTCACATTAAACTTTAGCTGAAGCCAAAATGTCCGAAAACAAGCAAAACCCAATCACCCAGCAACCTGGCCATAGGGAGACACCATTTTACAGGGTCGTCACTGGAACCGAGGAATGGAGCAATGAGATATTCGGATGTCTTGACGGTGGCATTTCTGCCAATGATCATCTATGTATGTACAACTACAACTCTTCTGTAGTTGCCACAGACGCTAACAAAATATACGCAGGTCTGAAAACCACATTCTGCCCCTGCTTGGTGTATGGCAAGCAGCAGGAACGCCTCCGAAACCCATCTCTCCAGAACTACGAGCGAATCAACCATGATAGTCTTCTCTATGCTGGTGCGACGTATTTGTGTGGATTAAGCTGGGTGTATGCCATCTACTCCCCTACTCTTATTTTCTCAGCAGGCTGTGCTAACTCGCTCACAGCCTCAACTATATTAAACGTGGTGAGATTCGTGAGAAATATAACATCAAGGGTTCCAAGTTGAGCGATTGCTTGTACTCCGCCTATTGTGGTTGCTGTGTGTTGATTCAGCAGGAGAAGGAGATCATTGGGAGGCAGTCTTCTTCAGTGAATCAGCAAGGATATGTGCCACCAGAGAATATGAATGTCTAAGAGCTACGAAATGAGGAAGTAATGGATATTTTAAGATGATGTAATAGTGGGCAAAACTTCTCTGGAGCTAACTTTCTTGTGATATCATAGTTTTCATGACAGCTAATATTGTAACTTAAAGTTTTCTAACACTTTTCAAAACACATATGTGACTGAGCGATATGTATACTATATAAAGCTGTCCGTGTGACTTTGGTCTGCCAGAAAATCTGCACTGATATTTGAATTAATGCACTGGCCCTGATTACATAGTGATAGTTTGCGTAGCTAATAGTTTTATGCTATCATTGCGTTAGGTTTCTTATGCTGATAGGAAACCTGCAGCTACTGCATCTCAATAGCTTCTAAAGTATCTCCGTCAATTTGAAAACACTCAGTGTTATAATTTCTCACTCAATCTGCTTCGGAAAGAGCAAACGGGTCAGATATCGCGTTAGGAGGCCATTCTACCTCATCGAAATTAATGCACCACTCGTGGTTCCCGTTATCCACCCACTCACTGCTGGTACTCTTTCCAGGAAGTATAACCTCTGCACGCGTATTTGGCGGAATGCATAATTTCAGCAAGAAATTCCCACACTCCAGAGTCCACTCACAGCTGACCGTCCCATATGAGCTCTCGAATCGCACCCTAGCCCATTTAATTTCACCACCAGGAATAGGCGCTACCCTAATTACCTTCCACCCCGGCTCTTGCGGTGAGATACCCCCGATCGTTCCATGAAGGAATGAAGCAACAGAACCTAGAGCATAATGGTTGAATGATGTCATTGAGCCAGGGTTGATCTCTCTATCTGGCATCATGCTGTCCCATCTTTCCCACATGGTAGTTGCACCCATAGTTATGGGATAAAGCCAGCTAGGACATTTCTTTTCGAGTAACATTCTATACGCAATTTGTGGATATCCTGCAGCAGCAAGAACAGGTAGAATGAGAGGCGTTCCAACGAAACCGGTGCCAATTTTGAATTTAGAAGCACGAACGAGCTGCACAAGACGTTTTGCTGCTGTTTTCGCCAAAGGATGTGGAATGAGATCATAACTGAGGGCAAGGGATAAGGATGTCATCGTATCTGGGGCTAGTCTCCCATTTTTGGTCATATATTCGTCTTGAAAAGCTGCCTTGACAAGCTGATATGCCATTGTGTAGAGAGTATAATCTTTATCTAAATCTAAAACCTCTGATACTTTTCTCATAGTATTGGTGATACGAACAAGATAGGCATTTGCAACCAATTGTGGATCAGTTTTGCCTTTCCCCGGTTCAGCTGGAGGAGCAGAAGGGTCAAGCCAATCTCCTAACTGATGGAATGACTCGTCCCAAAGCCCAGAAGAATTTCGAGGAAGGGCAATGTCTATCCAAGTCTTCATACTAGCGTGTTGATTACGGAGAATCTTGGGATCACCAAAGGCAGTATATAGCTCATATGGTAGGATGATTACTGCATCCGCCCACTGAATATAACAAAATGTCAGCTACTGGTAGGTAATAGGATATGTAGTGGTTATATGGAGATTCTTGCGTTATTGGGAAAACAAAGTGGCGGGGAGATGCATTGAAGAATACTTACAGCAGCCTGTGTTTTGGGGAGAGATCCATCAATGACATTTGGACAAACAAGAGGCGGAACCCCATTATTATCTATCAGTTGCTCCACTGCGAGATCTTGAAGCCATCCCGCTAGCATTCCTGCAGTATTGTAAAGAAAGCTGGCTACAGGGGCAAATATCTGGATATCACCGGTCCATCCAAGTCTTTCATCTCGTTGTGGACAATCCTACAATCAGGTCAGCCGAACCCCTGTGTAAGTGTGGGAGGGGAAACTATTAGAGTCCGAAGCTGACGAATTGGCGCTCTATATCTAGTGACTGGCATTATAGAAAATTATTACTACATACTGTAGGAATGCTGAGAAAGTTGCCTTTCATTCCCCAACGAATGTTCTCATGGAGCTTGTTGATATCATTATTAGAGCACGTAAAAGTACCTGTCAGCTCTAGATCAGTGTGGACAACCACAGCCTCGACGGCTTCAAGTGGCTCTCCTGATGGCCAACCATCTACCTGAACATATCGAAATCCATGGAAGGTGAATTTTGGCTCCCAGTCGAGAGCTTCACCTGAAAGAATCATAATATCCTGTGCTTTGCAGTCTCGAAGCGGGCCAGTAGCACATTCACCCTTATTATCCAGGACTTCGGTATGGGTGAAATTAACGACGTCTCCTTTTGATCCTTGAACATGGATTTTCAGCCATCCAACTATGTTTTGGCCAAAATCTAGGATAGTCTTCCCTCTCGGGCTCTGGATAACTTCCTTTAATCTAAGACTTTCTATCTTCCGAACGGGTGGCCCCTTCGAGGATAACAGTTGGCATGTAGGAAAGTCTAGCTTGTCCACTATGCTCCAACTATTATCATGAAATTCTCTGGCATTCAAATTCTTTACTCTCAAGTTGGCATCGTATACCTCGCCGTCATAGATCTCTGATGATATGCGAGGACCAACGCCTGTAATCCAAGTGCCATCTGAGTTGATGATCGTATTTGGGGCTCCATTAGTCCTTGTGATTTCCAGTTGAGCAAGTACAGCTGGCCGAGCACCATAGATACACCGCTTTCCGCCGAGGAAGCCAAGTCTTGTGCAGAACCAGCCCTCTCCTACTTCTACGGTAATAATGTTTTCTCCACCGTCCAACATTTTCGTGACGTCAAAAGTCTGATAGTTGAGATGATGATTGTAACTGGTCCAACCAGGTGCAAGTACGTGATCACCAACTCTGTGGCCATTGATGTTTGCTTCGTATATGCCTTGCGCTGTGATGTATAAACGTGCTTTTTCTATAGATTTTCGAATGTTGTTCTCAAGTTTGAAGGATTTTCGAAAAAGCGGAGGACGAATTGCTCCACTAGGGGCTAATGATACCGGTGCCGCAATCAGACTAGCCTATCAGTAATATTAACGCCAGCGATTTGTTTGTTGAGGTTGGTGAGCTGATATTATTTGACTTGGGCAGAGCTTAGCTTACCGTCCAATCCTCGCGTGATAACAAGCCCGTTTCAACCACGACATATTCTGACCATTCGGTTGAAGTTACAACTTCAGAACTGCTTTTGGCTCTCTCAACTAAACAGCGTAAGCCAGCTATAGCAAACAGTGAACATTGACGAGCTTCTTACAACTTCCTTGATATCCCGTTGCTCTCACGCGGAGCGTAACTTTCTCTCGCGATTGCAATGGCTCCGCAGGCCAAGGTACGAATATCGAGCTAGAAGAGACTTGATGAAATACCTCACTAGAGGTTCTTCCGCTGCATTTGATCTCGATGTCGTATGATTCCTGATACCAGCTCTGTGCTTGACTTTCAAATGACCATGAAATTCTTGGGTTGGATTCTCCAATTCCAAGGGTTTCTCTGTGATGTTCCACAGTCACCAACTTGATCCGAACCATATTCCCCAATCTAATCAAACGTATGCAAAATGTTTCGTATTTTTCTTAATCCTCACCACCTAGGAATTTGATGCGTTTAGTTAGGTATTGGTCCTGGAGAGAGTTGCTTGCGTCGACGTACGTTAAACCGACTAGTGATCCGTAGACCCATTCGTCTTCACGGTAAGCAACGTAAATATTCACCCGCGAAGGTCATCCTTACGCTTGTATTCGGTTGGAAGCTTAGCCTTACACAACTGATATGCATATGTCATAGCAACCAGGATCCAAAAGTGACACCAAAACACGTGATCATTGCTCTATCATGCACATGTAGAATCTGATGGAAGACACTCTGATGTTAAAACAGTCTCTATAGCTCGTCGGTATGTAATTTCTTGCCAAATTGAGAAAATACTCGCAAAGATTTAAATACGAGTAGGGAGGGACAGGGCCAGGAATGCAAATTGATAGGCTTCAAACTTGGCAGGCATAATGAAAACTATGCTTAGCAGTGTAGATTCAAGTGCCTTAACATCAGTATCTGATTTATTATGTTTATCAAAGTACTTGAGGCATGACCAGTGCTAGCAGATGTGTGAAGGCTAGAAAAAGAGAAAATACCAATTTGACGTGCGAAATAAGAGGCAGCTTCTGGCCGCAAGAAATTGTCCGCTTGGTGACTTGCATCAGCTTTCTTTGAATGGGATATCTTACTGTACCTAGCCTATCTAGCTGGGTAGAACATGCTTAATTTCCCCTATGGTGATAGAAGTGTGAGGCTTTATAACTGTAGTTGATAGTTTGTGCACGAGCCAAATGGTGCCGAGGCACTACTGATATTTAAGGTTAAGGTTAGCCTTACACTAGCCCTTTGACATCTTGACTTCATTGTCCCTGTACATCATCAATCCAATTATCAGACTAGAGTATCTAGACAAGTTATAGCTATACTACGCTGTCTAAAATGTAAGCTCAATCCTACAAACTAGGGGCGAATCAACATGCTTACATTTTCAACAGGGAAACACCCGCGTCGAGACCGACGGTGGAAGAGATACTAGCTCTACCAGAATTTCCACATGTGGTTTGGAATCTCACTCCAGATCAAAGCGGACGACTGCCTGTTGCGGTGAATAGAGGTGGCCCAGTCAATATAGAATGGGAGGTTCATGGAAGGGGTGATATCAAGCTCATAGTATGTTATCTGACAATGGATTTTCTCCGATCACGTGCCGGATTAAGGGCATTAGATGTCTTTTTACATGATTTTCTTTTGCTGTTTTCTTTTTTGGAAAGGTACACAGTCTGCATGCAGAAGATGTTTTCTTGAGCTCAAGGGTAGAGTGGACAGATTTTCTTAGGCAAACAGCTAATAGTGAGTAGTGGATAATGGGACTTGGAGGTGTGAAAGTAAGTTCCCTAGGTAATCAAAAGCACTAAATCGTATGTTAATACTCTTCTTTAGACAAATTGGCAACGTCAAACGCTGAAGTATGGCCATGAGGAAGGTGACAAATACTCGTCCCTCGTCACAGATAATCGAGGAACTGGAGGCTCGGATAAGCCCCTGATGCGTTATTCCACCAGCGAAATGGCAAAAGATTTGATCGAACTTATCGACCATCTTGGGTGGACAAATGAACGCCAATTACATGTTTCGGGCGTGAGTATGGGCGGAATGATTGCCCAAGAACTCGTGAGTAAAAACCTTTAAGCTCTCCTAACCTAGAGTGTCAAAACTTACTTTTTGGAAGGCTTATTTGATACCGAACCGTATTGCATCACTCAATCTCCTTTCGACATGCGCACAGATTGAAAACACTATTGGCTATGTAGAAAATCTACGGAACAGAATCAACATGTTCATCCCCAAATCTCTAGACCGTTCTGTCACCGAGGCCGCCCATAATAGTATGTCCTCCCGGCCCCATCTTTCGACTCGCTGTCTCCTGCTTTACTGACAAGCCTACTAGTGTTTTCTGACAAATGGCTTGCCCTTCCTGACGATACCCAAGTGCCCCAACCTGGCACCCCCGGCGTTATCTTTCCAGCTTCAGGAACATATCCACACTTCAAAACCAACTTTACTCGATGGGCGGCAGTAGAATTGACAAAGCGACTTGATCCGGAAAAGTTTGGCAGGAAAGGCTTCATGTTGCAAGCTATTGCGGCAGGATGGCATTACATGTCTCCAGAGCGACTGAAGGAATTGGGTGATAAAGTTGGGAGAGAGAGAATAATGGTGTTGCATGGTGAGTGGAATTTGCTACTTACATATTAAAACACGTGATATGGTGTTTACAGCCTCACGAGACTTTGAATTGACCTTTTGGTTCTGAGGTGTCGAACAGTATGGTACTTTGATATTCTAGGAGTAATCGGAAGTCTACTAATATCTAAGATGTGTTATACTGTTTGGCACATAGGCCCTCCATTAGGCTATATTTTTAAGGAAGCTATCGCTAGATGAGTGGACACGCTTATTTCTTTATCAATATTCTTACCCGGGAAATGGCTAACCTGATTTTAACCAGGTACTGCTGATAACATGAGTAAGTTATTCTATGTTCTTCACTAACGTCAAATGGAATTTCTAGAATATCTGGCCCTGATTATTGCTAACATTCTGCTTTGCCTTAGTCACTGTTTTCCACGGTCGAAAGCTTATGGACCTCTTAAAGCCAGGAGTGGGCATAATTCGGGAAGGAACAGGCCATGTGTTCATGGTGGAAGAATGGAGATGGCACAACGAGATGATTGAGAACCAGATCGAGAAAGTGAGCAAGCTTGGGAATTAGAAGGATGAAATTTCCTATTTAGCTCCCCCAATCTCTAGAGCGAGTCATCATGTTCTTCTTTTTTAGGTTATAGACTAGAGATGCCGTGTACATTTCTGGTTACAAGCAAACCAAAAACTTATAACATAACAACTCCAATCCCACTGCCGTGCTCATCAATGCGATTGTTCTTGTCCACTCCACCTGCTATCGGGTTTGCATTGTAGTTATATAGATAGAAATGTAGTTGCCCATCTCCGCCTCCGAACTTCTGCTCTTCTAGAAATAGGTTGTTATCGTAGAGGGTGAGTGCGTTAAAGACGTCGAACTTAGCTTTCTTCGCAAGAATCAGAGCATCGTTCACGAGGGCATTGAGACGAACTTTCAGAGCCTCAGGCTTCTTTGGTGCTGTGCTGGAGAGCGGGAACTTGGGGTGGAACGCAGCCTCAGTGGCATAGTAGAACATGTAGGCGGCACGAATAGTGGAATGTTTTTCAGGCTTCATTACAGTTGACTCGATGCAATAAAATGAAAAGAAGTCGGTAATTTTGTGGGTAGTAGGATCCTGCATTGCGTTAATACAGCTTGGTTCATAGTAAGCATTTTACATACCTCCACCACATAGGCCCAGGTCACTTGTTCCCCATCTCCTTTCTTGTACAACATCATGTGGTCTATTTCCTCCTTGGTGTACTTTGGTGCCATGTCGAATCTCGCCAGATATCTAGTTAACAAATCAGTGACGGCTTCCAGATCCTTGGACTCCATCAGTCGCAGTCCGCTTGTTGCAGTACGATCCGGTAGTTTGTATTTTGCGACCTGATATTGAGGCTTACTACCGGTTGGTAGAGGACTAAATCCGACATCGTTTAGCTTCTGCCAATCTATCGATCTGTGAAAATATCGGCATGTGCTAACCGGTGTGGGCAACACTACACCGGCGGTATACAAAGCTTGCCAAGTTCCCTCCAAATTAATTCGCCGAGTAATTTCTTTAATAAGGACTGGCGTCAATCGCTTGGCGCGTAGTTTCTTATGTATACACAAGAAATTGACTTCTGAGGCACGCAGAACTTTCCCTCTCACTCGTATTTCAGCCGGAACTGCCGAAATGAATGCAACAAGCTTTCGGGAAGTTGTAGCGCGGACGCCAACATGCCATTCTTTAGTCCAGCCCGGAGATTGAAGAGCCCTAGAATATTAGTGGCTGTAGGTTTCTTCAGCTGAGAGCTAACTTACCATCTCAAAAATGATTCAGAGTAGTTGAATCTGAACATAGCCTCTTTATCTTCCACGTAATGTCCATTCAGAAGCTCAAAAACTTCCTTGATCTCTTCGGTGCTTGTCAGATCCATTGTAACCCATTCGAAGCCATCAACAAGTGGTCCAGGTTCCTTCGGTACCTTTTCTGGGTCAATGATCTTGATTGGCCCCTCTTCAATAGTATCTGCATCCCCAAACTTCTTTACAGGTTGTGTTGCCCAGAATTTATATGCACCCATATCCTTAGCATTCCTTCCACCTGCAGCCAAGCCCGTCATGATATCCGCTAAATCCAATTTCTTTACTGCTGCAATGACATCTTTCTCTGAACGTTCTCCATGTCCCACCTGTTGGGCTAGTGCTGGGTTCATCTTAAGGAGTTCCAGTGCCTGATCGTTGCTCATGCCTGCCACTGCTTTCGAGATCTTGTCTTTTTCCGAAGCCTCATCTCCTCCACCCGTCAAAGCTGCCTTTATTCGCTTCTTCTTTGATCTCTTCTTTTTCGTTGCCGCTCCGGCAGCTAGACTGCTTGCTGACGGAGCTCCCTCATCTTGTTCCTCTTCATTCTCAGATTCGATTTCTGCTTGGCCGGAGGGAGTTTTGGACTCTGTTATGAGCTCCTCAACTGCTTCGCGGCCAGTACTAGGGTCGTTCGGTTTGGATTCTTCCGCCATGTTGAAGTCCTCGGGATTAGGTTTGCAGGAGACAGGTGTTGTCCCGTATGGCGGGGTTCTTTAACTGTGTAATCGAGCCCCTCGTTGATCACGTGTAAATACTTGGCAAACAAAGTCAACAGTTCGTGAACAAAAATCGTCAGTGAGCGAGGTGTGCTAGGAAGTATATTCACACAAATTACATAGACATAGACAAACTTGCTCTCATACATCTGGCACCAATTAACCCCTATTTTTGTTGCCTGGAGACCATTGTCTTACTGCTGGTACTAAGAGTCCAGCACCGAATCATCTTATGCGAGGTTTACACACGAGGATTGAGGACACCTACTAGAAGTACGCCTTTGCTTCCAGAGGTACTGTAGCGAACCGTTGGTTCAAATCTATGCTCTGTTTTGATGTAAGCCAAAGGCTTCCCATACAGCCAGTGTAACCGGAGCATATGTTAAAATTCTGCTATGGTCTATTGATGGATTAGCAGAGAGAAATACTATACAATATGGAAACTCACGTCCGTAAGTTATAATTTCCTCGGTGATGATTTTATCTGTACCTGATTTCCAGGTGCTGATAAATCCTTCCCCGACTTCGATCGTAGATCTGGCCTTCATTTTGAGAAGCAGTTCTTCTTCCATACCTCCCTCTATTGTGGCATTTGCTGCAGAGGCAAATAATGCGTCAGAATGTGTCCAGGGAATGATCTGGTCATTTCTTGAGTGTACGAGGAAGAGCCTGACCCTCTTGCTTAACCGTACGAAATTGGCTATGCGATCTATCGATAACCACTTGCCCTTGAAATAGCTTTTAAAATGGGTTTGAAGTGCAGGATATAACTTTAACGGTGACAGCAACGGTACAAGCCCGCCTATGGAATATGTGCTCAGCAAGTTCTGCATGCTGGTGAATGGTGCAACCAGAACAACACCAGAGAACTCTATGCCTTGTTTAGTATAATGCTCCGCAACTGCAGCACTTATTGCGGTCCCAAGGCTATGTCCAAGTATGACTATTCTGCTTGGTGGAATGCTGGCGATTCTGATAGCCCAGTCGACCGTGGCAATGGCATCAGTAGTGACACCTTGTTCAGACGGAACTCCAGTGCTCAGGCCGTATCCTCGATAGTCAATTGTGAGGATGTGGATATTAGAAGTACTACCATCCGTCAAAGCACGATACGAGTCGGTTCTCCAACCCTGGCCTACGGTTCCAGCATTCTATGAAAGTTAGGGAAGTTCTGTGACGGGTTTGATAGTAAGCATACGCCGTGAACTAAATTTGTATTAGCTAGGTGATGGTGCCAGTGGGAATAACTGGTAGTAGTTAGAGTTTATAATAAGTCTGGAATCAGGATTATCCTTAAGTAATCTAAACCCTACGGTCTGGGTGATATCTTCAGCACATCCAGGAGGCCCCTTCAGCACCTCAGGCTTGTGTTTAGCATACAGGCTCAAAGGCAATACATGCCATGCGTAAATAGTTTCATGATCCGGTGTAGTGAAATTGAAAGGAGTGACTTGATTTTCTAGAAGCTTAGTAATAAAGAAATCAGTGACATATTTATAACATACTAGCAAATCCAAACTGCTCGGGTTTGTTTAAGTCCAACCACCATGCTTGGATCCGGTTTGCGAAAATGACTCTATGACATATAAGCTATGACACCAAGAAGAGAGCTCTGCGGAATAATTTCACTCACTCATTTTGCACCCATGAGGTTGTTAGGGCAAATAAAGCAAAAACGTAGGTTGATACTCCTAAGACAAGAGCCCAATGTGCTTTGGCCAGGACCGAAGTAAGCGGAATCATGGCAGAAGATCGTCTAGTAACATCAGTAACGACCAAAGGGAACAAGTTAAGAAAATTTCGAAAGGTAAACGAAATGCAACAAGCACATATCTCCTAGAGCTGTCTGGCTGTATTGTAAAGATGTAGCAGGGTCATGGGTATGGCCATGCATGGTCATAGCAGTTGGAAGGAGATAGGCAAGGACATGGTTCTTGTACAGTACGGTACTTCGAGCTCCCGGTATCTTTCATCGTGATCATGAGCGGACTTACATTTGCTTGCTCTTCCTATCCTCTATAATCGCTTTCCATTAATTTCAGAAGCGACTCATCGAAAAACTTGACAAAGGAGGTTGATAAGGAGTCAACCTGTCTAACATCGGCTAGCCAGGCGGCCATGAGGCCCACCTAAATCTTGAACTTTACATCCAAAAACCAAGACGCGTCTTACAGCCAACATCAGCACCGCAGAAGAACGCCCAAACGACCGCAATGGAGCGGAAGAGAAAGATGCCCGCTCGTGCCACGCGCGGTGAGCCTGCAACGAAGAAACGTATATCGACTCCACCTGAGCCGCAGGCACAACCAACACCTCCTGCGGAAGAACCTTTGCCAAAGAGTATTGTGACCGGAAAACCGCTCCCTACTCTCAGTGAGCCTCAACCGGAACATCTACCTGCGGGTGAATATCAGACAGTTTCCGAAAGGTAGGGAACTCCGAATCAGTCTCAATCACAACTTATGAAGATGCGTGCAAAGCGCTAACTCGATATATCTTACAGTGGAGTTCTAGCAGAGTCGTTACATAGATCAAAAGCCAAATGGCTTAGCGAGGGTATTTTTGAACGATACTGGACCAAGATCACAGCCAAGAAGAAGAAGGAGGCTCCTGAGTTGGCAAATAATCCACCCAAGGAGTCGATGACGAAACTCGGAACCTGCACAATTACTGTCGAACCTCATATCTTTGAAGCTTCGATGTTCGCAATCAAAGACACAACATCAAAACCCGCCCCAACACCTATTACACAACAACCTGTGTACCGTCCTATCATACAATATGGCCCACCCGGTGGGATGATGCCTCCTCCAGGACCTCCCACACCTCAAATACAGCATAAACCGCACCCACCTCCCCAACCAGTCCAACAACCTGCCTCAGCTTCTAAAGATATCCCTATGGGGGACTCAAAACAATCTGTAGCTGCAGGCGGTAGTGGCTCGACTACAACACAAAATGCGCATGGGACAAATGGGCTAGCCAATTCGCAGACCAAATCGCAAGCCCCAACCCCACCAAATCCTACACCACCTGCGACAACGACTAGAAGTACCGACCCCGTCATACAAATGCTAGCTGAGAGAGCAGCGACAGATCCAACTCTGAAGGCTCTGATGAGAATAGTAGCAAATGGCCAAGCCACCCCCGAAGAGCTCAAACGGTTTCAAAAACATATCGATGAATTAACTTTCCTTCAAAAAGCAAGACAGCAGAGTGCAGACCATGCAGCCGCACTTGAAAAAGCGAATCAGACAGAAAGATCAAGCCAGGCAGCTGCTTCCTCTCACGGACCAGTACAAAGTTCACAACATAATGGCAGTTCAGCGCCGAGTCCAGCCGCATCTGTGAAAGCTTCACCGAAAACTTCTCAATACCAAATCCCCCCTCAACCACAAGCACTGCGCTCGAAAGGACCTCTGCCACCTACAAAACCAGACATATCAGGGGTTGTGTTTGAGTTTACTGGGGGCTCTGGGGATCGCTTCCTTTTTCCCAAATTCAGTATTCTAGAGTACCTCCCTCATGGCCAGGTAATTGCTTCATTCCTTATAGTTCGCAAGGGCAGCAGTAGTGATTCCGCATCCTACGATCCTGCGCTGGACTACTATCAACCAATTACGATACGGCTGTATGCACATCAAGGCCGGCAGTTGGAAGCACTTCAAAAGGTCGTGGCTCCCCAAGAAGAAGTCCGTAGATATATGGATGATATCATGGACAATATGACGAGGGCGGAATACGTACTGCTTGCCATGCGTCTTCCCAAAGATGCCGAACCAGAGCCAGAGGAGAAGGAAAGGATCGCAGAGAACAGTGACAGAATGGGAGGTCCAATTCTTTGGGCGACGCCAAATCAACCGACGCCACCACCGCCAAGTCAAATGAGGCCAGTCAAGAAAGTTCTCACGGAGGGAGAACAATATCAAAATTTCATTACCACAGTCAGCGAAAAGCCTGTATATTAAAGCAGGTATCGTGCTCATAATAGGTTGGAGTAAAGGAAGGATATAGTACTATAGGGATTTGTTAAGGATAGGGAGGCGAGGCGTTATAACAGGCTCAAATCACGAATGCTTATGCGACGCGGGGGAAAACTCTACAGAGTGTGTATTTTAGAAGGCAGATTTAATCAAACGCTTCATGGCAGGGATTTCTCGGCATTTTAGGATATATATGTGATTTGGAGTCTCTAATTCCTAGGCTTGAATGGATCAGTAGCAGGTAAAGTAAAAATTACTTGCCAGTGCTGATTTTACCTTTGGTGTATATGTCTGAGTATCTAAGAACTCCACTAATAGTTCTGCAGTGACGTCTATACAAATCTTTTACTACTTTATGGATCGCTAATCTCAAATTGAGGCCTGAGACGTCACGCAACACTTCGCTCTACTACTAAAATTAGCATTTATCTAGTATGTGCAGTGGTTTGTGAATCTGCTACTGGTATTGGGACTTCTCACGAATTAACTACCATCAAAAACACAAGAGCTTTCAACCCAAAAAGAAATCCCAGCCACTATTTTTGTGCCCTGGAATAATCACCTAGCCAATTAATGCCTCGTGCGATCTAGTCCATCCAAATGACTTATCTCCCTGGGTGCGTGGCGGGTGAACCCTACTTCTGCTGCTGCTGGGCTTCCTCCAAAGCCTTCCTCAAAGCTTCATCAAAGTACTTCTGTCCGTACTTGCCCTCGTGGAAGCCCGCGTAGTACTTGGTACGCAAGAAAGCCTCTCTACCAGCCTTAATAGTAGCTGCCTGCGCGATCCTATCGACCACGCCGGGTGTGTTGGTCTTTTTGCCCATCAAAGGCTGGGGATTTGATACAGCGGTGGAAGTCTTGTCCATCGATTGTAACTCGGTACTGATCTTCTCCGAGAGCTCTTGGGCAGTAACGACGGTCATATTGGCCAAATAACCTGATCGAGTGGGAATAGCGACAATAGCTGGGATGGTAGAATTGGCTGGGGCTGTTGGGACTGTAAGGAGAGCGGATTGAGAGCGGAAGCACTTGGCAGAGTTTCTTGTACACTGAGCGATGACACCTGGTCTT
>Ga0247812_10001050_pt1 | contig 15739 bp, 16 predicted proteins | sample UWRJL149409B1_FD_178011 | JGI IMG/M metagenome (GOLD analysis project Ga0247812, IMG submission 178011) | Plant litter microbial communities from Arlington Agricultural Research Station in Wisconsin, United States - UWRJ-L149-409B-1 | ecosystem: Environmental > Terrestrial > Plant litter >...
ATAAGCTCTAGATATTACGCTGAGAGCTTGGTGCCTCAGGCTACCATGCTCTTACTAAGTTTGTGTGGCTGGAGCATGGCACTCAGCCACATGCAGCTCGGTAAGGTTGCTAACCCCTATCTTAACAAAAACCTTTAATTTTATAAAACAAGATTTTAAAAAGAGCTTTGTATATATTATAATATAATTAATTATAGTATATATTTTAAAAGTAATATATAAAGTAAAAGCAAAAGACTTTGCTAAAAGATATATAGTCGCCTTTGATAGTATAAAGCACATCTGCCTAATTATATTAAAATTCCTCACTCTGGTATATTATTCCTGAACCCTGACTACCTGCTTTCCAGCTATATACTAAATAGGCTATGGGTTGAGGTTATCTAAGTATCAGCCCATGTTGGTTCCAGGGGCCACAGCCCAACTTTGTTCCCGGATAATAAGAGACTAGATATTTCTACGAACGACTAATCTTTTGGCGAAAATCCGGGCAATTTAATACAACCCTGTTTGTTACCTGCTTGTGTAGGATCGCGGTTTCTACCAAATTTCTCCTGTTGTCTCCTAAGCACAGGAGGGGTTGAATGGCATAACCCCTCAGGAACATTTTATGCACCTAACCGCGCAAAGAAATATTTTCTCTGGATATTACTCTTCAGAGCTCTATACTCAATATTTTTACAATCTCTGATATTCCTATACAATGGCTAATAGTGTTGGGGATTGGAAGCTGTTCACTGCTGTGGTTCAAGTCGTGCACTACGGAAAACGACCCCCAAGAAGCTCCAGAGCCCCCTTACATTGCTCTCAAAGTCCCAGTAATAGGACATTTGATTTCATTAGCACAAAATCGGGCAGGTCATTACTACGAGTTATAGTTAGTCTAGTTCTCATGCTCATGTTTCTATCTCCTATCACTGACTTTGCTATCTCATCAGCAAGAATTCAGGTTCGGATATCTTCACTCTCACGCTTCCTGGAATGCCGGGAGAGAAGTTCTATGTTGTAAACTCCCCAGATATCTTCAACTCCATACAACGTGTGCCCAGCAAAATCTCAATGCGCCCTTTCCAAGCGAAATACACACCAAAACTAGCGAGATTAAGCCCCTCAGCCACCAAAATCTTTCAAGAATATACGCTAGTTGGCGAAATAGAACTCAGCTATCTAAAAGCAGGTATGGCAAATGTTCATACTGCGATGATGCCTGGCCAGGCGCTATCTGTTACCAGTGAAGCCGCGATCCGCAATCTTGCAAATTCAGTAGAGAAGCTTCAACATTCCAACTCGAATATAATCAATTTTCGAAGCTGGATTGCAAGTGAAGTAATGATCAGCAAAACAAATAGTGTCTATGGGACTAAGTACCCCCTTTTGAACCCAGAAATCATCCAAGCTTATAAGTAAGTCATACTCCTAGGGTGGAATGGTGGAGAGGATATTGACACCTGGTAGTGATTTTGCGGCTATTGCTGGAGGACTCATGTTCCTTCCCTTCCCGAGATATACTGGTGCAAGGGCATATGCTAGCCGTGTTTCTACAGTTTTACGAGAATAGAGAGAACAAGACTGCCTCAGCTTAGATACAATGTGCAACCAAGATTTCAAACGATTATCATGTCTCCAACGAGGACTAGGCGGCGATAGACATCGCCCATACTTATGGAATAGTTTCCAACACGAATCCCACGGCCTTTTGGACCCTCTACCACATTTTCTCTGACAAAGCTGTGCTGGAAGATGTCCGGACCGTTGTAGCCCCGCTGCTGACGATAACGGAAAAAAGCGGTATCGTCAGTTACAATTTAGATCTTTGTGATATCACAGGAGTACCAATACTCAAGTACATCCTCCAAGAGGTACTAAGATGCTACACGAATGCCAATGTCACGGGACAAGTGGTCGAGGACACGGTGATTGAAGACCGGTTCCTGCTCAAGAAAGGAATTTTTGTCTTTATGCCTCATCGGTCATTTCACTTCAATCCAAAATCGTGGGGCCCTACCGTGGACGAGTTCAGAGCACGCAGGTTTCTTGAGACCAAGCACCCCCGTGGTGCATTTCTCGGTTTTGGCGGTGGACAAGGGCTTTGTCCTGGGCGTTTCTTTGCGCAGAATCAGATACTGTGATAGCCATTCGGTATGATATTAAACCAATCATGGGTTCGTGGATTCATCTGGGCGTTGATAAAAGTAATGTGTCGGTGAATGTACACCCGCCCAAACATGAGTCTCTTTTGGTTGGTATCTCACTTAGAGAAGGGTGGTCTGCTGGGATCTGGCGTTATAAATTCTAGATGCATGACATGTAGATGCATGGTATTTGGTAGGGTTACTGTAGCTATCGTTCTATCGATATATGTAAATAGTTATATTCCATGACTTGGGAAGCAGAATGCAAGTCACGAGGCCCTGGCCTGGCTCGACCTAAATAAATTGGTGAAATCCTGCGTAGATCAAGGATACCTATTGGCTGTCACGCCAAGTTCCAACGTCGGTCAATATATCCACTATGTCCACAACGAATGAAATCTGATATTTAATTACTCAACCCATGCGAAAATACGAATTTCGAATTGATGATCGTTGGGATCTATAATATCAGGTGCTTTGTATAACCAACTGCCCTTGAAATGACAAGGGACTGGCAATTTGATGCACTAATACCAACACTGTCCTGTACTTTGCCTCACATGCACTGGACCAACATTTAACACAATAGTACACGGTAATTTAGCTTACATATACCACACCAAGTACGATATTGTTATATATTTCGCCTCACATGTACTGCCAAATTATAATACTATTCTGTACTTATATTAACCGCCTCATATTGACACCCTGTAATATAATATTGTCCTGCACATTACCCTTTATCATCACCAACATAGATTAAAAGAACGTGCTAAAGTTGGGCTGACATGCACCACAATCCTGCAGTCCTGTACTTTTCCACACATGTACCGCACCAGCTACAATGCTGACCTGGAATTTACCCTACATTATAACCAACACGCACTATAATCCAGTTTGTGTAGCTCATGGTGAAGAATCTGCTCATTGCTTACCAAAGTGACCAAATTTAGGCTGGCAGTCACTGGGGCAATTGTCCCGTGAAGCAGTGTACTATTGGATTTCGTTCTGTAAGTAAAGCCGACGAGGGGTGCGCTCCAGAATTACTTGGGGGTGAATTCAACATCCAATTTCAGAAAGTTTGTGCTTGAGAAACTGAGCACCGTCATAAACTGCAAACGTATGAACAGCTCATTGTTACAGGCGTACTCGAACACTTTTTTCATTTGACCATGGCCGAGTTTTTAAGGAAGCTGCCCGACTCTGTTCTGTCGACAATTGCCATTGGAGTTCCTCCGCCAGGAACAATATCAAACTTTGTTGATCCGCCAAACTCGGGGTGGGGCTTTATCATCGTAGGAGCTGTGTTACTCCCGATCATGGGAATTTTTATGGCAATTAGAGCGGATTCAAAACTTCGAATAATTCGAAAGACTACCTGGGATGACTGTAGGCAATCTAACGTCTATCTCCATGCGCGTAAGCTAACGGCTTATAGTAACTTGTCTGATAGCAGGAGTAGGATAAATTTCTTTGTTAAAAGAAGCGAACATTGATTGACGCAATTATCTGGCAGGTCGGTACACTAGTATACTACGCAATAATGCTGGTTTGTACGTGGAGCAAGTTGCACCGAGGAGAAAAACAAGAGCTAACACCACAATTGGTTATTCTGAAGGGTTGCAACGGAAGACATCAATGGGATATTTCTTTGCTCCAGTCTAAAACCCTTGGTTCGCGGTAGTACGTTACCCCCTCCCCCACGCGCTGTTGTCAAACTATGAAGCGTCGTCTAACCAAGTTACTTGCTACAGCCCGGATACATGATAAATTGGTGGGGTACAATTATTCTACCGTTTACGAAACTTACATTCTTCATTTTCTACATCCATATATTCCGGCCAATCAAATGGCTGCTCATCTCATGTTATGTTGCCATCGTCGTCACGACATTAGTCTTCACAGGTTTTTGGATTGCACAAATGGCTTTACAAACACCCCACCCCGGAGAATCATGGCTAGAGATGAACTTGGATCCACGCGAGACCTATTCCCTCAAACAATCTTTCGATTCCAATCACCGCGGGAAGTTTCTTGATCGACATCTTCACCTTCTTAGTCCCTATTGCTTGTATCTCAAGATTGCAGTTGTCGTTCCGCCGAAAAGTTGGTGTGCTCTTGGTCTTCATCACAGCCTTTACTTGAGATGATAGTTCATGGCTTGTGGTATGTACAGATTCACTGACGTATATATAGGGCTGTCGTTGCATCTTTCCTGGGTCTATATTACAAAATCCAGTTGAACAAACACACAAATAACTCTACCTGGGCCGCAATTCCAGTTTCTATTACACTGTTAGTATTATTGAGTATTATCTGTATAGCATGAAACTAATTTGGCATCTGTTCAGTCTGGTAGAAATGTCAGTTAGAGTCATGTGTGCATGTATGCCCTCCCTAGCAAACTTTGTCGGGCATCGATTTCCAGGCTTCAGTATCGTAGACTCATTCATCTCCCTCAAAGTTGTTTCTTTCTTCACGACTCGCTCTGACACAAACGACAGTGCATTTTCTGGTGGTGGCGAAGGGTTTATAGGGAAAGGGTCCTACCGAGTTAATACTTGTGAATCAGGTGAGAATTTGCACAGACCTACAGGCTTTGCGGAAACACATAATATTGAGATGGGGAGTCTTACTCCGAACACCAAAACGCGCATTGCTGGTCGTTATGATGGAAAAAGTGAATACGGAAGGGGAATTCACATGCAGCAAGAGTGGATAGTGGATACGGCGGCACGTTACTTCGCAGGTCTGGCCACCATTCCCGACACATTTTGCACAAACGCCTAAGCTATTACTTCTTTCTACCTAATATTATTAGTTACTTTAGGATAGATATGCCATCTTATAGCGTGCTATTTATGCTCTTCTCGTTAGACGCCCGAATCTCTCAGAAATTGGTTTCCCAGTAGATAATGTGAGAGATTGCTAATATATATATAATATTCGTTATCAAACTTGCTAGTATTTCCCACACTGAACAGAGATACCTTACTGATCTAGAACTTAGATGAGCAAAGCAAATACAAAATTGTTCATGGGATATATAATAGAATATAACATAGGATGTAATATAGAATGTAATAGGATATATATAATAGAATATATAATAGAATATACCATGGGATATATTTAGTAAATTCTTGCCATTCTCAAGTCTTATTAATATCTGTGGCTCTTCCTCTTGTTACTTCTATAGCAAATACCAACCTAGGAATCAATCTCGCCGTATGTATTACTTGGGTAAGAAACGAATGCTATTAGTGTCAGTTAGCTTTTCCTTTGTCAAGCAATTAAGCATTGGGTATATACATTTATCAAGCTTTCTACTAACCCTGACAGGGAGCAGGAATTAAAGTTCAAAAGTTCAGTAGACCATGCTGCATCGAGGTATCATTTCTTCGAGAATCTCTTGGATAACCTATATCCTACGTCCATTTTCTCTTTATATTTTACCAAGCTATTTCTCCACTTCATCAAACTCAGATCTTCGCACACGACCTGCATTACTCTATTTTACCGGTTCTGGGTCTCTGGCGCTTGTGATGGAGTCTATTTTCGAGATATTTCTTGTCCTGTTTCTTAATCCCTGATTTGAGCAAAATGTGCAATAGACCAGGTTCCACGGAAGAGGGGCTGCCACAGTCTCCGCCGAACTGGACTTTAACCGGCAGCCACCAATTTAATAACGCTTGGCTACGATCACCTTTAACCATTCCCAGCCAGGAAACACACATTTCCACCCGTTCTTTAAACAGTCAGCGACATTTCAAGGGAAGGTTAACTTGTTCTATGAAATTTCATCTTGGCGATTGTTATCAGAACACAAAATCGACATTTTTATTTAATATTAATAAGGAATGTCGTTCAGCCTTGGAAACCCTATTATTCCTGGGTTCGCTCCCGACCCATCAATTGTTCTTATTGACGACACCTACTTCCTCGTTACATCCAGTTTCCACCTCTTCCCTGGCTTGCCAATCTATACATCAAAGGACTTACTCTCCTGGAAACACATTGGTGAGCTGCCTATTCCCTACTAAGTACTATTCCCTACCAAGTACAAATTGCCAGCTACTTACTTAGATTGATAAAAGGAAATGCAATCCATAGACGAAGTCAACTTAGTCTCAGAGAATCCAAAACCCAAATCTGGCCACCATCGGATACTGGGGAGAGAATGTTCTCCACTGGTGGGCTTTACGCCCCCACCATTCGTCACCATAATGGAGTCTTCTATATCGTCTGCACAAACGTAATCCACGCCAATGTTGTTTCCGGGGATCACATAAACGACAAAACGGATAACTTTATTATATCTACAAAAAATATTTGGTCGAATGAATGGAGCAATCCTATCTATTTTGAATTCGACGGTATTGACCCAAGCATTTTCGTTGACACTGATGGAAAAGTATACATACAAGGTTCACGGTCCCCAGGTCCAAAAACGGAGATACATCTTTTCCAAGTTGATCTTAACACGGGCGAAAAGTTGTCAAGACAAAGGAAAATATGGGGTGGTACTGGAGGGATCTATCCTGAAGGCCCACATCTGTATAAGAAAGATGATTTTTATCATTTGATAATCTCGGAGGGTGGCACACACGGAGGGCATATGATTACATGTGCCCGATCCAAAGATATTTGGGGGCCTTATGAGGGATTTGCCGGTAACCCCATATTGGCAGCCTGTAAAACGAATGAAGAAATTCAATTTACAGGTCATGCGGACCTCTTTGAAGGGAAAGATGGGAAGTGGTGGGTAGTTTGTCTTGGAGTAAGGTTGGACAAAGGACGGATTGTCATGGGAAGGGAAACATTTTTGACGTCTGCGAGTTGGTCTGAGAGCGGATGGCCTAGGATTGATCAGGTGACTATAAAGGCTGTGGAGAGAGGTGTTTTTAATGGCGACAACGCCCTCCTTTTCACTTCAGTCCCTGGGGTCGATTACCTATATATCCGCGATTCTATCTTGTCAAATTTCGTCTTTTCGACTGACAGAAAGCACATCACTCTCACAGCGGCCAAAGGTGACTTCAGTCAATACGAGGAACCAATTACATTTGTCGGAAAGCGACAACGGAAATTAAGAGGAGAAGCAACAGTGTCTGTCAGATGTCTTCTCAGAGATAACAATAGCAGGTTACAGGCCGGTTTGGCTTACTACAAAGATGAGCATCGCTATATCAAACTATTCTACGACTTTAAGACATCCGAAATGATTCTTGAGGTTAAAAACCAGGCTAAGGAAATTTGGAAGTCAGACAAACATAAGTTGGAACAAAGAGAGGTTGCATATTTGCGTATTCAGTATACGCCACGTTCCTACTCATTGGCTTACAAGGAGGGAAATGACTGGATATCTTTTGAACCTTTTGACACTTTAGATCTGTCTGGACTTGACTTTGTTGGTCCAGTGATTGGAGCTTTTGCTATTGGAGACGAAGATAATTCAAAGGTTGTTTGTAATGACTTGGAAATAGCGTAGTAAGATCATTCTGGACACCCTTTACCATAAGACCGCTCCTTTAACAGTCATGCAATTTATTCAAAGCCCTTTCGTTTAAAGTCCTAAACGACGGAAAATGGCCAATTGTTAATCTTTTTAATTTAAAGATAACCCTTTTTCTGAAAGTTGTAATATATTCTGCTAAAGATACCATCTAATAGGACCGCATAATTTTATGTTTCATGTATCCACCGATAGACAAAGTAATTGATAGTCGTGGTTGGCTTTAAATTTAGCCTTAATACAGATTTAACCGGTTTAGTGTATTATAGCTATGGTTCGTTCTTAAGGTTATCCAACAGACCACAGTGTGGGCAACAACTAAGCTTTAGTTCTAACAAGGTGGAGTTATGGCTGGATTGAAAGACTTCTTGGATCAGACCATAGAATACTGCTACTAAGTATAGTATTTTTAACATCTCTTAGCCGATAGTGTTCTGTATTAAACTCTAATTAACATATCAACAGACTGAAGGAGATTACTGCTTCCTTTAAATCCAACTAAAAACAAATTATTTGGCAGGCTGCGTCAGTTTACGAATTTCACCCCTCGGGAACTCCTCTAGCGGGAAGTCCAAGATCTTAGGTTAGCCACTAGTAGAGAACCCAAGATCTTGGATCGATGTTATATCTTAGCCTGAATACAGTCCCCGCACTTTTTGGAACTTGGCAGCTCAGGTGTCTGGACTCCAAATCTACAGCTGGCTCGCTGGTATTAAATAAGAAAAGCCTGTAATCACTCGATTCAAAATCATTCATCTTTAAATTCAATCCTACAAGAAAATGGGTTTCCTCCCAAAGCTTCCTAGGGTTCATCAGAACGCAGCATTGAAGCCAGTGCGTCCTCCCAAGGGTCATTTCTTTTTCGCCGGCCGGAGTTTTTCCCGAGTTCCTATCTGGTCGGACCCAAAACTACGACGATTATATATTTATATAGTTGTTCTGATTCTCACGAATACAGCAAACGGTTTCGATGGCTCGATGATGAATGGTCTTCAAACCCTCAGTTACTGGAGAGAGTACTTTGATAATCCTAAGGGTTCCATCCTTGGACTGTTCAATGCCTCTATGAGTCTCGGCTCCTTGATTGGTCTCTTTTTCGTTCCATATACAGTAGACCGATGGGGACGGAAAATCGGAGTTGTGGTTGGGTGCCTTGTTATGTTGTTGGCCGTAGGTCTTCAGACAGGCGCACAAAACTTTGGAATGTTTGTAGCGGCAAGGTTGTTGTTGGGGCTTGGAGATTGCATTGTATTGGGAGCTGCGCCTCTCCTCATTGCAGAAATTGCGCATCCTCAAGACCGAGCAATCTTGGTAACGTTAAGTGGCGCAAGTTATCACTCTGGGGCATTTATTGCAAGTTGGACTACCTATGGGACTTTGCAAATCCAGGTGACCAACTTATACAACAAGATAACAAAGAACGCACAGGCTAATATGGGTTTTAGAGCGACTGGTCATGGCGATTACCAAGTCTTCTACAGTCAATCTGCTCCGCTATTATTCTGGTTATGATGTGGTGGATTCCTGAGAGTCCTAGATGGTTGATTAATAAAGACCGCCCCGAAGAAGCTCTCAAAAATATAGCACATTATCATGCAAATGATAATGATCAGGATGAACTAGTTCAACTTGAATACACAGAGATCTGCACCGCAATTTCTTTAGACAAACAAGCTGACAAAAATTCATGGGTGGATTTAGTGCGCACCAGAGGCAACCGAAAGCGAATAGGAATTATCACTGCCATTGGTTTCTTCTCTCAGTGGTCTGGTAATGGGCTTATCTCATACTACTTACACCAGGTGATGAATGACATGGGCATCACCGATTCTGGAACTCAGCTTGGCATAAATGGTGGACTGAAAACTTGGGGTTTATTCGTTAACATTTTCATGTCATTCTTTGTTGACCGGGTTGGTAGACGGCCTATATATCTCATATCTACCATTGGTACACTCGTTGCATTCACCGTTTGGACAATAATCGCGGCACGATACGCGATTGCACCGAAGGATGGACTTGGTGGAGCTTTTGTGTTTCTGATTTTTGTCTATGGAACGTTTTATGACTTCAAGTAAGCCATACCTCGGAGGTTTGCTTATGCAGAAGAGTTTGTACCATCGAGATCAAAGTTGACAATTTTCTAGGTCAGGTATCCTTGCCTCTTACACCACCGAAATCCTACCATATGGAATCCGCGCTAAAGGTTTCACCTGGCTTAATTTCTGTGTCACTGCTGCTCTGTTTTTTAACCAGTATGTGAATGCGATCGCACTTGAAGCACTCGCTTGGAAATATTACCTTTTCTACTGCGTTTTTATCGCATTTGAAGTCATTATCATTTATTTCTTTATTGTGGAAACAAGATATACTCCACTGGAAGAAATTGCGAAGTTCTTTGATGGAGAAGATGCGGTGGACATTGCAGAGATCACAAACGCTGAGGTCAAAGATGTCAAAGTTCACCACAATGAGAAGGAAGACCGTGTGGTAGGTAATGTAGAGGAGGTTAAAATTGTTTGAGGAATGGTTGAAATGTATTAGGCGATTTTCTTGCTAATGCACTAGATGACCTCGGTGGGGCTTTAGTAACTAGACACGAATGTTAAACATCGACAGATTTAAGTACAAGAATCCCGCTTTCATACATCCGAGCTTAAGAACCCTAAACCTGTTATGAGCTGCCTAGGAACTCTAGTAACAAACTTGTTGGTATTGCCAATATCGCATCTCCGTTAGAGCTGCAAAAGTTACATTTCTAAGAACATTCGATTCTATGAATGTAGTATTTCTATCACAGAGCTCTCTATCAACCAAAGCATGGCTCCTCAAGCCATGTAGGTCTTCAAAATGGAAATGTTGTCTCTTTAGCGAAGGCAGGTGATAACTTCCCTTGACCCCATGGAACAAAGCATATATAAGACGGCTAGCAGTTTCTAATCGTGGCTGCAGGTACAAGTATTTGTTTATTATATATTCTTACCATAAAGTATCAGTCTAATCAATGTGAATTCTAGTGGGTATACTACAGCCCATGCCATGAAAATGATTTCTGCACTTCCAGTCCCTAGAAAACAAAAGAATCACTCTCCTGGCGCTCTTCTTTTAGTACGATAAGACTTCTCCAATCTGCGCTCGATATACTCTTTTCCGGACTTGCAAGCCCACAAACTTGAATATACTCGTCACCCCTCTTTCACTGTATGGACATGCGCGTACATCCCTTGATATCGCTAAGAGGTTCATGCCAATCCACAACACTGAAACTATAGCAGCATACGCGGAAGCTGCTAAGGGACTTTCCATATTCTCAGTATACGCTAGGTTAACCTTTGGGAACGGTCGATAAAGGAGGCGGACTGGAAGGCGGGTGGAATTATACGTGTAAGTAAGGATAAAGAAAGAAACAAGGTGCTCGCTGAGCTAATATGTAATAGTAGATAACGTTTAGCTGATAAGCGTATCCATTTATTACGATCATATCTAACCACTGAATCTAGGACTTTACCTTGATGGAAAGACATATAAGATATTCTATGATAAATTCTACAATGTGTTCAATAAATAAATGCCCAAACTGTGACCGGGAATCAATCCCTTCTGCTTAGATACACCAACGTAAATGCTTTACTAAAGTGGATGCGCTAGTGCTTATCTTTGGCATATTTCCTAAAAGCTTCCGATAATCTATAAATTCCGGTATATATAGGGGGGTTTCATGTTTTTTCATGTTACTTATAGAGTTCCTACTCTGTTTAGCAGTTCAAAGATGTATATCTTGCTGCTAGTCTGTATTTATATAACTAAAAATTCAATTCTGTGTATTCTAGACCTAATCGTAATAAAAGTTTATAATTCAAGTTTATTAAACTTGTGATCCATATAAGGTTGGGAAAACTCCTAATAATATAAGTAGAATCAACTGCTAAGAAGATGTTTTAATTATATAACTACTTATATCGCAAATAAAAAAATTGTTAATTAAATACTCAAGTAATCTTTGATATGTCAAAATCAGGATTACAAAAAGCAAAAGGAAATCCGAGTAAAGTCTCAGATTATTTGACAATATTTTTCTAGTAACAAGATCTCTTTATTAAATAGGCCAAGCATTAAGAATATTATACTTTTTTAATATAGATTTTACTGCTTATAATTTAAAACTCCTTATAATCAGCGCGATAGAGATTTCCCCTAATGATTTTCTAGTTCAAAGAACGCTGAGTGGTGCTTTATACACTTGCATTTTAAGTGATAGTAAATCCCCTATTATTACAGGGCAATGCCTTACCTGCGTTATTTAGAGCCAAGAGTCACCTTTAAATCTGATAATTATGTTTTGCCGTAGAGAACACATAGATAAAATTAAACCATTACCATTTGCATTTTATACAGTTCGAACTATTAATATTAAAGCTAATTTCTATCTCCAGATTTCTAGTATTAACTGAGATCGAAATATGCCTACGATCCTCCCCTCGATGAAAGTAACATTAGTTATTACAAACGCACATACTACCAGTTTGTACATTTCGAATAACACAGAAGCTGTCTTTTGAACATGAATAGGATACGATATACTGTCGAGATAACAATGCTAGTGCACTGCACTACACCGCTTGGTAGTCTACCTAGTACCAATATAGGAAGGAGCCTGGGAAAGCTTTCCTATCGGCGTTCACCCAATAAGCATTAAGTGGTGTCTAGATATCGGATCGTGGGCTCGCTTTCGGAAGCTGAAACAAAGTCCCCGCAAAGGTGCATCATCTCATACTATTGCATTCGGCATATTTCAAGCTAAGATCTCTCTGCCAATTTCTTAGTAATATGTTATATTATCTTAGGGCAAATAAATGGCAAATATTCACTTCCATCTTTATCGCTTTCTAATATTAATATTAATAGTCAAATATTCAACTCACTTTCTATATATCTAGTCCACCTTTTCCTTTTTATATAACTCTTATAACAAAATATTAATTCACGATTTTCAATCCTGGGGAAAGTCAAGTATTGCGGTTGTAATATGAGCTACTTAATTCCCTCTAAAGAGGATATATTTCTATTCGGCACTTCACTATGCTTGTGGGGGATTACCATGTCGTGCATAACGGACTTGCTCCATTCAGGCCTTGGCTACCAACGATCGGACCAAGAGTACTTGGCGAAGGTATGCTTGTAATTATCCCTCCTTCGTGTTACCCATTACAGAATGTGAGAACTGTTCCTAGCCCCCACTATCGCATTTCAACAGCAAGCAACTGCCTTTTAGGAACTGGGAGGAAGCTCGTTTATACTATCAAACATTGTTTGCTTGGCTCTTGTCCCCACACCCTGATGATTATAGTATAAGTATATAGGAAGCTTCCAACACCGCTTTAAGCTCTTGTTTCTACTTGCTCTTCTGATAGTGCTAGGCATTTCTCTTACATAGCGTGGGCTTCCTTCTAATTATACACCATTATGATCAGAGCTTTAATTGTAGCGGCCTTGGCCGTATCGGCCCAGGGACTTTCAGTTGGCCGTGCAGAGACTCGAGATCTTTACACTATCGAAACAGCGCCAGGAGTGACCAGAGTAGTAACCGAGGCTGAGAAATGGCAGCTCAAAGCTGTAAGTGGCATATTTTGATCATCTAAACAAAACTGACATCACTGGCAGCAAGGAATTCGATTCTTCGACGTTACATCCTACCCTGAGCTGCAAGAGCCTGCTCTTCTTACAACCTCTGAGCTGTTGGCCGTCACATATCCAACAGCAGTGGGACAAGCAGCGGCTATCAAAGTTTTGCTGCCTAAGCTTGACAAGAGCAAAATAAAGTCCAGACTGACTACCTTCTCCGGCTTTCATAATCGTTACTACAAGTCTACCTATGGCAAACAATCCAGCGAGTGGCTATTGCAAGAAGTCAAAAGCGTTATTAGCGCAAGTGGCGCCAAAGGTGCTTCAGCAAGGGCTTTCGCTCATACATGGACCCAGAGTAGTGTCATCGCTACAATTCCCGGAAAGAGTGCTAAAACAATTGTTATTGGCGCACACCAGGACTCTGTTAACCTGGCGAGCCCATCGAGCGGTCAAGCACCTGGAGCAGATGATGACGGGTCAGGTAGCATGACCATCCTGGAAGCTCTCCGCATTATTCTATCCGATGCAAAGGTAGCTGCTGGTGAGGCACCGAATACGCTGGAGTTTCATTGGTATTCAGCTGAGGAGGGTGGTTTGTTGGGGAGTCAAGCAATTTTCACGGATTACAAAAACAGAGGGGTCGACGTGAAGGCGATGTTGCAGCAGGACATGACCGGATATGTCAAGCCAGGAACTACCGAAGCCGTCGGTGTTATCACCGATTTTGTTGATGTCAGCTTGACAACATTCATCAAGAAAGTAATTACAGCAGTAAGTGCATTTCAACTTGTTCTCTGCCTTGCGTTATGAAAAAAAACCAAAATAATAAAACTAATAAATGAAAACAGTATTGCGACATTCCATACGTTGAGACAAAATGTGGCTATGCATGCTCAGACCACGCTTCGGCGTCCAAAGCTGGCTATCCCAGCTCGTTTGTTATTGAATCTACGTTTGAGAATAGCCAAAAGCTTATACATACCGTCCAAGATACTATTGAAAAGATTAACTTTGACCATGTTATTCAACATGCTAAGATGACGCTTGGATTTGGGTACGAGTTAATGTTTGCAGCTCTTTGAAGTGTTTCGGTGGCTGTGAAGACCCGGATTCTACCTAACTTGGACGTATGGGTCCAGAAAAGAATTAATGATCACAACCTTGGTTCTAATTTTAAAGATATGATGTTGTACATAAATAAATACCTTTGAGCCATCAATACACACTGTATGTGTGACATTCATAACAGGCGAACCCTTTTTGGCCTTTCTTCTTTAAACTACTGTAAAACGCCAAATACCACATGCTGATTCAAAAATTAACGCACCATTCATAGTTTGCGTGTGAGTAGAGGTGCTTAATTGACACTGATCCTGGAGGACTGTTTGTTCTAGCTCATGGAAAACGTTACGTGTATCAACTTGGATCGGAGCAATTAATTTCCTTATAGCATAGGAGGAAACAGAGAGGAACTTTACAGCGCACTCAAATCCCAATCTTGTGAAGAACTAGCGAGAATTAAAGGTATTTAATTATAGGAAGCTAACAAAAAAGATTAAAAAAAAACCACATACAACAGTAGGGATTCGCTGGTGGTCACCCACCCAACTACTAGTCTACCGATCTGAGGCTTATGTATGGCAGAGCGGACGGGATGCCCAGTTTTCCTCAGTCTATGGTCGTATGTATTGTGAATTGCGCAACCGGAGTTTATACAGCAGTAATCGGGCATTGATTAGCCACCACCCACCCACCTAGGATTGTGGCGCGGGGCGATAAAATATATGTTGTGTCTAATTAACGAACCTAATGACTATAAAGCAAGCAAATACAACGGTGTCACCACATTGAGTTTCATTTTTAAGCACTAAAAAAGGGGGGTTGAAGATAGTATCATCATCCATCATGGCCTTGGAAATGCCAGAACAATCACTCTACAGTATGAGCCAGCTGAATCAGTACCTTGACCGAATTGACTTTCCGATCAACAAGCATCCAAGAATTGAGCCCCTGTCGGCTCAGAATGATGGCGGGCTTTCTTTCCTGGAGATTCTAATGAAATATCAGCTTTCATCTGTCCCCTTCGAAAATCTGTCATTGCACTATTCACCGCGTCCTAATGTTTCCCTTGACCCGAATGTCATTTTCAACAAGATTGTCAAGAACCACAGAGGTGGATATTGCATGGAATTAAATTTGCTATTTGGCAAAATCTTGAAGTGCAGTAAGTTTAAAAATGCCAGCAAGGCAGTGATGGCACCAAACACAAATTTGCTAGGCACTGCTAATCTTCCCCTTGCTTTACACTAAATTTACGACGTGAATTTTGAGTTAGCTGGTAACTAGATACTTTACAGTGGGATATGAAGTAGTTTCAACTGGTGCAAGAGTCGCTCCACCTGGCATGGACGGGACAGAGGATCCACGATCGGATGAGGGTCTCGGTTGGTAAACATTGTCTTTC
>Ga0247812_10001051_pt1 | contig 15737 bp, 11 predicted proteins | sample UWRJL149409B1_FD_178011 | JGI IMG/M metagenome (GOLD analysis project Ga0247812, IMG submission 178011) | Plant litter microbial communities from Arlington Agricultural Research Station in Wisconsin, United States - UWRJ-L149-409B-1 | ecosystem: Environmental > Terrestrial > Plant litter >...
AAGCTCTGGCCTGCCCCCTGGATTTACATCAGCTCAGCGCTGGTCATCCCGGCGAGCCTTCTCGTGCTCTTTCCGGTGAACATCACGGCCGGAATCTTCACCGCGATCGCGCTCTACGCCGGGATCGTCATCACGCTCATCGCAACGTCGCCCGTCATCCAGGTAACCGAGACGCACTTTCTCGCCGGCAAGGCACGCCTGCCACTCGAATTCGCGGGCGAGGCGTTTGCCTTCACCGGCGAAGAGGCGAAACTCGAACGGGGCCAGCGGCTCGATGCTCGCGCCTGGCTGCTCATTCGGGGGTGGATCTCCCCCGTGGTGAAGGTGGAGATCCGGGATGAAAAGGATCCGACACCGTATTGGATCATCTCGACGAGAGATCCGGATGCCGTTGTCGCGGCACTCAATGCCGCTCGGGAGGCCGCGACTCGCTAGAGCGCGACCCTCCCGCTTCTACTGGGCTTTTCTCAAACGGGGGTTGTTACGCCGCGCACTCCAGGCAGATGGCGCCGAGCTTCGACTGGTGGTCGATCTGCGAGCGGTGCTTCACGAGAAAGCACTCGACACAGGTGAACTCGTCGGCCTGCGGAGGAAGTACAACAACGTCGAGGTCGAGGTCGGAGAGATCTCCACCCTCGAGTTCAAAACTGCCCGGGTTGTCGGCGTCATCGACGTCGACCGATCCGGACAACTTGTCAGGGACGCGCTCCTTGAGGGCCTCGATCGACTCATTGTCGTCGTCGGTCTTACGGGGTGCGTCGTAATCGGTTGCCATGCCCATCCACTTCTTAATTGCGTCAAATAAACCACTTCGGCGGGCACAGTTTGCATCATCACTAGGGGAATAGCAAACCGCGGTAGGTCACTCGCCGCTGTGCTCGATGTGTAACTTGCGGCACGCCCACCGTATTCCCACGAATACGGTGTTTCCCGTGTCATCCTTAGCGGGAATCTCGAGCGCTGGAGGACATCTCAGCATGCAGGACCTGCGAGTTATCGGAGTAGAGAACGGGGCACTCCTCGTTGCCTCAGTCGAAGGCGAACGCTTTCGCATCCCCATAGACGAAGTGATGCAGTCACGACTGCGCCAGACGTTGCCCGAACCCAACGCCGGACGAAAGTTGTCCCCGCGTGAAATTCAGGGCCACATCCGCGGCGGCATGTCTGCAGAAGACGTGGCGTCGGTCACCGGCGTACCTATCGACTACATCCGCAAGTTCGAGGGCCCCGTGCTCGCCGAACGCGAATTTGTCGTCGAGACGGCGCTCGGCGTGACCGTGCACACGGCTCTCGACACTGACCCGGCAAGCGGAAGCACGTTCGGTGTGGTCATCACCGATCGCCTCGCCGGCCTCGGCGCCGTCGACGAACGCTGGTCGAGCTGGAAAGAAGAGGGCACCGGTTGGGTGATCAAGCTTTCCTTCACCGCCGACGACATCGATCACGATGCGCGCTGGAAGTTCGACCCGAAGAAGCTCGCGCTCGCTCCGCTCAACAGCGAAGCCATCACGCTTTCCCAGCAGGGCGAACCGGCCGGAGCACTCATTCCGCGCCTTCGCGCCGTGAGTGTCGGGTCCGATAGTGACCGCGAGGCCGACTCGTCGCGCTTCGACAGCGGAGCTTTCGCTCTTGATGACCTGGCGACCGACATCGGACCTGGCTCTGGCATCCGCTTTGCAAATCGCGCCGAGCCAGAACCGGAAGCACCGCACAACCAGACCGCCGATCTTCTCGAGGCGCTTCGCCGCCGTCGTGGAGAGCGCGAGGCCGCGAGCTACGTCGATGACGAGGCTTCGGCCGCTGTTGCGTCGGAGATCACGTTCACCTCGGAGACCATCCGGATCGTCGGCGCTCCCACACCGGAGCAGAAGACGGATGCCGCACCAGCGTCACCCACGCCGGCTCCGAGCGCGTCTGCTCCCGCAGCCCCGACTCCCCCGCCTGCCGCTCCGATGTCGCAGACTGGCCCACTCTCACGCGGCCGCAAGGGCCGTGCCGCAATGCCGAGCTGGGATGACATCGTGTTCGGTGCGCGTCCGGACGACGACCTGGCGTAGTCCGTTCCTGAGCTTGTCGGAACCTCGTGAAGGTCTCGACAAGCTCAACCGGCGGCGTTCGCGGGTTCGGCGGGTTGCAGCGGGGTTACCGCGCGAAGGCTCCGAAACGCAGCAGCGGTACCTGCATCTCCGCGGGTGACCACGAGCCGTGCTGGCCGATCATCTTGCGACCGTTCTGGTTGGCCGGGCGACCGTCGTAGTAGGCGATGTTCTTGCGCGCGGCGACGATCAGGTCTCCGATTCGCGGAGCGACCTCGTCGCTCACCTCTCCGAACCATCCAGCGGCAATCGCTTCGTCGCGAGTAGCGATCCAGGCACGCGCCTCTTCCGAGTCACGCCAGGCCCGCACGATCGCGGCCCGTTCCTCCTCGGTCGCGGTCGGGTCGAAGTGCAGTTGAAGGCACCGCGGCTCTCCCGCGACAAAACGAATCCCGTCGAGCAGCCCGGGAATCTCATCGATCAGAACATGCGCGTGCTGCGGAATGTCCACCACGCCGTGGTCGGCAGTGACCAGCACGCCGAACTTCTTCGAGAGCCCGGCAGTGAAGGCCCGGATCTCGGCGTCGAGAATCTCGAGCCAATTAGTCCAGGCCGGTGACTCCCAGCCCGACGCGTGACCGGTCTGGTCGAGTTCGGGAACATAGACGTAGGCGATGCCATTCGGGCCGGGCGCTCGAAGCCACTCCGCAGCCCTGGCGAACCGGTCGGCGATCGTTGCTCCGGCCAGATACTCGGCGCCTCGCAGTACCGCGCCACTGAAACCGGAGTCCTTGTACCGCGCCGGCCCCACAACGACCGCCGAATACCCGGCCTCGGTCGCACGTTCGAAGAGCGTCGGCTGCGACTGCCAGGTGCGCGGGTCGAGCCGCGCGTCCCAGCCGGAGAGCTGGTTCACCACGCGGTCGTTTGCCGTGTCGAGCACCGAATACCCCACGAGTCCGTGCTGTCCGGGCGCCGTGCCGGTGGTCAGGGTCGCGAGCGCTGCGGCTGTCGTCGTCGGAAAGCCGGAGTCGATGACGGATGTCGCGGTCAGCGACCCGGCAAGGGTTCTGGCATGCCCGGCTCTGGCTTTGAGAGCGGCAGCGCCAAGGCCGTCCACCAACACCACAACAGCGCGAGAGACAGGCGGAAGTGACATCCGATTGGGCTCTCCGGCAATTGAGGCGAGGCAACTTGTCAAAATATCGGCAAGGCTCAGCCGGTCTGTTTTGTGCGCCGGTAACATGGGGGCAATCTTATGACTACTCCCGACAACACCACGGCAGAGGCCCCTCGCGAACGCATCGAAGATGTCGATGTATCCGCAGAAATGCAGGGCTCTTTCCTGGAATACGCCTACTCCGTTATCTACTCCCGCGCCCTGCCGGACGCCCGCGACGGCCTGAAGCCGGTGCAGCGCCGCATCCTCTACATGATGAGCGAGATGGGACTTCGCCCCGACAAGGGACACGTGAAGTCCGCCCGCGTTGTCGGCGAGGTCATGGGAAAACTGCACCCGCACGGCGACGCGTCAATTTACGACGCCATGGTGCGCCTCACGCAGGACTTCATCCTGCGGGTTCCGCTCATCGACGGACACGGAAACTTCGGCTCCCTCGACGACGGACCGGCAGCACCCCGCTACACCGAGGCGCGCCTTCACGCGACCGCGCTCGCGATGACCGAGAACCTCGACGAAGACGTCGTCAATTTTGTTCCGAACTACGACAACCAGCTGACGCAGCCCGAGGTTCTTCCCGCCGCGTTCCCGAACCTCCTTGTGAACGGTGCGAGCGGTATCGCGGTCGGCATGGCCACCAACATGGCCCCGCACAACCTCATCGAGGTCGTCGGCGCCGCACGCCACCTGCTCGAGCACCCCAGTGCGACGCTCGACGACCTCATGGCGTTCGTTCCGGGGCCCGACCTGCCGACCGGCGGCACGATCATCGGTCTCGACGGCATCAAAGATGCCTACGCGACCGGTCGCGGAGCCTTCAAGACCCGCGCCAAGGTCACCACCGAGAGTATCTCGGCACGAAAGACCGGCCTGATCGTCACCGAGCTTCCGTACATGGTCGGCGCCGAGAAGGTCATCGAGAAGATCAAAGACGGCGTCACCTCGAAGAAGCTCAACGGCATCTCCGACGTCACCGACCTGACCGACCGCCGCCACGGCCTTCGCCTCGTCATCGGTATCAAGACCGGATTCAGCCCGGATGCCGTGCTCGAGCAGCTCTACCGCTACACACCGCTCGAAGACAGCTTCAACATCAACGCTGTCGCTCTCGTCAACGGTGGCCCGCAGACCCTCGGACTGAAAGAGCTGCTGCAGGTCTACATCGGGCACCGCCTCGACGTCGTCACGCGCCGCAGCCGGTACCGTCTCGCCCGTCGGCTCGAGCGCCTGCACCTCGTCGAGGGATTGCTCATCGCGATCCTCGACATCGACGAGGTCATTCAGGTCATTCGCCAGAGCGACGACTCCGAACAGGCTCGCGCCCGCCTCCGCGATGTCTTCGACCTCAGCGAGCTGCAGGCCGAGTACATCCTCGAGCTGCGCCTTCGCCGCCTCACCAAGTTCAGCCGCATCGAGCTCGAGAAAGAGCGCGACCAGTTGCGTGCCGAAATCGCCGAACTCCAGGCGATCCTCGCTGACCCGGCGCGCATCCGCAAGCTCGTGTCTGACGAGCTCGAAGACGTCGCGGAGCGCTTCGGAACCCCGCGCCGCACCATGCTGACCGAAGCCCGACCGAGCATCGCGACGAGCGCTGCATCACGTCGCGCCGCGCCGATTCTCGAAATCGCGGATGCACCGTGCCGCGTGTATCTCTCGACTACGGGCCGCGCGATCCGGGTCGACGCCACCGAACAGGGCGAGCTGCCGGTCGGTGCCGTTCGTCGCCGCAGCAAGCACGACGCGATCCGCTCGAGCCTGCTGACGACGAGCCGCTCCGAAATCGGAGCCGTCACCAACCTCGGCCGGCTCATCCGGTTTACCGCAGTCGACCTGCCGGGCGCACCGCAGAATTCGATCAGTCTCGGCGCGGGCGTGAAGATCACCGACTACCTCGCGCTGACGAACAAGAAGGAGCGCGTACTCGCGCTCGTCTCACTCGATTCGGAAGAGAACATCGTGCTCGGCACCCGGCAGGGCGTCGTGAAGCGAGTAGCCACGGGCAACTACCCGGCGAAGCCGGACTTCGAGGTCATTTCTCTCAAGGCCGGCGACGAGGTCATCGGAGTTGGACAGGGAACCGACGCCGACGAGCTCGTCTTCATTACGAGCGACGCACAGCTGCTGCACTTCTCCGCCTCAGCCGTTCGGCCACAGGGTGCTGCTGCCGGCGGTATGGCTGGCATCAACGTGGGCGCAAAGGCGGCCGTCATCTTCTTCGGTACCTACGATCCGGCCGGCGAGGTGGTTGTCACGACCGTCTCGTCGTCGAGCACCACGATCGCCGGTGTCGACCCGGGGCGCGCAAAGGTCTCGGTCATCTCGGAGTTCCCAGGAAAGGGGCGCGCGACCGGCGGCGTTCGTGCGCACAGCTTCCTCAAGGGCGAAGACGTACTCGCGCTCGCGTGGGCTGGCGCCGCTCCGGCGGTAGCGGTGGCTCCGGATGGTGCCGTGCGGGCTTTGCCTGAGGTTGGCGCAAAGCGCGATGCCTCTGGCGCGGTTCTCGAGGGTGTTATCGGGTCGGTCGGGTATTCGCTGTAGCTTTCAGTCTGATTAACCCTTCGACAGGCTCAGGGCGCGGTGCGGGTCGCAGCACTACACGTGGGGCACAAACGCCTGCCAGGCCGTCCGGCGCTCCGACCGGGGATCCTTCTCCACCCGGTCGACAACGTCGAAGATCAGCGTGCGGCGGTTGCGCTGCGTGTACTTCGGCCACGACGCATCGACCGTGCCGTCGGTGGCGAAGCGCAACCAGTGCCGTTGCATCCGCTGCCCGGTCCGTTTGAACGCGAGTCGACCGCCGAGGGCGCCCATCGCGCGTCCGAACCAGCCATCCATCCGGTCGAAGAGGGCGAACAGCTCGAGACCGTGCGTCGCGTCGTAGCCGAGCATTCTCACGAGGCGCGGCGCGATATCGAAGCGGTAGAAGTAGACGCGCTGGTAGACGGAGTGGCGCTCGGCAACCTTCACGGTTGGAAACCAGAACGCGTAGTCGCCGCCGAAATCGGCGGCCGCCCGCTCCCCCGGCAGCCCGGGATACTGCGCCTTGAGGGCCTTGCGCGCTTTCTTCTTCGTGCGGGCGAAGATGGCGCGAATGCGCGGCGGAGTCGTGGCCAGAATGTCGAGCCGACCACGGAACAGCGATCCCTCGCGATCGTTTGTGCCGATGATGAGCGGCACCGGGTGCGCGCGACCGGCTTTGAAGGCGTCGAGCGGTCGCTCCGGCAGAAAGTCGCCGTCGATCACCGGGCACAGGCAGATCGTTCCCGGCGCGCTGTCGGGGGTGCGTAGCTGCAGCGACGTCGTCGCGGCGATGAGCTGGTCGGTGGTCGCAGACATCAGCAGTGCTGCGGCGTCCTCGGCGCTCGTGCTGTCGGTGCTGGAGTTGTCCACCACTTCGCTGAGCAACTCGAGGTATTCCGCCGCCCACTCGGCCGTGACATCCGGAGGGTAGATGGCGTTCGGCGGCGGACTCTGCGCGATCGCCCGCGCGAAGAGCCCCCGCGCTCGCGGAACGGTCATGAGCGTCGTCACCGCATTGCCACCAGCCGACTCGCCGAACAGCGTGACGTTGTCGGGGTCACCGCCGAACGCGCGGATGTTGTCGCGAATCCATTCGAGCGCCGCAACCTGGTCGCGGAGTCCGAGATTGGCCTCGAAACGACGCTCTGGCGTACTGAACGACGTGAAATCGAGATAGCCGAGTGCGCCGAGGCGGTAGTTGAAAGCCACGAAGATGACGTCGCCCCCGCGCACGAGTCCCTCGCCAAGCCGCGGAATCTCGCGCGACGACCCCACGCTGTAGGCACCACCGTGGATGAAGACCATGACGGGCAGCGGATGCGACGACTCGGGCCCCGGAGCAATAACCGTCAGTGTCAGGCAGTCCTCGTCCATCGGCACGTTGGGCTTCGGGCCAAGAAACTGGCCGTTACGATCCTGCGGGGCCACCGGGCCGAAGTGGGCGGCGTCGCGCGTACCGTCCCACGGCGCGGGCGCGGCAGGGGCGCGAAATCGCAACTCCCCGATCGGCGGGGCGGCATACGGGATCGCCCGCCAGTGGCGCAACCCGCGTTCGCGGATGCCGGCCACTGCCCCGTCGCGCGTCGCGACAACGAGAGCGTGCTGGCTGGAGATCTCGGGTAACACGCGTCGGATCCTACGTGGTCGGAATGAACGGCACGAAGCCTCCGGTCAGGACTGCGGCTCCGCACGCCCGCGGCGCCAGTAACCCATGAACGACACTCGCTTGCGGTCGATGCCGGTGTCGGTCACGAGAAAACGCCGAAGCGACTTGATAATCGTCGCCTCGCCCGCGAGCCAGGCATAAAAGGAATTGCCCTCGACGGTTGCCGGGGCGTCCCAGAGCAGTTCGATGTCGACGTTGACGTCGTCGAGCACTTGCAGTTCGGTCGTGATCTCCCGCGAGACCACGGTGCGGTTCTCGGCAACCCAGTCCCGCACGGCAGACTCGAGCGTTCGCCCGCCGGCCGCTTCGTCTTCGCGTCCGATCCAGGTCACCGTGACATCCGCCAGCGTCACTATTGGTAGGGCATCGGCGATCGACTCGACCTCGATGAAGGCACGAGCACGGATGCCGGGAGCGAGCGACTCGAGGATGCTGCAGATCGCCGGTGCCGCGGTTTCGTCTCCCGCGAGCAGGATGTCGGTGGCGGTGCCTGGGTGGAAGTCGATGCCGCCGGCCGAGTGCAGGCTGCGGCCGTCCGGCCCGACGATGACGAGCTCGTCACCGATTACTGCGGAGAGCAGCCATTTGGCCGCCGGTCCACCGTCGCCATGAGCGACGAAGTCCACGTCGATTTCCGAGAGCTCTGGACGCACCGCACGCACCGTGTAGGTACGGATCGGATTGCGGGCGGCGTCGGGAAGCTCACGCCAGCGCGTGTACCAACTGCCGTCAAGTTGGGTCTGTTCGTCATCGACGCCGATGTCGGAGATTCGCCCGTCAAGCGGAAGAACGAGCTTGATGCGCTGGTCGAGACCGTCGGTTCCGAAGAACTGGATGTCAGGACCGGTGAACGTCACCCGCGTGAAGTGCGGGGTCAGCGCCTCCAGTTTCGCGACGGATGCGCGATAGGGACGGTGGCTCGGACGGTTGTCGCGCTCGGTGATCTCATCCGCGGGTAAGGCAAGCATTGCCTAAGTATCGCATGGCTGGCTGGGAGCGCCCAAGCCGCGATTACCGGACGCCGAAGTGGCTGGCGATCGTGCTGTCATCGCTGTAGATCCAGAGCGAGCTGTAGCCGGTGCACTCCACGACCTCGTTCGGCTCGCCAAAGAGCCCCTCGAGAGCGTCGACGCTGAAGACCGGCTCATCCCCCGCGGTGTTGACGTAAAAGAAGGTGCCGGCGTCGGCGCGGGGGTAGTCACGGTTGGTCAGCCAGGTCGCGACGCTGAGATCGGACTTCAGCGGAATGAGTCGGATGCCATCCGCCGACCCGAGAGACAACCGGCGAGCGTCGGAGAACGTCGCGTAGCCAATGGCGCCCGGCTCGAGAACGGCGTCGAGACACCGGGTCTCTTCGTTGCGGAATCCGAAATACCGGTCGGTGTGCGCGAGGTTCGGCAGCGAGCCCGAAACCACGGTGAGCACAAGCAGAAGCGTGCTTGCCCCGACGAGGCCGGCTGGCATCCAGCGCCCGGGAAAACCCAGCAACACAAACACCATGGGCGCGACGATGACCGGCCACAGGTATAGCTGGTGGGTGATGAGCAGCACTACCGTGCCGGCGAGCCCGGCGATGGGCAGCGAGCCGAGGTAGACGACCGAGAGCACGCGCGGTTCAAGCGACAGCCGTTTGGTGAGGAGTAACACTGCCGCGACGATCGCACCGACGAGGCAGATGACCGCGAGAACGGCACCGACGACGAAGGTGGTCCGCGCGACGGGGTCTGTCGTCACAGCCTCGAGGTAGGGGAAGATCACGCTGATTCGATCCGCGAAGATCTCCGGGTCGACGTAGCTGAACGGAGACGTGCCCTGCAGCGGCGCGAAGAGCGAGAAACGGAGCAGGAGTGCTGCCGCAACGATGACACCGGCGAGAGCCGCCGGGCGTGCGACCGCACGAAGACCGGCGCGGATCGCTACGACGATCAGCACGAGCACGAGGGGCGGTACGCAGAAGACCAGCAGGAGCGGGTTGGAGGCCGCCGTCAGGGCGAATCCCGATGCGAGTGCGACGCGAGTCCAGCGGCGGCGCACGAAGAAGATGGCAGGCCCGGCGATGATCGCGAGGTACATGCCGTAGTAATAGGTTGGCGCGAGGTGGAACGATTGCAGCCAACTCGTACCGAGCAACGGGAGCGCGACGAGCGGGGTGAAGGCGAGCGCCGCGCGGCCAACTCTCCCCCACGGCGTGCCGGTGCGGTAGATGACCGACACGACGAGCAGCAGCGCCAAAAAGAGCAGCGCGTTAGCCAGGACGGCGACGACGAGGTAGTAGCGGTAGACGTCTCCCCCGGCGATCAGGTAGCCGAGTGCGCTGATCGGAAGCTCGGGAAACACATAGACCTGCGGTGAGAAGCTCCAGTCGAGAACCCGCCCGGCGAAGACGTCCTGAACCACCTGGAACAGCACGCCGTTGTCGCTGCTGCGCAGCTCCCAGAACACCGGCCAGTTGTTCGCGCCGGGGTCGCCGGCTCGGGCGAGAAAGGCGAAGGCCGTGAGCAGTGCGGTACCGAGTGTCCCAACGAGGACGGGGAGCACCCGGGTGCGCACGGCGTTTCCGCTAGACGTCGATGCGCGAACGGTTGAGACCATCACCCGCGATGATGAATTCCTTGCGGGGCGCAACCTCGTTGCCCATGAGCAGCTCGAAGACGCGCGATGCCTCTTCAGCCGCGGCGGCATCCTTCACCGTCACCCGGCGAAGCGTGCGGTACCGACGGTCCATGGTCGTTGACGACAACTGGTCGGCATCCATCTCTCCGAGTCCCTTGTAGCGCTGGATCGGATCCTGGTACTTCTTGTTGCTGCGCTTGAGACCGGCGAGTACTCCGTCGAGTTCTTTCTCGGAATAGGTGTAGATCGTCTCATTTGGCTTCGAACCGGGGTTCATCACGATGACCCGGTGAAGGGGCGGAACGGCCGCAAAAACACGACCCTCCTCGATCATCGGACGCATGTAGCGGAAGAAGAGCGTGAGCAGGAGCGTACGGATGTGAGCGCCGTCGACGTCGGCGTCGCTCATGATGATGATCTTGCCGTAGCGCGCCTGCGAGATGTCGAAGCTGCGGCCGGAACCCGCACCGATCACCTGGATAATCGAGGCGCACTCGGCGTTCGAGAGCATGTCGGAGACGGATGCCTTCTGCACGTTGAGGATCTTGCCTCGGATGGGCAGCAGTGCCTGGTATTCGCTGTCGCGGGCAAGCTTCGCGGTGCCGAGCGCCGAGTCACCCTCGACGATCATGAGTTCGCTGTTGGCTACATCGCTCGAGCGGCAGTCGACGAGCTTGGCCGGAAGGCTCGAGCTCTCGAGCGCGTTCTTGCGTCGCTGCGTCTCTTTGTGTGCCCGGGCGGAAATCCGGGACTTCATCTCCGACACGATCTTGTCGAGCACGAGAGCGGTCTGCGCCTTGTCGTCGCGCTTGGTCGACGAGAATCGCTCGGCCAGGGTCTTTGCAACGACGTTCGCCACAATCGCGCGCACGCCGGGAGTTCCGAGGATCTCCTTGGTCTGGCCCTCGAACTGCGGCTCGGGAAGGCGCACCGTCAGCACGGCGGTAAGACCGGCGAGGATGTCGTCTTTGTCGAGCTTGTCGTTGCCCACCTTCAGGCGACGGGCGTTGAGTTCGACCTGAGCGCGCAGGAACTTCATCAGTCCGGCCTCGAAGCCGGCCTGGTGCGTTCCGCCCTTCGGGGTCGCGATGATGTTGACGTAGCTGCGGAAGGTCGTGTCGTAGCCGGTTCCCCAGCGCAGTGCGATGTCGACCTCGACGTCGCGCGTGAGCTCGGTCGGCACCATGGCACCGGTCGGCTGCAGCACGGGAACCGTCTCGGTGAATGTGCCCGCACCCTGAAGGCGCCACGTGTCGGTGATGGGCGCATCCGCCGCCAGGAAGTCGACGAATTCGGAGATACCGCCGGCGAAGCGGAAGTTCTCGACGGTCGTCTCTTCGCCGCGCTTGTCGGTGATGTCGATGCCGAGGCCGGGAACGAGGAAGGCGGTCTGGCGGGCACGACCGAAGAGCTCCTCGGTCTGGAATGCCGCGCCGCGAGTGAAGATCTGCGGGTCGGCCCAGTAACGGATGCGCGTACCGGTGACGCCCTTCGCGACCTTGCCGACGACACGGAGTTCACTGTTGGAAACGAACGGGGTGAACGGCGCGTCGGGGCTCGGCTCACCGGAGTCGGCGAAGATTCCCGGCTCACCGCGGTGGAACGACATCGCCCAGGTCTTGCCGTCGCGGTCGACCTCGACATCGAGTCTGGCGGAGAGCGCATTGACGACAGACGCACCAACACCGTGAAGACCACCGGATGCGGCGTATGAGCCGCCGCCGAACTTGCCGCCGGCGTGCAGCTTGGTGAACACGACCTCGACGCCGCTCAGGCCGGTCTTGGGTTCGATGTCGACCGGGATGCCGCGGGCGCGGTCGCGCACCTCGACGGACGCGTCTTTATGAAGCGTGACGCTGATGTCGCTTCCGTTGCCACCAAGGGCCTCGTCGACCGAGTTGTCGATGATCTCCCACAGGCAGTGCATGAGTCCGCGTGAGTCGGTCGAGCCGATGTACATACCCGGTCGCTTGCGGACGGCCTCGAGGCCTTCCAGTACCGAGAGATGGCGGGCCGAGTAGTCAGAACTCGCCAAGGGAGCCTCCAGAAGCATGGGAAAAAGGGCGAAACGGCCGAGGGCCATCTTCAAGACTACTGAAGCAGCACCCACCGACTCGCACCGACACCCGCGTTACCGAAGTCGTAACGCACCGGACTCGCCAGCCGTGTGAAAGCTACGCGGTGAGCGAAATACCAGCCGAATGTCGCACGCTCGAAACAGTTGCGTGGTTGTATGAGTACACGGAAACACAGTGTGACCAAGCCCGAAGGAGCAACATATGTCTCAGATCACTACCGAGAACAACGTTGACGAGCTTGAGTCCCCGTACACGTTGACGGCGCTCGACCGCTGCGACAGCTGCGGAGCCCAGGCCTACGTCAAAGTCACCATGGCAAGTGGTGAACTACTCTTCTGCGCCCACCACGGCGCGAAGTTCAAGGAGAAGCTGTCTGCGACAGCACTCGCGTGGCACGACGAGTCAGCCAAGCTGCTCGAATCACGCCCCTAACCAGACTTCAATCAGCACGAAGGCCGCCGGTACCCCCGGCGGCCTTCGTCGTTAACCCTTGCCTCAACCAGCGGGGGCGTAGTGGATATGAGACGGCTGCTACTGCACCCGCTCCTGGGGGTGCCAGCGGCGGTTGTCACGGAAGTCGCGGAGTTTCGCGTCATACGCCGCGATGGCGAACGGCTCGTGCGCGAGCTCCGGCTCGGTGTCCGGGTCCAGCCGGGCGAGCAGGCCACGCGTGAAGTGCGGGTTCGCGATGAGCAGCGGTCCGAGCAGCGACGTTCCGATGAAGTTGTTGCGACGCACGCCCTCGACGGCCGTTGTCGTGTTGCGACCAATACCGCGATCCGCGGTCAGGAAACCGGGCAGCGACTCGGCCGCGGTCACCATCGAAAACTGCGACTTGTACCCGAGAACCGGGTGCTCGTCCGAGACCTCCGGCGCTGATCCCATGACCTTGCCGTTGTACCGGCCGAACATGCGAACCGTCGACTCCAGCTCGAAGACGCCGACCCCGGGCACGTCGTAATCCATCTCGATGTTCCGGATACGAGTTCCGAGCACCTCGAGAGCGTTGTGAGTGAACAGGAACGAGGTTCCCGCCTCGATAAGCTCTTCGATCCGCTGGCGGCGCGGAAGCAGGTGCTCGATGGCCTTCAACTGCCCGCGCTCGGTCATCGGTCCGAGATAAACGAGATCGACCGGTTCGGTGACAAACGCCGGCGTCTCGGTCAGGCTGGTGCGCACGACGCGAGCATCGGGCCGGCACTGGCTGAGGTAGGTGACGTTGGCGTTGTCGCCGTGAAGGTTCGCGATCTCCGGGTACAGCGCTTCGATCGTCAGGGTGCCGCTCACGATGTCGCCTCCGCTTTCTCACCGAGGCGGGCACGCAGGCGTTCCTGCACCACGGTTCCGGTGATGAGCGCATTGTGGACGCTGTGCAGGTTGAACACGACATCCACGTCGTCGAGCCCGATCAGGTCGGCGGCGGCCGTCTCCGACTCAACCGTCACGATGCGATCGGGGTGCACGCCGGCGATCGCCAGTCGAAGAGCCTGGTCGTGTCGCCGGATGCCACCGACCACAACCTGCCCGAGAGAATCGTCTGCGAGGTATTCGTAGTCGGCGTCGTAGGTCCAGCAGGTGTTCTCGACGTCGGTCTCGCGTTCGCTCACTTCGTCGATCGTCAGCACAACAGCTTTCCGGCCACCGATGGACATCAGGTATTCGAAGGCACGCGAGCACGCGACACCGACGAGGCCCTTGGTCAGCAACCGGACAAGCTGCACGTCGCCGACCATCTCGGTGCCGAAGCGGGTCGCCGGTGGCTCGAGGTGATCGAAAGCAGCGACAATGCGGTCATTCGGCACGTCGAGCTGGTCGAGCACCGCGGCAACAGCGATCTCGTTGTAGACGTTGACGATGTTGCCGTTGATCAGTCGCGCAGACCGGGACTCGCCGTTCAGCTCGAGCGTCACGCGCCCGCCGACCGGGTCGACGTCGCTCGCGCGATAGGCGGCATCCGGTGAATGGAATCCACACGACGGGCACAGCACACGACCGATGTGGTTGTAGCGCCAATAGTCCCAGTCGAGGGTGTGGTCGCACACCGGGCAGATCGCGACGTCTACCGCCGCACCATTCGGCTCCGTGGTATCCGTCGCAAGTCGGTCGACCGCGAAATAGGTGCGCGGATTGGATTCCGCACCGAGCGACGACGCAATGAGGTCGTCGGCGTTCAGCACCAGACGCGTTGTCGCGGGCATGGCAGACGACAGGATCCAGGCGATGTATTCCGGATGCGCGTTCCGCTTGATCGAGTCTCGCGTGAGGTTCATGCAGACCAGCACATCGGGGGCGAGGCCGGGAAGGATGAGTCCGGCGGAACGCTCGTCCATCTCGATAACCGCGATATCCGTGCGCGGACGACCCGTCCAGCTCACGCCGTTGATAAGCGTGGTCGCCACACCGGCGGCGATGTTCGAGCCGCTGCGGTTGCTCGCGACGCGAAGACCCTGGGCACCAACCGCCTCGGCGAGAAGGTTCGAGACCGTGGTTTTACCGTTGGTTCCCGTCACCGCGACGACGCGCGCCGGATGGCGGATCGCCCCGATGATGCCGGGGTAGAGCTTGCGCGCGATCAGGCCGGGCGTGTGCGTGCCCTGCCTGCCGAGCGCCCTGATGGCAAACCCGGCAAGCTTGGCGACCCAGATCGTGAGGAGTACGCGCAGCGCGCGCAGCACGCCGCCGTCCTACTCGAGGTAGTCGCGAAGGGACTGCGACCGCGACGGGTGACGCAGTTTGGCCATCGTCTTCGACTCGATCTGACGGATGCGCTCACGCGTCACGCCGAACGTGTCTCCGATCTGGTCGAGGGTCTTCGGCATTCCGTCGCCGAGTCCGAAACGCATCCGGATGACGCCAGCCTCACGCTCAGAGAGCGAGTCGAGCAGCGACTCGAGCTGCTTCTGCAGCATCGTGAAGCCGACTGCGTCGGCGGGAACAACGGCCTCGGTGTCCTCGATGAGGTCACCGAACTCGCTGTCGCCGTCTTCACCGAGCGGGGTGTGCAGCGAAATCGGCTCGCGGCCGTACTTCTGCACCTCGACGACCTTTTCGGGCGTCATGTCGAGTTCGCGGCTCAGTTCTTCTGGCGTTGGTTCGCGACCGAGGTCCTGCAGCATCTGGCGCTGCACACGGGCGAGCTTGTTGATGACCTCGACCATGTGCACCGGAATACGGATGGTGCGGGCCTGGTCGGCCATCGCGCGGGTAATCGCCTGGCGAATCCACCACGTTGCGTAGGTCGAGAACTTGAAGCCCTTGGTGTAGTCGAACTTCTCGACCGCACGGATCAGACCGAGGTTTCCCTCCTGGATCAGGTCGAGGAACTGCATTCCACGGCCGGTGTAGCGCTTGGCGAGTGATACGACGAGGCGGAGGTTTGCGCCGAGCAGGTGGCTCTTGGCGCGGGCGCCGTCTTTCGCGACCCAGAGAAGCTCGCGGCCAACCTGCGACTTCTTCTCGGCCTCGCTCATCTGCGAGAGCTTGTCCTCGGCGAAAAGGCCGGCTTCGATTCGCATCGCGAGCTCGACTTCTTCGGCCGCGTTAAGAAGTGCGACCTTACCGATCTGCTTGAGGTAGTCCTTGACCGGGTCAGCCGTTGCACCGGTGATCGCCGAGGAGTAGACGGGAACGTCGTCCTCATCGTC
>Ga0247812_10001052_pt1 | contig 15732 bp, 10 predicted proteins | sample UWRJL149409B1_FD_178011 | JGI IMG/M metagenome (GOLD analysis project Ga0247812, IMG submission 178011) | Plant litter microbial communities from Arlington Agricultural Research Station in Wisconsin, United States - UWRJ-L149-409B-1 | ecosystem: Environmental > Terrestrial > Plant litter >...
ATTCGGTGCCGGGCTTGGCGCGTGCGGTCATCCGGGTGTTCGGGCTCTTGATGCCGACATCGACGGTCATGCGATCGTCCATGAAGCGCATGCGGTCCTGTACGTAGAACTGCCGCGTGCGGATATCGAAGTCCTGGTCGAACAGGCGGCGATCCGGAAGGTTGAGGTAGGTGTCGTCCAGGAACGGGCCATCGATGTAGTAGAAGTTGCGTTCGACGTTGTGGTCGTTCTTCTCGTACCACAGGCCGGCTTCCAGCTCATGCAGACCCACGCGCCACGTCAGCGCCGCGGTGAGACCCTGGCGGTTGATGGTGTAATTGGTGCTGCGGATCGAGATCGGCAGCGCACGATCGGTGCCGGGATGGGAGGGCTGGCCCGGCGCCCACCAGTGGCCTTGGCCGCGGTTCTCGTGGTGATACGCCAGCAGCTTCAATCCGCCGGCATCGCCCAGCCGGAAGTCGGCATCCAGCGCGTACAGGTTGTCGTCGCGCAGGGCACGGCTCTGGTAGTACGCATCATCGATGCTGTTGACGCCGCCGCTGAAGGCGCAGCGTGCCGGGTCGCGCGTGGCCGGTGCGCAGTACGCGGCGGCCACCGCGCGGTCCCAATCGGGAGCATAGATGTTCCAGTCGTAGCCCAACCCGCGTTCCAGCATGCTCTTGGACAGGTACGCATAGTTCGCTTGGCTGGCGCGCGAGGTCGCCGCGAAGGCACCGAAGCGGTGATCACCGACCTGCCATACGGCTTTCGCATTGAACTGGCGCGTTGTCTGGTTCTGATACGGAGCGGCCCACATGTCGGCGTCCTGGTGCACGCCGGAGACATAGGCGGAAAACCCGTTGAGGTCACCGGTGTCGACGCGCAGATAGCCGCGACGCTGGTTGTCATCGCCGGCGGTGATGCTGGCGCGACCACCGAACTCGGTGGAGGGATCCATCGAGAAGTACTGGACGGCGCCACCCAGGTTGCTGGTGGACGCTACGCCCAGCGAGCCGATGCCCTGCGAGAGCTCCGCACCGGCGAGATTCTCGGCGATCAGCGCGCGGGCGATGCTCAGGCCGTTGTAGTTGCCGTAGCTGTTGTCGCCCAGCGGGATGCCGTCCAGGGTGTAACCGAGGCGGCTCTTGTCGAACCCGCGCAGGCTGATGGTCTGCGATTCCTCATTGGCCCCGAAGGCGTCGTTGGACTGCACCGACACGCCGGGCAGGCGATCCAGGATCTTCTGTCCGCTGGTGCCGGGCGGCAGCACCTGCTTGTCCACGGCCGTGATGCGCTGCACTTGGCGGGTTTCGCCTTGACCGATCACCGAGACAGCGTCCAGGGTCTGCGCCGTGACGGCGGTATCGGCGAGGGTTTCGCCGGCGGCGTGGGCGTTGGCGGCGCAAAGCGCGATCGCCACGGCAATCGTCAGGTGTCGGGTCTGCATGTCGGTCCGTTGCATGGGGGAAGGCCTGCGTGCTGCAGGTCACTGACCACTATGCAAAGCGGAAATGACGGCTTTTTGACGGTAAAGCGAACGTTCGTTGTAACTGCGACGCTGTTCGCTTTATGCGGCGGCAAGGGCGTGACGACCGAGGGCCGTCACCCACCCGCTTGCCACCCAACGCATCAGCCCATGTACAGACCGCCGTTGACCGGGTAGTCCGCGCCGGTCACGTACGCGGCGTCGTCCGAGGCAAGCCAGCCGCACAAGGCTGCTACTTCCTCCGGTTTGCCGAGGCGGCGGATCGGCACAGATGCCGCCAGCCGGTCCAGTACATCGGGCGGGAAGCTGCTGATCGCCTGGCTGGCGATATAGCCGGGCGAGATGGTGTTGACCGTGACCCCGCGCGCTGCGGTCTCTGCGGCGAGTGCACGGCTGAAGCCGTGCATGGCGGCCTTGGCGGTGGCGAAGTTGACCTGGCCGATCTGCCCCTTGTGCGCGCTGACCGAGCCGATGTTGATGATGCGCCCCCAGCCACGCGTGGTCATGCCGTCGACGACCTGCTTGGTGATGTTGAACAGCGAGTTGAGGTTGGACGCGATGACCGCGTTCCAGTCATCGGCACTCATCTGCCGGAACAGCACATCGCGGCTGCCGCCCGAGTTGTTGACCAGCACGTCCACCGCGCCAACATCGGCGCGCACCTTGTTGAATGCAGCAGCGGTGGAGGCCCAGTCGGTGGCATTGCCTTCCGATGCGATGAAGTCGAAGCCGAGGTCGCGCTGTTCACGCAGCCAGCCGGCCTTGCGCGGCGAGTTCGGCGCGCAGCCTGCGACCACCGTATGACCCGAGCGTGCCAGGGTCTGGCAGATCGCGGTGCCGACACTGCCCATGCCGCTGGTGACGTATGCGATGCGAAGCATCATTGATTTCTCCAGGTTGCGGAATACGGCCGCCTCAGGCGGACAGCGGATACAGCGAGAACAACAGGCCACCCGCCATCAGCAGCAGGGAAATCAACACCGCCCACTTCAGGGTGAACTTCTGATGGTCGGCGAACTCCACCTTGGCCAGGCCGACCAGCAGGTAGGTCGAGGGCACGAGCGGGCTGAGCAGATGCACAGGCTGGCCGGCCAGCGAAGCGCGGGCCATTTCGACCGGCGTGATGCCGTAGTTGCCGGCGGCCTCGGACAGGATCGGCAGTACGCCGAAGTAGAAGGCATCGTTGGACATGAAGAACGTGAACGGCATCGAGGCCAGCGCGGTGATCACCGCCAGGTACGGCCCCCAGCTTTCCGGAATGATCGCCAGGAAGCTGTGCGACATCGCTTCGACCATGCCGGTGTTGTTGAGGATGCCGGTGAAGATGCCCGCCGCGAAGATCAGCGACACCACCGACAGCACGTTGCCTGCGTGGTTGACCACCCGGCGGCGCTGCTCGGCCAGGTTCGGGTAGTTGATCACCAGGGCGATGGCGAAGCCCACCATGAACAGGATCGGCATCGGCAGCAGGCCCATGATCAGGGCGGCCATCAGCGCGGCGGTCAGACCGAAGTTCACCCACAACAGCTTCGGCCGCTTGATGTCCTCGGCGTCTTCAACCGTGGGCAGCGCATCGCCATCGTCGGACACGCTGGAATCCATCCATGAGCCCCCCTGCGGCAGCGACACCACACCCAGGCGGCGGCGTTCCTTCATGCCCAGGTACCAGGCCAGCACCAGGATGCCGGCGCAGGCGATGACCATCGAAGGAATCAGTGGGACGAACACATCGGCCGGGTCGACATGCAGCGCGGTGGCGGCGCGTGCGGTCGGGCCGCCCCACGGCGTGAGGTTCATGACGCCGCCCGCCAGGATGGTCACGCAGGTCATGTTCAACGCGTTCATGCCCAACCGCCGATACAGCGGCAGCATCGCCGAGACGGTGATCATGTAGGTGGTCGAGCCATCACCATCGAGCGAGATCAGCATCGCCAGAACGGCCGTGCCCATGACGATCTTCAGCGGATCACCCTTGACCACGTTGAGGATGATGCGGACCAGCGGATCGAACAGGCCGGCGTCGATCATCACCCCGAAGTACAGGATGGCGAACATCAGCATGACGCCGGTGGGCGCGATTTTCTTGATGCCGTCGAGCATCATTTCATCGATGCCGGCACCGAAGCCACCAAGCAACGCGAAGATGATCGGGACGGTGATCAGGGCGACCAGCGGCGACAGTCGTTTGCTCATGATCAAGTACATGAACGTAATGACCATGCCAAAGCCGAGGATGCTGAGCATCATCTGCGGACTCCTTGCGGAAAAGGGAGGGAGGGGAAGGGGAGGGAAGGGCTCAGAAGTCGAACTGGAGGCGGCCGGTGACCGCGCGCGTGCGGTCGACGGTGACGTCGGCCAGACGATCGCGGTTGCGGCTCTCGATCAGATTGAGCATGAAGCGCAGGTTGTCGCGCAGGTACCAATTGCCGCCCAGCGTCCATGCCTCGGTGCTGCCATCGCGCAGGTCGGGCAAGCCGATGAGATGCTGGTCACCCCGCATCTGGTCATAGCGCAGTGCCAGCTCGAACGCGCCGGCCTTGTGCCGGATGTCCTTGATGCGGGCGAAGCGCCCGGTCTTGCGGTCGTATCCGCGCGACTCGCCGGTGACGAACCAGCTCACCATCCCGTAGCCCGCCAGCACCTTGCCGTGCTGCAGACCGTCGTCGAAGGTGGCTCCGCTGAACTCGCCCTGCCACGACCACGGACCGCGCACCTGCGCATACTCCAGCGACCACTTGTCCACGTCGGTATCGCGTCCGGCGGAGAAGTCGACCAGGGTCAGGCGGCTCTCGTCGGACAGGTGGCCCGCGGGGCGGGGACGGATGCGCAGCGCCGGGGCGCCGCTGGCACCGGGGTTGTCGTACAGCTCGCGCGCCAGCGACACACCGAGGTGCAGCACGTCGCCTGCAGCGGGACTCGGCGCCCACGTGGCGCGGCCGCCGGCGGCGCGACCTTTGACCTGCCACGCGTCGATGCTTTCCAGGCTGTACAGGCTGGCCGCCCAGGTGAAGTCCCCCGGATTGGCCTGCCAGGACGCGCCCAGGCGATACAACGGCGCCAGCGAGGTGCCCGCGTTGCCCCGTTCCAGGAAGCTGCCGTAGTTGGAGCCGGTGCGGTCATCGAGCGAGAAGTACTGCTTGAACTGACCGATGGTGAGCCGGCCGGCATCGCCGAAGCCACGGCTCAGGTAGACATCCTTGGCTTCGACACGGTCGCCGGAGAAGTCGGCTTCCATCTTGTAATCGACGACGAAGAACTTGCCGGACACGTCAAGCCACGCGCGCCGCACTTCGGTGTCGTCCTTGTTCGGTGTGCCGCGCGCATCGTTGTCGAACGTGGAGAAATCCAGGTGCAGACGGCCACCGATCCCGGCGGTGACCGGGCGCTCATCATCGGCAGCAAGCACCGGTGCAGCAACGGACAACAGCACCGCCCCGGCCAGCGCACGTCTAGCGGCGACCGCCCAACGAACAGAAAACTCTTCCACAAACCCTCCCAGGTGCGCGCCCGGCGCGCGGCCAACGTGGGCACCCGAAACAGGTGCGAGGCCGCAGTCTCTTCCCCACAAGCTGTCATGCGCCTGTCAGCGGTTTGTGCAGTGCAGCGAACTCCCCGCACTCCGCCCGCCAAGCACGGCTCGGCGCTACCGCTTTTCTTCATTTCTTCATACGTGGCTGGCAGCAACCGGAATCTGTCAGGGCCGGGCGGTGGGGCTGGGCGGGGACGTTGAGCGCCATCGATGGCGCGAAACGAGGCACGCATGGACGCGGGTGTTGCCGGTCCCCGCCCAGCCCCACCGCCCGGCCCACCCACGGCTCCAGCTTCAGGGCCAGTCGCGAGGGGATCTCACCCGTTCGATCCACTCCCCGTGCGTTAGCATCTCAACTCCCCCGCACCCGACAACCGCATGCGCCTGCTGCTGGTCGAAGACAACCCGGACCTCGCCGATGCCATCATCCGCCGCATGCGCCGCAACGGGCACGCCGTGGACTGGCAGGCCGACGGCCTGGCCGCGGCCAGCGTCCTGCGCTACCAGGCCTTCGACCTAGTGGTGCTGGATATCGGCCTGCCCAAGCTGGACGGACTGCGCGTGCTGGCGGGCATGCGTGAACGCGGCGACAGCACGCCCGTGCTGATGCTGACCGCACGCGATGGCATCGAAGACCGCGTGCAGGCGCTGGATGTGGGTGCCGATGACTACCTCGGCAAACCGTTCGATTTCCGCGAGTTCGAGGCCCGCTGCCGCGTCCTGCTGCGACGGGGCCGCGGCCAGGCCAGCGAACTGGTGCAGATCGGCGGCTTCCAGTTCGACAACGCCGCGCATCGGGTGAGCCTGGACGGCGAGCTCATCGAACTGCCCAACCGTGAGTTCCGCCTGCTGGAGATCCTGGTCGGGCGCAGGGGACAAGTGGTGGCCAAGGACGAAATCGGCAACGGGTTGTTCGGTTTCGACGACGAAGCCGGACCCAACGCCATCGAGCTGTACATCGGACGACTGCGCCGCAAACTGGCGGCCGCGCCGCTGCGGATCGTCACCGTGCGCGGCGTGGGCTACATGCTTGAGGTGGCCCAGCCCGCCGCCGGGGACATCGATGAAGCGCAGTGAGCGGAGGGCGCCTCCTTCGCTGCGCCGTACCCTGACGCTGTACCTGGGCGTGTTGCTGGGGGTGTTCGCCGTGGCCCTGTTGTTTGCTGCACGTGACTACGGCCAACGCGCGGCGAATCGATCCTACGATCATCTGCTGGTGTCCTCGGCGCTGTCCATTGCCGATTCAGTAGCGCTGGTGGACGGCCAATGGCAGGTCGACCTGCCCTATGCGGCGCTGGACCTGCTGGCCATGGCCCCGGAAGACCGGGTGTTCTACCGGGTGGCCGACAGCCGCGGCAACCTGATCACCGGCTATGGCGACCTGCCGCCTGCACCGCGCAGCGCCCGCACCGAAGGCCCCGCACCGCAGTTGTTCGATGCGCCGTACAGCGGCGAAACCGTGCGCTTCGTGGTGGTGGCACGCACCCTGTCTTCGCCGTCCGCTCAAGGCGAAGTACAAGTGCAGGTAGGGCAGACGCGGCGTGCGCGCGAGGCGCTGGCGCAGGAAATGGTCAACCGTGCCCTGCTGGCGATCAGCGTGCTGTCGCTGCTGTCACTGGCCTTGGTTGGCGTAGGCGTCCACCGTGCATTCCGTCCGCTGGTGCGTGTGGAGCGCGAGCTTTCGCGTCGAGACCCCTCCGACCTGAGGCCGTTGGACGCGCACGTGCCGCGCGAGATGGACCAGATGGTCGCGGCGCTGAATCGCTTCATGGAACGCCTGTCCAGCAGCAACGAAACACTGCGGTCCTTCATGGCCGAGGCCGCCCACCAGATGCGCACGCCGCTGGCCGCCTTGCGCGCGCAGGCGCAGTTGGCGTTGGACGATGACGATCCGGAAGACATGCGTCGGAGTCTGCAGGCCATCGAGCGCAACGCCAGCCACATGAGCCGCCTGCTCAACCAGCTGCTGAGTGACGCCAGCGTCATCCACCGATCGAACCTGCAGCGTTACGCACCGGTGGATCTCGCCGAGACCGTGCACCAAGCCCTGCACGAGGCGGTGCCACAGGTGGATCCGATTCCGCGGGTGCAGTTGCTCGTTACCGCTGGACCGGTGTGGGTGCAGGGCGATGCGCTGCTGCTGCGCGAGGCGATCAAGAACCTGATCGACAACGCCATCAAGTACAGTGCGGCCGCGCCGTTGCAGGTGGCGCTGACGACCGAGGGCGACAGCGCCGTGCTGACCATTGCCGACCATGGCCCCGGCATCGCAGCGGCCGATGCAGAGCGGGTATTCGAGCGCTTCGCCCGCGGCGAAGGTGCCCCCGCGGGCGGAGCAGGGCTGGGCCTGGCGATCGTCAAGCGGGTGGTCGATGCGCATGGTGGCCGCATCGACCTGGCCAACCGCCGCGAAGGCGGGCTGGTCGCCACCATCACCCTGCCCCGGAGTCATGCATGAGCCGTCTGTCGGTCACCCTGGTGCTGTTGCTCACTGCCTTTGCCGCGCACGCCGAGCCCGGGGACGTGCAGCGCTTCCCGGCGACCGGGCCTGCCACGGCGGCCCTGCGCATCCATGGCAGCACGGACATCGAGGTGTTCGCCGTGGTGATCGCCGATTACCAACGCCTGTATCCGGGCACGGAGGTGATCTACGAAGACATCATCACCCAGGACCTGCATGCCCGGTACCTGCGTGAGCACGCGCGCGCGCCGTCCGCCGATCTGCTGATCTCCAGTGGCATGGACCTGCAGGCCAAGCTGGTGAACGATGGCCACGCGCTGGCTCATCGTTCGGTGCAGGCCGATAAGCTCCCCGCGTGGTCGAAATGGCGCAACGAAGCCTTCGGCATCAGTTACGAGCCGGTGGCGATCGTCTACAACACCCGTACGCTGCCTGCATCGCGCGTGCCGCGCACACGGCGGCAGCTGCTGGACCTGCTGCGCGCGCCGGATGCGCCGCTGCGCGGGCGGGTGGGCACCTATGACATCAACCGCAGCAGCGTGGGCTATCTGCTGGCCACGCAGGATGCCCAGCGCGGCAGCATCGCCGGTGCGCTGCTGGGTGCGCTGGGTGACAATCGGGTCGTGCTGGAAGAGCGCACCGGTGTGTTGCTGGACAAGGTGAGCAGCGGTGAACTGTCGCTGGTCTACAACGTGCTGGGGTCCTACGCGCAGGCGCGCATCGACGATGGCCAGCCGCTGGGCATCGTCGAGCCGGAGGACTACACCCTGGTGATGTTGCGCACCGCGCTGATCCCGCGCACCGCACGCAACAGCGCCGAGGCGGGCCGGTTCCTGGACTATCTGCTGTCGCCCCGCGGCCAGCAGGTGCTTTCCCGCGAGGCGCGGCTGATGCCCATCGTGCGCGGCGGGGGCATCGGCAATGGCAGCCCGGAACGCAGCCTGCGGCCTATCCAGCTCGGCCCCGGGCTGCTGGTGTATCTGGATGCACTCAAGCGCCGGCAGTTCCTGGATGCGTGGAACAGCAGCGTGCGTCCGGCGCGGTAGACGATGCGCTGGGGCAGTCATTGACTGCAGCCTCTGGAGGCAGCCTCTGGAGGCAGCCGACTGAAGTCGGCTCTACAATGGCTGCATGAGCGAACTGAACCTGCTGGTGGCCGATGACCATCCTCTGCTGCGTGCGGCCGTGGTGCATTCGCTGCGGCAGGGCATGCCGCAGGTCAACGTGCGTGAGGTAGCCAGTGCCGAGGCGCTGGAGCAGGCGCTGGACGAACAGCCGGACGTCGATCTGGTGCTGCTGGACCTGACCATGCCCGGCGCGCACGGTTTTTCGGCGCTGCTGCATGTGCGGGGCTCGCACCCCGACATCCCGGTGGTCATCCTGTCGTCCAACGACCATCCGCGGGTGATCCGGCGCGCGCAGCAGTTCGGCGCAGCCGGTTTCATTCCCAAGTCGGTGCCGCCGGAAACGATCAGCGAGGCCGTGGCGGCCGTGCTGGAGGGCGGCTTGTGGTTTCCGGCAATGGCCGCTGAGCGCTCCGACGCCGATGCGTTGCTGGCCAGCCGGCTGGCTCAACTGACGCCGCAGCAGTTCAGGGTGCTGCTGTGCCTGGCCGATGGCCTGTTGAACAAGCAGATTGCTTACACCCTGGGACTGGCCGAGAACACCGTGAAGGTGCACGTCACCGCTATCCTGAGGAAGCTGGAATGCCACAGCCGCACGCAGGCTGCCGTGCTGGTGAAGGCGCTGGAGCCGGAAGGTGACGCCAGCCTGGTGTAGGGGCGTGCAGGGTGCAGGCACACGCCGCGCTGCGCGCTCGCCGAGCGTGGCTCGGCGCTACCGGGGAAGCTGGTGCCCGATGCCGCGCTGCGCGCTCGCCGAGCGTGGCTCGGCGCTACCGGGGAAGCTGGTGCCCGATGCCGCGCTGCGCGCTCGCCGAGCGTGGCTCGGCGCTACCGGGGGAGCTGATGCCTGATGCCGCGCTGCGCGCTCGCCGAGCGTGGCTCGGCGCTACCGGGGGAGCTGATGCCTGATGCCGCGCTGCGCGCTCGCCGAGCGTGGCTCGGCGCTACCGGGGAAGCTGGTGCCTGACGCCGCGCTGCGCGCTCGCCGAGCGTGGCTCGGCGCTACCCTTGGTGCCGCAGCAGCAGTTGGGTCATCAGGGCGCGCAGCGCAGGCGGGCGCACCGGTTTGGACAGGAATCCCCAGCCATTCGCCAAGGCCAGCGCCTTCAGCGCATCGTCGCGCTCGGCGGTGACCAGGACCACCGGGGGGCGGCTGCCCCACCGATCACACAGCGCGTCGTACAGGTGCGGGCCATGGAACTCGCCCATGCGCACGTCCAGCAGCAGCAGTTCCGGCGCGTGCCCCGCGCGTGCCGCCTCCAGCGCCGCCTGCGGTCCGTCGGACTGTTCCACCTCGCAGCCCCACTTCTCCAGCAGCGCACGGGTCGCGGCGCTGACATGCGCATCGTCATCGATGGCCCACACGCGGCGTGCGCGCAGAGGACTGTCCGCTGTGGTTTCCAGCACCACCGGCGCGCGGGCCGCCACCGATTCCACGACATCGCCCGAGTGGCCGAGCGGCACCGCGACTTCGAACATCGTGCCGCTGCCCAGTACCGAACGCAGGCGGATCGGATGCCCCAGCAGGCGGCCGATGCGCTCCACGATGGCCAGACCCAACCCGGTGCCGCGCTCCTGCCCGTCATGCAGCCGTCGAAACTCCTCGAAGATCTCCTTGTGCAGGCTCTCCGGGATACCCGGGCCCTGGTCCAGCACCTGGATCCACAGCCGCGCGCCGTCGCGGCGGCATCCCAGCAGCACGCGGCCTCGCGGTGTATAGCGCAGGGCGTTGGACAGGAAATTCTGCAGGATGCGCCGCAGCAGGTCTTCATCACTGACCACCACGGAGCGGGTGGGCACCCAGTGCAGGTGCAGTCCGCGGCCTTCGGCGGCGATGCCGAACTCGCGTGCCATGGTTTCCAGCAGGGGATTGAGCGCAAAGGGGCGTACCCGCGTCTGCAGGCTTCCCGATTCCAGCCGGGAGATGTCCAGCAGGCTGACCAGGATCGCATCCTGTGCCGACAACGCGGCTTCAATGTGGTCAACGGTCTGGTGCTGCTCGGCGTCCGCCAGCTTGCCGCGCAGCACCGACACGAACATGCGGGCGGCGTTGAGGGGCTGCAGCAGGTCATGCACGGCGGAGGCCACGAAGCGGGTCTTGTAGCGGTTGGCCTGCTCCGCCTCGCGGCGCGCCTCGTCCAAGTCGTGCGTGCGCTCGACGATGCGATGCTCGAGGGCGTCGGCCAGCGAGCGCAGCTCACGTGCGGCGTTCTTGTAGCTGGTGATGTCGGCATAACTGGTGACGAAGCCGCCGTCGGGCAGCGGGTTGCCGCGGATTTCCAGCACGGTGCCGTCATCCTTTTCACTCTCGCGCATGTGCGGCCGGCCGCTGCGCAGATGGTTGAGCCGGCGCTCGATGGCTTCGTCGATCGGACCCGGTCCCAGCAGGCCGCGACGCGCGTTGAAGCGGAAGATCTCTTCGATGGGCCGACCCACCTGGATCAGCCCGGACGGAAAACGGAACAGCTCCAGATAGCGTGAGTTCCAGGCGACCAGGCGCTGCTCACCATCGATGATCACCACGCCTTGCGGCAGGTGTTCCAGGCTGCGGCTCAGGCCGCGGTCGGCATCCTGTGCCGCTTGCAACAGCCCGTCCTGTGCGCTGCGCAGCTCCTGCGCATGCTGCTTGAGCAGGGTCTCCAGTTCGCGGCGGCTGCGTTGGCGATGCGCGGACAGCCGTCGTCGCTGCTGGATGAACAGCACCAGGAAGCCCAGCGCCATCCACGCCGCGCCGCCGCCGATCGCAGCACTGCGGGCCACAGCGCTTGCCGCGCTGGCGTCATGCAGCAGATGCAGGTGCCAGTCTTCCTCGGGCAGGTCGACAGTCTGCCAGAGCAGTGAGCGCGGCATGGCCGGGTCGGCCATGCGCACGATGCGGCCGCCGTCGTCCAGCACGCGCTCGGTGCGCGCGCGCAAGGGCTGCAGCGCACGGTCGGCATATTGTCGGCTGGCCAGCATTTCACTGCGTTCGCCGCGCCCCAGCTCACGCAGCAGGCGATACCGCCAGGCGTCCTGGTTGGCGAGGAACACCACATCATGGTTGTCGCTGGCGAGCACGATATCGGAGGTGGTCAGCCACTCCTGCTCCAGCGCGGACAGTTCGATCTTGATGACCACCACGCCCAGCCGGACGCCGTCCGCATCGTCGATGGCGTGGGACAGGAAGTAGCCAGGCACCCCGGTCGTCATGCCGATGCCATAGAACCGGCCGTGCCCGGTGGCCATGGCCTGCCGGTAATACGGGCGGTAGCTGTAGTCTTCGCCGACATTGCTCGACGGCTGGTCCCAGTTGCTGGCGGCGACCGCCACGCCGTCACGGCCGACCAGGGTCAACGTCGACGCGCGGGTGACCTGGTTGGCCTGCGCGAGCTTGAGGTTCAGTCGTTGGCGGTCTGCATCGCCGGGCGCCTGGCGCAGCGCGGCCAGCAGATCCGGGTCCAGTGCCATCACCTGCGGCAGCGTGCCGAAGCGATCGATCCGCTGCTGCAGCCCCTGGGCGTACAACTGCAGTTGGCGCTGTACCTGTGCACTTTCGCCCGCGAGCGCGCGCTGCCCTGCGAAATGGCCGGCGGAGACCGCACACAACACGGTCCCACCGATCAGCACCAGCAGGGTCATGGCCAGCTTGCGGTAGCGGATGAGCCGGTACATGCACCGAGTCTACGGGCAGGGCAGGTCGTTGACCTGCCTTGCCCGCCGGTCCCCGATCAGAAATGCATCTGTGCGCGGACTTCGAAGATCTCCGGGGTGGTGTGCACGCCACGGCGGCTGGCATCGGCCTTCACGTAGTTGGCCTGGAACTTGAAGTGGCTGGTGAGGTACCAGTTCGCACCGATGGTCCAGTTGTGCTCACGCCCACCGAGCACGTCGGCGTCGTCCAGGTCCAGGCGGCTGTAGCGCGCAAGCAGTTCCACCGCGCCGTACTCGCGCGCCGGCTTGATGTTGGCCACGCCGCCGCCACTGTAGGGGCGCGATTCGCCGGTCAGCACCCAGCTGCCCATCACGTACTGGCCGTTGCCGGTGTAATCCGGCTTGCCTTCGCGGGTGATCGTGGCCTGGAGGGCCTCGGCCTGCACCGAGAACGGCCCACGGATCCAGATGCCTTCCAGCCCCGCGCGGTTGATCTTGTCTGCGGTGACCAGCGCGCCGGAATCCACCAGGCGCAGATCGGTCAGGCCCGCTTCGGGACGCGCGCGGAAACGTGCGGTGGCCTCATGGTGCACATCGCGGCCATCACGCCAGCCACGCGGATTTTCCTGCGACAGGGCCAGGCCGAGGTGCAGCACGTTGGCTTCGGCCTTCACCGGCGTCCATACCGCGCGCACGGCCTGCATCGTGCCGGGGTTGTCGCCCTGCAGATCCTTGCCACCGTATACGCCTGCCTGCAGCAGGTAGGCCGGACGTTCCAGCACCCAGTCCAGGCCGGTACGACGGCCGGCGTAGAACGCCTGCACGGGCATCGCGAATTCCATGAAGCTGCCGGCACGCGAGCTGGTCACTGCATCCAGGCCGACCGGGGTCTTCATGTAGCCGACGCGGAACTTGCCGATGTCCTGGCCGGCGAAGGCCTTGCTTTCCACGCGCAGGAACACGTCCAGCCAGGTGTCGGACTGGAAGTCGTAGTACACCATGGCGTCGTACACGCCCTTCTTCTTCAGCGTGGCGCCGAATTCCTTGCGGCGCACGGCGTCGGCGTTTTCGATGTCGCCGGAGAAATTGTTCCAGTCGTAGGCGATGTTGCCGGTGGCGGCCAGCTCGGTGCCGTCAGCGAACGCCACCTTGGTCGGCCAGTTGTCAAAGCCGGCCGCGTTGGCCAGCAGGGGGCTCGCGGCCAGGGACAGGGCAAGCAGGGTAGGGGTCATTCGCATGGGACAGCGGATCTCTATTCGGGAAGTGGAACAACGCGTCGCCCGCGTGGGCGGGGACGTTGCGACCGGCGCAGTGTAGGGGCAGAACCGGCAGGGAATCTTCCTGAACCGGGGGGCTAGTACCAATAGGCTATCTGCTACCGGGCCCCGGGCGCGTACAAAGAGCGCCATCAGATGCCGCGCCACGCACGCAGTGTGCCGGGAGCGTCATTTTCACCTACCGGAGCTCGTCATGCACGTTCCCACCGCCACCCCGGTGCCCACCAAGCCGCTGCCGTTCTATCGCCAGCTGTATTTCCAGGTGGTGGTCGCCATCGTCCTGGGTGCGATCCTTGGCCATTACGAGCCGCTGGTCGGCGAGAAGATGAAGCCGCTCGGTGATGCGTTCATCAACCTGGTGAAAATGATCATCGCCCCGGTCATCTTCCTGACCATCGTGACCGGCATCGCCGGCATGACCCACCTGCGCACCGTCGGCCGGGTCTTCGCCAAGGCGATGGCGTACTTCATGTTCTTCTCGACGCTGGCATTGGTGGTCGGCATGATCGTGGCGCACGTGGTGCAGCCCGGTGCCGGCATGAACATCAATCCGGCTGATCTGGACCAGAGCGCGGTCAACAGCTACGTGGAGAAATCGCACGACCTGACCCTGGTCGGCTTTGCGATGGACATCATCCCGAAGACCCTGGTCAGCGCGTTCGTGGACGGCAACATCCTGCAGGTGCTGTTCGTGGCGGTGCTGTTCGGCATCGCGCTGGCCCTGGTCGGTGAGAAGGGCAAGCCGGTCCTGTCCTTCCTGGAAGCGCTGGTCGCTCCGGTGTTCAAGCTGGTGCACATCCTCATGCGGGCCGCCCCGATCGGTGCATTCGGCGCCATCGCCTTCACCATCGGCAAGTACGGCGTCGGCTCGCTGATCAACCTGGCCTGGCTGGTCGGCTCGTTCTACCTGACCGCGTTCCTGTTCGTGGCGGTGATCCTGGGCGCGGTGGCGCGGCTGTGCGGCTTCTCGGTGTTCAAGCTGGCCCGTTACCTGAAGGCTGAGCTGCTGCTGGTGCTGGGCACGTCGTCGTCCGAATCGGCGCTGCCGTCGCTGATGGAAAAGATGGAGCGTGCAGGCTGCAGCAAGTCGGTGGTCGGCCTGGTCGTCCCGACGGGCTATTCGTTCAACCTGGACGGCACCAACATCTACATGACCCTGGCGGCGCTGTTCATCGCGCAGGCCACCAATACCGAACTGACCCTCGGTCATCAGATCGCCCTGCTGCTGGTGGCGATGCTGAGCTCCAAGGGTGCAGCAGGCGTCACCGGTGCCGGTTTCATCACATTGGCGGCCACGCTGGCCGTCGTGCCGGAAGTGCCGGTTGCCGGCATGGCACTGATCCTGGGGGTGGACCGCTTCATGAGCGAGTGCCGCTCGCTGACCAATTTCATCGGCAATGCCGTGGCGACCGTGGTGGTCTCGCGCTGGGAAGGCGCACTGGACCGCGATCGCCTGAAGCTGGCGCTGGACGGCCGCGAAAGCGAGCTGCCGCCGCCGGTGGACGCGCCCCTGCCCGCCGTGACCGCGAACGTCTGACCCCTTCCACGTCAGGATGCGGGGCCCGTCAGCGATGACGTGGCCCCGCTGTTTTTTCAAGCGGTAACCCGCCGCGCCGGATCATGCGCCGCATGCGGGTCGGATCCCTCCGGTGGTGCGCTGCAACATCCGCAGCGACAGCCCAGCGACAGGTCCACAACCTACAACGGGGGTATGATCCCCTGTCCCTCTTGCCCATTCATGTGCCCAACGTCGATGTCCAACGAAGATTTCAAACAGGCCGCCCTCGATTACCACCGCATGTCGCCGCCGGGCAAGATCAAGGTCACGGCGACCAAGCCGATGCTGACCCAGCGTGATCTGTCGTTGGCTTACTCGCCCGGCGTCGCGTATGCGTGCGAAGCCATCAAGGCCGATCCGGCGATGGCCAGCGAGTACACCGCGCGCGGCAACCTCGTCGCTGTCATTTCCAACGGCACCGCCGTGCTCGGCCTGGGCAACATCGGCCCGTTGGCCGGCAAGCCGGTGATGGAAGGAAAGGGCGTGCTGTTCCAGAAGTTCGCCGGCATCGATGTGTTCGACATCGAAGTGGACGAGATGGATCCGGACAAGCTGGTCGACATCATCGCCTCGCTTGAGCCGACCTTTGGTGGCATCAACCTGGAAGACATCAAGGCACCGGAGTGCTTCATCGTCGAGCGCAAGCTGCGCGAGCGGATGAAGATCCCGGTGTTCCATGACGACCAGC
>Ga0247812_10001054_pt1 | contig 15714 bp, 15 predicted proteins | sample UWRJL149409B1_FD_178011 | JGI IMG/M metagenome (GOLD analysis project Ga0247812, IMG submission 178011) | Plant litter microbial communities from Arlington Agricultural Research Station in Wisconsin, United States - UWRJ-L149-409B-1 | ecosystem: Environmental > Terrestrial > Plant litter >...
TGACGTCTTGCAATTTTACCATGCGTGGGGATAAATCCTTTGCATACGACTTAGTTGACTGCCTCGGTCCTGTAAGCTGTAGTGTCCCCCAAAGCCCATCCCGTCCCATATATTGATAAACTCTATGGATCTCTGGAATGTTGCTCCATAGTCGAACAAAACACTTGCAGATTCAATATTGTCTTTGAGCAAAGGCGCTTCAATAACTTCCCATCTGGCTGACCCAAGGGAAGGAAATTGACGGGCGCTCCACGTTCGAGCAAACGCTGAACTATCGTGACATTATTGCTAGTGGCTGCTAGGTGGAGAGCCACGCCAGTGGCAGAAGCTGCAGAACACAGAAGTAAAGAGGCAACCCAGAAGTGCTTCTTGCGCAGCGCCTCCTCAAGTGAGACAGCTTAAAATAATCTTAAAATAAGCATCTCTTTCGTCCACATCTACACCTAAACCCCAATTTAACGACCAATGCTGCTGCTGGGCAAAGCTTATTAAGTTTGCCTGAACCTGTGGCAACAGCAATTGAGTTTTGGGAAAGATAAATTATATGCGCATTTCTTCGCGGGAGTGCAAGTGCTTTTAGAGAGTCATGGCTGGTCTACTCCTAATTGTATCCTGTAATCATTCTGTTGGTGTTTTCTTGGCAGTACTTACACTAATGTAAGAGCCTCACATGCCGAGTTCTTAGCAGCAAATGTCTATTAAATAGGTATTTATTCTGGGAACATCTCTATCTAGCGAAATAGGTTGCTGGTCTTTTATATCTCGTATATTGAAAAGGGAAATCTTATAATATTATTTTACAATTAGTTAAACGATAGCAAAAGCGTTTTAAAAAATCAACTATGATGTTGTGAGCCCCTTAGCGCCAAGAATAATATTAGAATAATATTGAATCCTTCAGTTGGATGGAGGGCTGGTTCAGTGCTTTTATTCGCTACCGCTTAATTTAAAACATGTAATATCGAACCCTTCAGTTGGATTGCTGTCATGGTGCCAGTAGCAGCATACTCCCAATGCTCTTGGTTTTAATTACCTATTTATCCACTGTCCCACTTCTCAGAGTAATATTCGATTCTTTTGTCCATTTTAGCGTTAGTGAGGTTTCGGCCCTACTCTGTGCTGGGCTCGTTACGACTCTACTCCTCTGGACTTTCATTCGCATCCTCAAAGTAAACAGAGCCATCATCCTCTCCTCTGATCCCATCCCAGACTTCACATCTGCTTCCCGTTTTTCTATCCTTAACTCCCTTGCGATGTCGTCTATCTCCCGAAGGCTAAAGCCAAAGAATCGCGATCAGACTTCTGGCCCTCCAATACTGACTCCCACTCCCATCCACCCTGATGATCAACAAATAATCCCAACTCCCACTCACCACGACCACGACCCAGAACAAAGCGAAACAGAAAACAATGACAATCACTCAGTAGAGAACATCTTCCTCTTCTATCCCAATCTCATCGGTACACAAACCATAACCCACCCCCCCTTCACCGTCCCAACCTCACACCCACAGGCTATGTCCGCATCCTCCTCGTCATTATCTCCCTCTACTATATGCCCTCCAAGACTCTCTCCTCGTCCCTTCTCTACAGCATCTCCTGCCTCCTAGACGCCATAGACGGCCACACTGCCCGGTATTTCAGCCAACGCACCCGATTCGGCACCGCTCTCGACATGGTAATAGATCGCTGCACCACTACCTGTCTCCTTGTCTATCTCGCTGGGACGTGGGAAAGCTATGCGTTAGTGTTCCAAGGTCTGATATCGCTGGATTTGGCGAGCCATTATTTTCAGATGTATGCGACGCTTGCGATGGGCGGTGGGGATAGTCACAAGGAAGTTGATGCGGGGAGGAGCTGGTTGTTGAATTTTTATTACGGGAATAAGGTTTGTGGAGTTGAAGTTGGATGAATGATTAGGCTGATCAAATTTAGGTTGTGCTTTTTGGGTGCTGTTTTGGCAATGAGATGTTCTTTATTGTACTTTATCTGATTTCGTTTTCCCCGGCTGTAGAAATGTCTGGGTTCAAGGAAGGCTCCGAGGGTGTGATTTCTTGGGGATGGGCTATTTTACAGCTGGCGAGAATGAATAGGCTATGGGTTCTTGCTAGTGTCTGTTTTCCGGTCATGCTTGCTAAGCAATGGATTAATGTTATGCAACTTTTGAATGCTAGTATGTGGCTAGCTGAAGGAGATCTTGCAATGCGAAAGAAAGGGAGGATCGGTGTGAGCTCTGGGAAGAAGAGTTGCTAGTTGGCCAGAGGGACCTGGGGTGGATAAAGCGAGGCTTGTGGACAAGCGATTACCAGACTCCTGTTCTTTAATCTCGCCATTTCCATGAGAATAAGTTTCCATGAACGCCGGTGTTCATTATGGCTCTGCCGAAGCATGAAGAGATCGTTGAATTTGTCAAGCGAGTCAAAGTCATACACTGGAATAACTTTTCCAAATCTGGAATCAGATTCCCTAGTTGTGTGGGAGAGAAGCGAATGCTACTTGTGGCCGTTGATACCGAGGTTGGAGGGAGGACGTAGCTCAGGAACAAATGACAATGTGTGAAACTTGGTAGGAATACTGTGTATACCGTTCAACATCATATTAGTAGAAGGAGACCTCAAATTACATAGGAGAATTGGGCATCCCGCCCGCTCTGCCATACACAAGCCTCAGATCGGTAGACTAGTAATGTCGTGGCTCTCTTCAGGTGCTACCCAGTTTTGCCTCACCTTCCTAATGGGTCGGATTTATTACAATTGTGAGTAAAATTTTGTCAATTCTCGCGTTTCAGAAAAGAATAATTGGAATTTTAGTACTTGGTGACATAAGCGATTTATGTGTAGTGCTAATATGAGCACTCTAATACAAGCACTCAGAACTATAGTGCTGCAGTTCAAAGCACTCCTTTTACAGAGGCGTATTTACATTAGCTTAATCTGATTGTGTTGTCTTACGTACTCATTGTCTATCATATCTACTGATAACCCATTTGCTCTTCGTCTAGATTCTCCGCAATTGCTTCTCTAGCCCTTTGGCGACAGTGGTTCTCCTGTCCCAACTATGGCCGTTAGCATTATTTCTATAGCCTGCACTTCTACAAGAACAACCTCACCCCTAGCCATCTCACAACCGGGCTCATGCGTGCCAAGGGAATACATCGGGCCATTACTCTTGTTTCTCTTTCGCCCTTTTATTTCAACACCGCTACAACAGAATTCTGTCCGTCTAAACATAAATAAGGGAAGGGCGACAGATAGGCTAGCTCGAAACTAACTATCTTTCAGCTCCGCAACCCCGCTTCTAAGCGCCTGACTTTCGAAGTCCAACATGCAACACTCACTCCACGGCCTTTCTCGATCACAGGTGCAAAGGCTGAAAGCATTCTTGAAATAACTAGGAGATATTGAACTCACATAATCATGTCCCCATCTCATCGTATCTGGAACCCCCGGCGCTTCTTGAGCTGGCTCTCGAGGAAGAATGATAAGTCTCATCAGATGGCAACTCCACCAAAATCATTTGATGACACCCTCAGCGACATATCTGCCATGGAGAACTCAAGATTTTCAGCCTGCCGTATTCTTTACGAAGCAAGCGTTCCCTGCGTCATATGGGGTGAAGATGCCCTAACAGCTTATGAGATTCCCACAATTGTGTTCGACCTCTTCCTTCTAGTACACAATCCAGAAAGCGCGGCATTTGTGCTGGCTTCTCACGGGTTCAAACGCACTACACCAAGTCCGAGATTTTATGATATTCCACAGATGAACGACGATGTCCCTCGCCTAGCCCAGATACCTGTTAGTGCTGTCTACGATATGGTAGACCTACCGAAGGCAGACGACGTGAACGCCCCGGGTGTGATACTCCTTCCAGCCAAATATTGGCGTTATGAGCTTCCTCGGACTGTCGAAGAGGCGGACAACTTCATTCCCCCGTTGTCAACCTTGCTCAACACCCTCATTAACGTCTGGATCGATCTTCCCTCCAATGATACACTACTAAGGGAACATATCGCAACACATATTGGATATTTCTACCTCTATAACCAGGAAATAAGGAAACCAGATTTCGAGAACCAACTTGCTGTCGAAAATCGCCAGGTCCATTTTGAATTGCTACGGGGTAACGACTCGCCATTCGTCTCCCTCATGACAGAGAAGTGTCAGGAGCATCATCGAAACATTAGAAATCAGATTAGATCGGGTCGTTATGAGCCAAAGAAAGCTAATTGAGAACTTGCCACACGTTAGCCTAGAGTATTAAAGACAATACGACTGGGCACAGTGCATATTTTCACTACTGGGACAAGGTATAAGATTTCAATACGGAATTTTAAGTATATCGAGAGTGAAGGACCACGAACTCCGAGACTCACAAATTCCTCCTTGTACTTGATTCATGTTTAACAACGTCATCCCCCCAATTATTATCTCTCTACGCTCGTTTCCCACCCTCCTTGGGCCAGTATGCACATAAGCAAGTGTTGTTGGTAGTGAAAGCACCCATGGCCAACTTCATAGTGTAGAGTCTAATTAAAAATATCTCGTTCCAATAATACCACATCTAAATACGTGAGTACCCAAGTCTCTCGTCTAGCCACATTTGTGGGATCGCAAATATTAGTTGGCTGCTGTATTTGCGTCGATTGAGAAAAATCCCTACGAACAGTAACATAATCAATAATTTGCCGTGTTGAGATATCATATGCAAGTCCGCGCTAGCAGTACTGATTAATTTTAATAAAAGCCGCTAAACCTTAATACTGTATTCGAGTCACCACCACACCAATGCCTTACTAGTCTTGAACACAATCTAGCCAATCTTTCTTAGATTCATATTCGGGTAGGTGATAGCGTGTATTAGCCATTCCAGGTCTCTCTCTTCTAAGCAAATCGAAGAAATGTCAGGTGGCTGATTGTGGAAGCTAGACCTGGTATACAGCAACGAACATATCTACATAAATACGGCCCCAGCGATAAGTGTTGGTGGCATACTCTCTGCATTCCGCTTGCTCCACCTCCACCTCCGCAAATTAATACTCAGGAAGCTCATTGTTGCATCCTACGGATTGGACCTGGAGCATTGGGTTGGTAAGACCTATCCCTTGCCCACCTTTTGCATTTCCATTCGCAATGTTTCGAATGTCTCGCAAACGCGTGGGTCGTGGTTATCTTTTGTGGGCTCTAGATTGTGGACTGAATCTCTTTCTAGGATCCAGAATTAGCTGGAATAGTATTCCTTTAACTGCAGTATTTAATAAGTAGATGCAGAATGCTGTGAATACAATGGTGTGGAAGCTGAAGGAAGCCATTGCTGATTCGTTCACAGTGATAAACAGATTATTTGAACAAAAACAAGTACTTAATACAAAATAAATTGGGTGCCGGAATCTGGAGGATGAACCTACTTCTTGCGAAGCAACACAAATAGGCGCTAATAGATATGAATCCTCCGTGTTTCAAATACGACTTCTGAAATTGCAGGCAATAAGCCAAATCATGTCAGACGACAATTTTACCCACTAAAGTCCACTTCCATATTTGGACTTAATCAGTCACTGCTTTCTGAACCTGAGCTAAACACTGATACCTGATTGTGTCAACAAGTCAGTAGGCATATTTTCGAGTGGCCAAAGTGAGTTATATTTACGAGGGGGAAGCATACGTGCTTAGAGATATTTACAGTAAAATGTAATATTTAAGGTTACAATACTCTCCTCCCCCACCCCTTTCTGACGGTTAAATGTCCCAAGGGAGGCACAGCGAGGAGGTTGTTAACCTTTGACTACGATGGGTGTACAACATATGCGTTATCCGAGCGCTGCAATTCGCGGGTTCGAGAGCGCCAACCGAATGCACATATCCAGATTCGTAGGCAAGTGCTTATTTAATCAACCACACATGTTGAGACTGCGACTTTAGTCGACTTGTGGATTAGACTAATCAAATTTTCAGCAGACTACCCAAAGAAAGAAACGCTACTGTCAATCGTCTTCCTCTCTTCGTGTTCATTCATACAAGGCTGAACTGAATATAGCTCAATCACGACCTGCCAATATGTCCAGGTTTGCTTCTACGAAAATTGTTGAGCTTGCGCGTATTATTTCAGAATCTACTACAATAGTTGATGACTATTTCAACTCCCATGGGCTTCCTACGCCATCTTTAGGAGTGGAAGGTCCGTCCAGGATTGAATTTCCTCCAAAAGAAAAGGAAGTAGCTGTAGCGCATTTACGAGTACTGAGTGCAACAAATGAGCTCTATAAGCTCATGCAAGGACCAACAGCGATGCTTATGGAGATCTCCGTAAGTATTCTTCACTCCCCTCTAGTTAAGCAGCATGAAAATACTAACGGTATTAAATGAGCCAGCCCATGGACAGTTTAAGCCTTAATTGCATTTATACGTACAGCATGGCCAGCAGCTTCCCCGTGGACGAAGAGGCAACCTTTGATGAAATCTCACAAGCCTGTGGCTTGAATGTCATTGATACGCGACGGATGTTGCGACACGCCATGACAAATTATATTTTTTGCGAGCCTAGACCTGGAGTTGTAGCCCATACAGCTGCTTCAAAACTCATCGCTGAAAATTCCTTAATTCGTGATTTCGTTGGAATGGCAAGTGAAGAAAAGTTCCAGGCGTCTGCATACGTAAGTGAAGTTTCTAGTTTTTAACTACAGATGCCATATATATGACGCTGACATCGTAGCTTAGACAGTTAAAGCACTACAACTATATAACTACGCCAAGGAGCCAAACCAGTCAGTAAGTGCACTTCATAATATAGGATTCAATACAAAGTTCAAACCCCATTGCTAGGGATTTAGCCTAGGCCATCAAACTACCAAAGGACTGTACGAAGAACTTAGGGACCACCCTTCCCGTGGCCACCGCTGGGCAAATTCTATGAGCGCATATGCATCTACAGTGCCCCTCAAACCACTTCTGGCTGGCTATGATTGGTCTTCCCTCGGTTCAGCAACCATAGTTGATGTTGGAGGTGGCTATGGGCCCGTGAGCATAGGTCTTGCACGAAAATTCCCGCATCTTACATTCGTAGTCCAGGATTTTGCGGGCGTGGTTGAAGAAGCGTCAGCAAATATGCCGCCCGAGCTTTCAGATCGCATCTCATTCATGGCCTACGATATGCTCAATCCTCAATCAGTCAAAGATGCGGAAGTCTACTTCTTCCGCGCCATTTTCCACAACTGGACCGACTCTTACTGCGTTAAAATCTTGCGGAACCAGATCCCGGCGCTAAACTCGAGGGCGAGGCTGTTGATCAATGATTTTGTTTTGCATGAGCCGGGTAGTCTTCCTTGGTATCAAGAAAAGCGAATGCGGTAGGTGGGAAATCCGAGCCCGAGAAAGAATCCATATTCTAACATGACATAAAGCACGATGGATCTCCAAATGCTCTCTTACTTTGGATCAAGAGAACGGACTGTCTCAGACTGGGATTTACTCTTTAAAGAAGCGGACGAGCGCTTTGAGCTCAAAAATGCTATTGGCTTGAATGGACCAGGTTTCATTCTAGAAGTTTGGTGGAAGGCTTGAGCCAAGTGGTTTGACCGCATTAAAAGTGAATGTGAAGAAATGCCGTCTGAGATCACCAATTTACCAATATAAGATATGTGTACGCAAAGCTTGAACACTCCTCTATGTCTTTTGGTCTGAGATGTGGAGGTGTTCTTGCATAATTAATTATATAGTCTTAAGCTTCAGGAAGAACAATCCTTAAGTATAGGGAAGTGTGATCAAGTTGTGTTTATAATCACTTTATATTTCTATTATTTCACTGCCTTAAGTTGGGATACACGACATTATTTTAGAGCGTAATCTAGTATGGGGAATTGAAGCTGTAAATTTAGAATAAAAGGTGCCATGTACTGTACAGACCCACACCCCGTCTCATAAATAGTCATGTGATATATCATTTTAGTCTGAGCGACATGTAGCTTCCTAATAAAATATGTACCGAGTCACTGAGTTGTAAGTCCAAGAGTTTATTGTAGGTATCATATCTATTTTGTTTTATGGGATTAAATAAAGTTTCACCTAATATACTCCAAACCCCCCCGCTTCCACACTAAATATTAAAAAGAAATAAGCTAAGAAGAAGCAGTAAGACCACCGGATTTCAGCACCAATGGTACGCAATCGTTCACCACACCACCTGTGACGGTGAACTTCAAGCTTGGGTCTTGAAGGACCGATGCGCCATTAACTGAGTCCTTGGACAGGAACACCTTGTTCTGCTGCCCATTAATCGCGCAAGCATACATAAAAAATGAGTTGCCCTTTGTGTCCGCAGCGACGATCATGCTGCCGGCGCTGCTTCCAACTGAGACAAGGCTGATCAGCTCAGCCGTCTTGGGGATCGAGCCCCAGGCAGCGAGACGTAGACGCGAGGCACCGGTGACACCGGCCTCTTGGGGGAAGTAATGAAGGTAACGTTCTAGAGAATCACCCATTATGGCGTTGTTAGAGACAGCGAAGGTAGTGTCAGTCTTCTGTGCAACATCGGTGGTCGAGGTAATGTAGAGGTTACCATTGGCGGCGGCATTGAGGGATAGCGTATTTGTGACGTCGAGGAGTGAGGTGTAGGTGACGTCTCCACTGGTGTCAACGACTTGTCGCTTCTTCACCTCTGCTGGCATATCGTCTAGTGCGGTTCTTCCGTGTGGAGAAGAAACAGTAGCAACGTTGCGTGACTGGAGAATGGTATCCACCTCGAAAGTTCTCCTCCAGAGCCCTTGTCCAATATTGCGAGCATTTCGAGTCAAAGCACTGGTTCCTCCTGCTGCAAGCTCGTAGGAGACGGGGTTGTCGCCAGAAGCGAATGGATAGCAGTTGGTTGTTGGGAACGACTTCGACGTCGAGGCGCGATATTGAGCTGCAAAGAAAACGACACCGTTGCAGACTCCAGGCCATACGGAACTGCATTTGTCGATACATTCACCTAGAGTCTTGAGGTTGAAACCACCGAGGGCATCAGTCTGGTATGCAATCTCACAAGACATTTTGAAGAGCTCGTTGTTGGATGTACAATACTGGGAGCTATTTTCAGGGCAGGATAGTGTAGAGCATGCTGGTGCTGATATTAGAACGGCACTGTGAACAGTAATACCTAGGGTAGTATCAGAGAGCTCTGTAGGCAAGTTTTGTCTGTCTCCCTTGTAGAAACAGTTGCCATTTGCTCGTTCCGGAACCCAAGACACTGCGACGCAGTCATGATTTTGGCTAGAGAAACAGCTTTCGATACATGCCTCAAAGCTGCTAACTTCGACCATCGAAAGGTCATCACCAGGAAGATCGATGTGACATTTAATCTGGTAGGTGTATCCCTTCGAATCAACAAAGTTCTTTCCATTATCTGCAGGGCAGTTGATAGGGAGATTAGATCCTACAGTCGATGTAGCGCTAGAGGTACTTGACGAAACTGTTTTGGAAGCTGACGATGAGACCATAGAGCTATCAGACGAGGAGATGGGGTTAACTGAAATCACAGTGGAAGATGTGCTCTGACTTGAGGTTGGGCTGGCTAAAGGTGCTGATGAACTGAGAGGAGCAACCAATAGAACAGTGGAGGAGATAGCAGAAGATGTGCTTTGAGATGCGCTTTGAGATACGCTTTGAGTTGACAAGGTCTGAGATCCTGAAGAAAGAGGTGCAATTAATACAACAGTCGAGGAAGCAATTTGGGTCGAGGAAGAAATTGGTGCAGCAGTCGTAGAAGTTGACGACTGCGAAAGGGGAGCGACCAATAGTACAGTTGACGATAGAACCCGGGAGGACGATTGGGAGGTGGTCGATGAAGTAACAGTCGCACGGATGCTGGTCACCAGAGTAGACGCTGTAAAGCGGCTGCTCGTGGAACTGCTCGAGCTGCTCTCCTCTTCGACAGTTCGTCCGAGGCATCCTTGCGCCAACACGGGGCCTTCCCATTCCCACAGTTTGTACTCATCGTCGCCGAGTGACAAGTCTAATTCGTTGGCCAAGTTGACGTTCCAGGCAATGCCCTTACACCCATCAGTGACAACATTGTTACCAGCTGTGCCGGCAGTGACGGAGAATTTGGCGACGGCGTTCAAACTGGGGACGTCCTTTAAGGATGCTTCCTTCTTCCATTTTCCTATGCCTATGTTAGTTCATCGACGTTAAAAGCACCCTGAATTTGCTTACCACTAAAGAAATCAACACCAAAGGCAACGGTGACTGGGAGGCCGAGGCTAGCTGTTGCAGTGATATCGCCATACGCCTCGAATTTCTTGGTAACGATTGGAGAAAATCCTGAACGTGTTGACTTTGTCTTATCGATTATATCGAGGGTTGCGGAGATTGCGGGCCAGTTGTAAGAGGTTCCAACAAGAACTTGACCGACGGCCTCGACAGTGAGACCAGCTTCAATACCCAAAGCGAGGGAGGGACCAATAGTCACAACTTTAGGGATAGAGAAACCTGGCAGTCCGGTTTTGATGATTTCCTTCTCCAGCTTCTTTTCCCATTGAGCAAAGGCGTTGATTCCGAGGAAGAGGCCGGCTTGCATGTTTCCATCAAGGCTGATCGTACCTTTGTAGAAGCCTTGTGTGGCGCTGATGCTAACGGAACCAGTGGCCTTAAGAGCGCCATTGATTCCACAGTCAACACAGAAAAGGTCAATTCCAGGAACTGGACTTTTTTCACCGAGTAAGGTGTCACCGATTTTGGCCAGAGCGGCTTTGTTAGCAGTGTATTTTGCATCCTTGTCGCCAAGCTTGTATTCGTAGAACTTTAGCTGGTTGCCCCAAGGAGAACTGATGAGCATCCCTGCCGATGGAGCGATTTTGATAGGTAGAGTTAGCGACTGAGAGAAATCTCCTGTCAAAAATGCGGCTACCGTCTCAACTACAGCAACAACAACCTTGGCAACAGCAGTGGCGGCATAAACAACAGCCTTTTGAATGACGGGAGGAATATAGGGTGCCACATAAGCAACTACCTTCTGAATGACTGGGGCAACATAAGGAGCGACGTATTTCACCACGGCCTTGAATGCCGAAAAGAAGCCACGACGTTGAACGCCAGAGAGCGAGGTATCACCAGGGGTGAGTGCAGCAATAGTAGCCTAATCACAGTTAATAACTTATTTCCTTGAGAAGAATTAGGGATACCGACATCGAAGTCTGCTTCCTCACCACTGTAGTAACCCAATTGATCATTAAGTGTTTTATCGAAATCAGAACCACAGGCAGCAGCTGGAAGGCCATTGATCAAAGAAGCACCTGGGTTACCACAAGTGTTCGTTGTAGGGGTAGTTGTTCCAGTGTTGCCTGTGTCAGGGATGGCACCAAAATCAAGCCCCACATCCGAGAAGACATTAGCAAGCTCAGTTATTGATCCCGAAGCAGTTGCCGATTTTCCAGCTGCGTTAAATACGACTTTGCTGGTCAAGTAAAACACATTCTGGCCATCGGCAGAACAGCTGGATTGAGCAGTGACCAAGATAAATGCGGTGCTTGGCCATGTGCTCTGGGCTTGCTGGAAAGCTGCTGCTGTGTCGAATGTGGCCGTCAGACCGCCATTTTGACACGTGGTGGTAATATGACTACTTTCATCTAATACAACGGATGGGTATTTGAAAGAGACAGTCAGCTTTGCAACCGTTGAACCCTCTGCATCTGCTGCTCCTTTATAGAAAAGCCCTTGTTTGGCTTTTGGGGTAATCAAATCAAGGCTTGTCCGGTCGAGATTAGGAGGGCTGACTGGGCCAAGGATAGCCGGTGCAGGTCCAATAAGTGTCTCGGCAGGACCAAGGACAGATTCGGTCCCCGAAGAAGGATCAAGAACTAGTAGAGTGAGCGTCAGAATACATGATGGAGTGTAGGTAAAGCTTACCAGTTGTAGAAGATGCCTGCTGAGCGGAAGTGGTAGTAGAGCTGGAAGAGACAACAGGGCCATTTCCACTACTCGACGGTACCCTCACTACCGATGAACTCGACGGTATTCCAGAGGAAGAGACCACCGGAAGAGCATTGGCAATCCATTTTGCGCCCCAGGACGCGGACGATTTACGCCCGATGGGTATGGTGGCCTTGAGCCAACAAGTGGTTGCCGCCGTCACGTAAGTGATGGCCTTGCAATCAGCGTTGGCAGCACACTTATCAATACATGCCTGAAACGAAGCCACCTTCTGGCCAGTCCTTGGAAGGTCTTGACCGTAGTAATCCCACGAACAGGTGATCTGAAAGACACCAGTAGGGGTCACATAACTGTATTTATCAACCGTAGGACATTGGCTCAGGACAGCTGTAGGGTATACAGCAGGGAAGGTAGAGGTGGCCGAAGTCGTTGTCCTCGAGCTTGTAACCACCGCCGCAGCGTCGACCGATGCGGTGAGCAAAAAGCAGGAAAGAACGGACAGCACAGAAAATCGCGCCATGGTGAAGAAAGCAGGAAGCAAGAAGGATGAGGAGCTAAAGGGAAGTTTCTCATGGCGACACTTGATGAATTATACATATTGCCGTGATGGCGGTGCTAGCTAGACGCGGAGAAAAACGACAATCCAAGGGATCTAGATGGTGGGGCTGAGGTGCTCCGATGTAGACAGCTGTGGCTGCGAGCTAGAGCCTCTGGCAGATTACCATTTCGAGTAGATCTGGGCATGCGGAGCGTGAGTATGGAGAAATCTGCAATGGAATGGCCAGGCCGTGTCCCCAGCCAGGCGAGACGAGACTGACAAAGCAGGGTGCAAAGGGGGAAAAGCGGACTAACGTAGTAGACACCTGCCATGCCGAGGATAGACTGTGAAAAGTTAGTAGGGGAACGCCACGGAATTGTGCTGTGCTGAAAGAAAGAGATAGCAATAATACTTACTGTACGCACCTAGGCACCTACGCGCTATTGAAACCCATCGCTGAAGTCCGGACTGGATTATTGATGCGCAAGTGAGTGGGGACGGGACTGAAGGGTTAGAGGTAAGGAAAGAGAGAAAAGCATCGAGCTAGAGCCTGTTGAGTGTTGAGCATCTAGATAGAGCGGCTGAAGCTAGCATCCGAATAAAGAAATCAAGCATTGCATGGGTAAATCCCATGGGTAAATAAAGTAGTAGGTAGGAGGAAAAAAGGGGAAAAGTGGAAGCAAATACAGAATTGGATTAGTGCTCTGTGCTCTCGTTTAGTTGTATTATTGATACCCCTGAATTCTCACCCCTTCAGCCGAGCCCAGCCCAGCCCAGGCCAGCACAATCTGCCCCGTGCCCACGTGCATTATTGCGCTAATAAGAGCCGCAGCAAGGGTTAATACAGTAGTGAGGAATGAACATTAAACGTGCTTTTTAGCTGATCATGATCAAGGAGAGTAAAAAAAGAATGCGGGAAGGAATGACTAGGGTCGGCGGAAGTAGAGAGAGAAGGGCAAAGGGAGGATAATGCTGGGTTGGGTTGGGTTGAGATTGCTATTATTTAATTATTGATGATTGAGGGCTATTGTTGCCTTCCCATACATATGGATAAGGAGAAAGAACTCAGAGTAGAGAATAGTGCAATTATTGCAGTGCAGGTGTAGTGCAGGTGTAGCGTAGTCGTGGTGTAGTGTTTTGTTAGTGTGTGTACCAGTAGCCTGGAATAGGTTATTTAAGCGGAGCTTCCTCGCTACGTCCGCGAATCACAATGCTGGAATTCTTTCTATCGACCACCGACAATAACTGCTGCAGTTCAATCTACTAGACCTCGCATCACAAAAGAAATGGGTATCTCCAGACAATAACGTAGGGTACTGCACTAATTCAATATGCTCACCCTCCCGTAACAATGCTCTTTCCATTTCCCAAAATTCATCTGGGGAAAAAGCAAAAGAAATCAAAAAGAAACCAGGAAAAGACAACGCACCTGCATCCGTACATTCCGAAAACAAATAAACACGGCGGTGAAAAAGAATTGCTTGCCCCTCTCTCTGTCTAGACCTTAACGATATTCGATAGATCTCCTAGAGCCTGCACTCTTCTAGGCTCAACTACTGAAGACCCAACAGCACGGGAATGCATTAGACATCGTATGAGCCCAGTCTATAAGCTTCCACAGGAACGTGGTTTCCCCCCTGCATGTGCTGGCCAAAGGGACGTGCCGCATCGCCTAGGATGAATTAACCTTAAATCGAAGTTTGGCTGGTACCGAGGGCATAAATATCGAGCTGAGACGAAAATACTCTTGCCGCATTCGGCCAGGGATGGGGCGACACCAGTCCTCATTGGGAAACTTTAGCGAGGCCCATTCTTTCTCAGCCTCCAGGTATTGAACTTGTCCCGTTTGGGTCGGCTCTAGCGCCCGGTTCCCCTTTATAACCGAGCTAGCTCTGTAGAAAACCTCTCGCGTAAAACTAAACCGTTTGACACACTAGTTGTAGCTAAACATCAACTCCAGTCCAGCTGGATGCTAGCTACATGGTGGAAATTTCCTATCCTCCAGATCCAGCCGCGGCCCAAATGCTGTGAAGAAAATGGCAAAAGAAGAATATGTTCTGGATGGTCGGAAATGTCTGGGCTCTCAACACCCCGGAGGCTCGAGGTAGTTCCCATTTACTTATAACTCATATCTTGCACATACTCGCTTTCTTCCATCCCTTTCTTGACAGCCAGATATCTCTCATCTCTTCGCTCCTCTCTCACGCTTGAGCATTACATTCACTCTTTCTCTTGCTCTTCACCTTCCACAAAACAAGATGTTCTCCCGCAGTCTTATCCTCACGGCGCTCTTGTCCGCCTCGGCCTCTGTAGTCTCCGCCGCTGAAGGAGCATGTAGTTACACCACCCTCTACTACAACAATGCTCTTGAGCTGCAAACCTCTATGGGCTCTCTCTCCCAGAGCTACAGTGTATGCAGTTCAACCGGCGCGGCTACCACTGTTGCACCCACAACCACATCGGCTGTAGCTGTCCCTTCATCGACCTGCTCCGTCGTCGCCCAGGCACCATGTTTCTACCTGACCGGTCATGGCTTTGATAAGATCGAAGGGAAAAAGCTCGGAGGTGCAAACGGAGCCAGCGAAGCACGCTTCGATGGTGAAGCCAGTATCTGGTGGATTGACAGCGACCAGCACCTACACATTGCCGATAGTTTCAATAGCGTCAGTATGACTTACTACATCGGCGCCGATTCCTGGTGGGGTCTCAGATCAGCGGACTCCCCCGCCAAATACGGCACTGACTACCAGCCATCTACTTGCAAACTTTTGGGCAACGGAAACCTGGATTGCTTCCAGCACGGTGGAATTAACAGCAACATCATCAATGTTTGGAATTATAACTTTGCTGTTGATCATCGTGCTTTCTATCTTGCTCATTGGGGAGCTGGTAAGTTTTCCCTTCCTTTTTCTTCCTCTCTCCTCTATCCTTCCTAAGACAAGTCAACTAACCCACTCTACAGGCGGAGGATTCATGAGCGACCCTCTCACTCTCTCTTACGAGGTCACTACCTGCCCATCTATGTGCTAGGCTCTTGGTTAGGATAATCTTTTTTTTAAGGAGCAAAAGTCAATGTTGGTGGCTTGTCCCAAGTCAAAATAGGGCAATTTTGTAAATAATTTCTTCGATAGAGGAGTTGGAATACTGGCTCCTGATCTAGTTGAGCATTAAACTGAACTATTTAATATGGATTGAATGTCAACATATAAAAATCTTACTGCGTGTGGCACAGGTATGAAGCAAACAGAAGCACTAATGTACCAAATTTTCCAA
>Ga0247812_10001056_pt1 | contig 15686 bp, 15 predicted proteins | sample UWRJL149409B1_FD_178011 | JGI IMG/M metagenome (GOLD analysis project Ga0247812, IMG submission 178011) | Plant litter microbial communities from Arlington Agricultural Research Station in Wisconsin, United States - UWRJ-L149-409B-1 | ecosystem: Environmental > Terrestrial > Plant litter >...
CGCTGTTTGAAATGCACCTATTGTAACATAAAAGCTCCTTACCCACTCCTGCATCTCTCTCTTCTCATACCTCTCCTCTCCATATCCTCCTCTCTTCGCGGTATTCTCTGGGCTCAAGTCGAGAAATACAATTAGATCCGGCTTTGGCAACCCAACTTCGGGTGCATGCGCCCAGCCAAATGGCAGCAGAGGATTGAGCTTCGCGGCGGAATATATGGCCCCCGAGTAGGAGTAGCGGTCACAGATTACGGTATACCCCTCTGCAAGGCTTTGCGAGATGTACGAGGCGCGTTCCCAGCGGTTGGCGGAGAAGAGGAGATGTATCGAGTGATCGTCTAATGAGGTTTCCGACTGCAGGTAGGAGTCAATCATCTTACCAATTGGCGTGCTCCGGTCTGGGAGCTATTAGTAAACAAGACAGCATAGGAATTAGGGTTGAAGAATATACCTGGAAACCTAATGGTGCGCACATTGCGTCCTGACGCGTACAGTGCTTCGCACAGTTTCTTGACTTGCGTGGTTTTGCCAGAACGGTCAAGACCTTCGACTACAATGAAAGCGCCACGGCTAATTGGTTTGGAGGGTTCCCGGAATGGATAATCTGTTTCTGAAGCCATTTTGAATCGTCGGAGTGCTCTTAGGTCGGTATATAGGTGTTTTAAAAGGACGATGTGGAGATGAATGGAGCAAAATAAAGCTTGAAATCCGACGGTCCCAAATCACCGTCGCCCGACAATCTACACCCGATCTAGTACCAGTTGAACGCTACTTTAAACTGACTTATGTTTTTCTTTGTAAATTTTTATTCCCCACGAAATGGCTTCTGAACGAAAGGCACTGCTCGCTCGCAAGGCAAATAAGAGGTAATGAATGGCTTTGCTATGTTCGTCTCCATTTAATCCTTGAGCAACCACTACATCATCGCACGATCAACGCCAGGTACCTAAACGACCTTCCAAGCTCGTGGCATACAACAGCCATTTACAACCAACTAGCACGCAAGCACAATGCCTTGATAATGTATATCACCTTTCTCATAGCTCCGTCCATGGAAGTCTTATTTTTATCCGCCCATCCACTGCCTTGATTCCAGTTGGCCATCCTGAGTGACGTCCAGGTTCACGCTTTCAGGAGATGAGATAATAAAAAATCATCAAAGCATCGTATGGTTTTATAAGTCGGGAAAAGCTGTGAATTCATTGATGATCTTGCAATTGATGGCGCTCTCACTGCTCTTCCAGATTGGTAATGCTTGGTCACAGCTGTCTAGTCCAGAGTGTCTAAAGGTTGTGATTTTCGTAAAGGCTATTCTGTGTCCTGCGTGCTAGAATATTCCAATTTGATTTATATTTATTATAAGCATAGTCCATAGACAAATATAGAGAGATACAATATATATACATCTGTGTGGCCATGAAGTCTCCCCTCATCATAGCATCCATCGTAGGTGGCAGCACCTTTCTTCTGGTATTGTTCAATCATATTTTAAGTGCTAGTATGGCGTAGTACAAGCATTCGTCAGACTGGTCTACGGGAGCTACGTACCAAGATAGAACAAAGAACAAGTCTTAACTTCTGCCATGTAGATGTTCAAAGCATTCGACCTGCTAGTTTGAGTCTTAAGGCTATCACTTTGGCTTCAGCTTTCGCTCGGATCATTTCCCTTGAATATTGATCTAATATTGTTGCGATGATCTTCCGCCTTCTACTTATGTATAAATGTGTAAAGTGTAGTTACCCTTATCATAATATATTCCAGGTCTTTCAGAGAGCTTTTCGCTGGCGGCACAATTCGATATTTTGTGCTTATCAGCATTACATGTTTGAGAATCTTTGTCTATGTGGATGGAGCAGTGAGAATCTCGTCATCCTAGACCATTAGACTCAGGAACCTCAAAGCACTACCACAAACTAATTTAGCAAGTCTCGCTACGCCTATCAGATGCGTCTTTGTGTCTAGATACTATAATCGCATAGTTTAAGGAAAGTTAAATGCTAATATGGAAGATGGCCTTTTGACTACACGCTTGTCGTTATAGTTCCATAAATCGAACTCTCCAATTGCGGCAGACGTAATGTGGTTAAAGGAGTTGTAAATCCTTCATAGGAGACAGCAGCGCTGTTCTTTCAAGTAGGGACAACGGTGTATTAATAGTTGCGGTAATAATATTTAACTTTTTAGGAAGGGAAATAATGATTATGATACGCTCGGTATTACTCAGAAGGGAGCATAGTAATTTTGATTTGATATAATACCTGTGAGTACTAAATTAGGCTCTTATTGACTAGTGATTGTCTTAGAGTGGGTTTGCAAGGCGATAGGGTAGCTGGGTTAATGGTATTTCATTCTTTATATTAGACAAATGAGAGGGGGTCTCCTAGAACCAGCCCAACGCCGCGCTATGATCAAAGCATTATCCCAACAGATGGTCACTACTTAAAATTGAAGCAGCTTTTGACCTTTCTTCCCACCAGCCACTTGGGTCGAAAATGAACAAAACTTGTCCTTAATCGCGACTACTTCGTATGTCCCCTCTTGGGAAGACTGGATGATTTTGCTATGCTCCTCTGATACCTCATGCCTTGTCTCCAAAACACGGGACTTCTGCCCCTTCTTCGCGTTGGTACTTCTGGTATATGTGAATTCAAAGGGCGGCGTTCCCCAGAATTCGAAAAGGATTTGGGCTTCCCCACCCTCGTGAATGTCAACCTCGACTTGTCTTCCTTTACTAATCTTGACGCTGGGCATCTCGTGTATGAATTTTGTTATTGCAGTGGTTGCTTTGCAGTCGCTGGCCTTGTCAGACACTGCTGTAATAGTGAAGGTTCCCGGCTTTTCTGCAATACGCCTGAAATTTGTGTTTGGTGACTTCGCTTTTCTCTGTACACCTTCAAAATCATAGAATATCTCGAATGGCGCCATTCCAGAGAGGGTATATGATATCCGCTCACCAATACAGTAGTCACTTCTGGCCTCCAATGGATAGATAGTTGGTACATCGTAGACCTGAACCTGCACATTTGGAGCGCCATAACTGGTTTTTTGCTGGCAACCGTTGGCATCTCGGACCTTGCGAACACTAACATGATGAACTCCCAGGGAAAGGACTCGGTGCGGTATACGGAAGTCATAAGAATTAGTCTCAATGTTGGCAATTTTGACAGTTTCCGGCCGTGACGAACTTTGGTGTTTGATGTCAACTTCTAGTGAAAATGGGGGAACACCCTCCAACCTGATAGGAATCACTTCATCCCCCGCAATCTCCTCTTTGCAGTATTTGTAGGATTGGCCAGGTTTGGTGAATGCGGCCGCAGGTTTCCGGTTAACCTTTTGTTCAAGCACCACAGGGGCGAACTTCCTTGAATCGTGCTCGTAAAGGGAATCCGATAGCTCAGAAAATTTATATTCATAAGTCCCGGGTTTAGAAGTATCCATGGCAATTGTCGCAAGGCCAAGTGCAGCATCAAACTCTTTGTTAATCATGGTTCCAGTGCCATGTTCGGGTTTGTGCATAACACGGTACTTGACATGATATGGAGAAGAACCTACCCCAACAATTAGGAGAATTTACAACTCGGAGTGTGTTGACTCACCTATGAGATTGACTTCCACCGCATCAATGTCCCCTTCACAGACATCTCGCTTGACGTACTTATCGCCACTTGGGATAAGAACTGCAGTATCAGCGACTTTAATCCTGGGTCTGGGAAGCCATTCTACAGCAAACGTTGAAGCCAGAGGATTGACGGTTCCAGGGCATTGGTCATCCATGACCTCAAGGAGTTCGTATACGCCACTTTGGCTAACTTTAATGAAATCGTTAGTAGACTTTACGACCTGTGTCAATAACGTCCCGGATGTGTCGTTGATGTTGCGGTATTGCACAGTCCAGGGAGCACGCCCAGTCAAGCGGAGAGGTAGGCTGATCTTCCGACCTTCAATTTCAGTTGTCTTGTGCTTTCCTTCCAGATGGCCAAATGACACCTTAGGTCTTTGGTGGCGAACGGTGAATTTGACTTCACTATTGAGAAAGATCTTGCAGCCCGTCCTATCCTGAACACTAGCAAGAGACAAGGAATATTCCCCGCCACGATCTAGCGAGCTTGTTTTGATCCTATAAACGTGACTTTCGATATCTTTGACTTTGAATTTCTTTCTGGTACCACTATACACCAGCTCATATTCTAGTGCAAAAGGCTTTTCTCCCGATAGCTCAACATTCATCTCGACGGGTTCCTCAATGCAGGCATCAATGGGACCCGATGGCTTTCTCAGATATGCAGACGCAGGCGGCTTAACATCTTGTTCCAGTTGTAACCCTTCTCCCTTAAGTTGGTGGCCTTTGTAAACAGCATCATCCATGGATGTAAATCGGTAGGCAAAATGCCCGGCCGCCCTCGGTCTAAGCTCCAGCTGATGGCGGAGACCGCTCACCTTTACATGTTCAGAATGAGTACCGGTTTTCGTTATGATATCGTACCGGACAACAAATGGCGGTGTACCTATCAGGTCAAGATCCAGTAATAGTCCAATTGAATTTCCTGCACATTTGTCGTTGATGTTTTCCGAGGTTATGGAAAGAGCTGGTTCGGGAGGGTTTAAGAGCAGACAGGATGCCGGTTCTCTGATCTCACCCTCGCAGTATTTACTTTTGATACCCACAAGAGTGTACAGCCCAGGCTCACGAATAGCTGGGGCACTATCGGTGGTTTTGGCTATGAACTCTTCAATGATAGCTGCGCTCCCATGGTCCCCACTTGGAGTTAGCGCATCTGTGGGGGAGAACTTCCAAGTTAAAGTGTGAGCGGCGCGATTCGGCCCATTTCCAGGATAAAAGTAGCTAACGGGAAGATCTATAGCTTTACCGCTCGCTACCATTAAAGGATTCCTTGAATCACAACCCAATAGCTGAGCGAGGGGCCGTTCATGGACTTCGAATCCATGCTCCAGATGACGTCCCTTAGGATATATATGCTCACCATCTTCGCCTCTCACAGAAAAGTTGGCTATGTTGCCAATTGCGTCATGGATCTCATCAATAGAATAAGTCCAGTGGCCACCGGGTGTCATGGATTCATTCAATGGGACCTTGATACGTTGAGTTCGAGCCCATGAGAAATCCGGATTACCTGGGACAACGAGTGTGCTAGCTCGTGTAGATCCAAGCAGTGGTGAGGCAAAGTTTTCTGGTTGGATGCTTTGGAAATGGTGAGTGCTCTCCTCCTTGTGGGCAGTTCGGGTGTAAACAATCTTTAGCGGAGCGGTTCCTTCGATCTCCATGGTGATGTCTGAGAGGTCACCAATGCATTTGTCAGTCCCAGCTGCGCCGAGAATCACCTGAGGACATCTTACAACAAGTGTATCGGACATTCTTCGTTGAACTTCCAGTTTTGATTCATCAACAATCTTGTGGAGGCGATAAAGTCCTGGCTTCTTTGCAATGTAAGTGACTACTGCAATGGTATTGTCCTTGTCTTCATATCGCCTCTTCCTTTCCTTGCTAGAAAGTACGATAGTCTCATTGGCATTCGTATCAAAGTCAAATCGGAGCAACTCAATGTGTATCGGTGAGGTTTGGTTAAATCGAATGGGAATGTTGACAGACGGGTGACGGTTGTCGACACAGAAAGGTAAACTGTCCGGGTTCATGGTAGCAGAACTACAGAACAGTTAGAATGTGCAGAAATAGGAAATCTAGAAGCCATACCCTTCAGGTAGGATATTTATAATTTGCTTGCCCATAATGAGAGACGAATTTTGCAAAATGCTTGCAGGTCGGACACTATTCTCAGACACTGACAATTCTCTGTCGAATAGAGTCTTGGTGAAAAATAATAACCATCCTTCAAGGGGGAGCTACAAGTTTGTCAGTGAAATGGTCCATATTTTGTACACTGTCTTTACACTTACCGGCACTCGGAACATCAACATTCCAACTAAGCAACCGTGAAAAAAGAAAGCCGCGCTCGACATTGAGCTTGACCATTCAAGCCATGGTATTTGAAGTTGAGGTAAGCCATACAAATAGATTGCAAATATGCAGCTCCATTTCAAAAATAGCCCCATAGAGGTCATCTCCTCCTCCACTAACTTCCACCAGTCGTATAAGCACCATACCAGCAGCATAGCATATGCTGATGTTGCATATAGTCGCTGGGTAGGATGTGACACTAGATTGTCTGGAATCAACGAATCTGTTGAAGGCGCTGTTGTCGGGGCCGCGGGGACCGTTGGCAGGCTCTGTCTCGTTGCAGAGGCATCTTGAGATCTTGGCTGCGCTGCAGTTCTCTGCACACTTCCTGGCGTTGAAGGGTACGCAGACCGCAAACGAGGTGTGCCGTTCATGGCATGCTCTGGGAATTGTGCTGCGCTGGAGGTACTCCCACGTGCCAATATCTTCCAGATAGATCAAGGGGCTATTATTCCTCTTCGTTAAACAAGTTGGTAGAGATGAAGAGTTGTGGTTCTGCAGAGATATGTTGTTGATGCTCTTGATGTGTCGCGTTGTGGGCGACGCGCCTTTTCTCTCAGGGTGATGTACTTTGCTTGGCACTGGGATTTCCCAAATGCACAATGATCTACCTAAGCCAGCAGCCAGCCTCGCCTCACTGTACGCGAGAAGATGTATAACATTAGCGTTAGAGACTAGCCGAGCCTTGTCACACCTATCTTACCTACCTAACCTTTCTTCTAGTGTCTATCGGATTCACTCAACCCAAGATGTGACTTTGCCCACACGTCTGAAAAGAGTTCGGCTCTTTCAACTTCTCCATGCCTCTAATCCCCTTTCTAATTCCTACACCTACATTTTGACGAACTTGTTCAACAAAACAATCAAGTTGATTTTGCTATTGATATTGTTCTTTCCTGGCCATTTTCGGTCTATGAGCTTTGTTTAAAGCACGTCTTTTCATTGAAACTATCCTTGACTTGTTTGGAAAAGCAAGAAAAGGTCTTGATCCCTTACCATAGACAGCAACAAGTCAGAATGGAGGTGTCCATAGAGGATCTATCAGTTCTAGGTACTGGGGATCTCCGAAGAAGATCAACTAGAATACGAAATACCCCAAGTACTCGAAGCAACAGCTTTGATTTTTCCAGAAGAAATACTCCAACTCTCACATCATCTCCAACCCAAGATACCAAGCCTGATCCAACCCTGGACTTCACAACAAGCAAGAGGGGTGGATTGAGGAGGAAGAAACAGCCTTCCCCAGCAGGTGACGATCCTATGATCGCAGCCATGAAGCCTTTGACTGATGAGGAGCGTCAAAATTGGAAGGGTTGGGTTGAGTTAGAATCTAATCCTGTAGGTATTTTTTGTCCAAAGAACATCTACATCTACACTCTTAGTGAACAAGGCGTTAATTCCGTTTTAAGGAACTCTTTAGTCACATTTTACGAGAATATGGCACCAAAGATGTGAAAGTGCAAGAGGTCTATAGTCTTGATGACGGGACTTTATCGTGCCTTCCGTGAGCCTCACCGTCCCCTTTCCAAACGCACATCTAATTATAATTTCAAGGCAACCTGTCCATGGATTGATATTTCTATATCGGTACCAAGAAGATGAGGAAGATGAGGATAAAGAGATGAAAGATCCGCCGCCTTGTTCTAATCATGTTTGGTTTGCGAATCAGGTAAGTACTCAGAATTCTCAGGAGTAGCCAGTACCAACACTTCTAGACAATAACCAATGCATGTGCCACCATCGCTCTTCTGAATATTGTGATGAACGTTCCATCCCTCGATATCGGAGAGGCCTTGAACCTGTTCAAGTCTGAGACGCAAGGGCTCAATCCGCCATACCGTGGACAAAGACTTGGTCAACACAGGTTTATTCGCAGCATTCACAATTCATTTGCGAGGTATTCCATTCCCAAACCTAAATTACAAAGCCTGAAAGCTAATCTCAAAATCAAGGAGAATGGATATGCTGAATGCTGACCTCGCACTATTGAACGAAGTGGAAGCCTGGACTCGCGCGAAGAACAGACCCAAAAGGAAAATAATCACCAAATCCAAGTCTAAGACTAGGCCCAAGAAGAAAGTTGAAGAAGATTCAGGATTTCATTACGTCGCATATGTCCCCATTGCGGGAGCTGTTTGGAAGCTTGATGGCCTGCAGCGAACACCAGTCAAAATTGGTAAGCTCACTCTTCCACATAGTCTTAATTTGTGCTAATCAGCCATAGGAGAGTACAGGGATAGCTGGCTGTCTGTGGCACGAGATCACATTTCCGTGCATATAGCACAGCATGCTGACGGAGACGTAAATTATAACCTCTTGTCACTGTGCCGAAGCCCTCTTTGCATAATCCCAGAAAAGCTGGCTGAGAATATCAAAAACGTCAAGGCCGTTGAGGAAGTTCTCTCCACTCAAAGCCCTGATTGGAAACTTTTTCTGAATGCCAATGAGACTATAACCCTTGACTTGGAACCAAATGTCAGCTTTGGCTTAACACAAGACATCATTGATAAGTCCAGCATCTCAGAAGGAGCCCAAAAACTCAATCTCGAGTGCCTTAGTCCTCCTGATCTACTAAACTTGCGCAGACAGTGGATTAAGGACCAGACCAATCAGCAGATTGAATTTATGGAGGAGGCAGCCCTAATCGGTCAACAGGATGAGCAGGCCGAACGGCGGAAGCATGATTACACGCCAGTCATATATGATTCAGTGAAGAAACTTGCTGAGGCAGGTGTTCTAAAGGATATTGTCCGTGAGGTACGGGCCACTAACGCATGAGACATCATTCGAGTGTTCGACACGATGCTACAAAACTCTGAATAAACGAGAATAGTTGGCGAGGAGTGTAAGAGGCAGGTCCACGTTTGCACAATTATAAAACTAAGACCAAAATGCCATAACTAGCCAAACCACTTTCTCAGATGTTGACCTCCATTTTTGGCGCATGCACCTAGGGGAGCGATTTTGAAGCACCCATCATCCCTTAGGGAAATATTTCGCCATCCCTTTTGCCCGTACATGTACATCTCCAAACTGCACCGAATTCCGTAGACATGGAAAGGTATCATATGTTCCTCCTCTTACTAGACCGTGATCGTATTGTTTTCAATTGTCAATCTTCTGGAAACTCATCCCGAATGTTGGAAATAAAGGTCCTGCTCTCTCTATCCCAACGTTTGAAGAACCGTCCAGCCAAACCCATCAAAGATGTAGGTACTTCTGGCATTATAATTTCAACGTTCTCCTCCGCGACGTACCGGATGCTAGTATCTTCTACACTAGAGGTTCTGTTGGTAAGTTCCCATTTGACGCAAAGTATGATGTACTTACAGGGCATGGTAGAAGCTTTGGTTGCGACCCTTAGATAGAGAATCCACATTGTTGTGTGCAATCCAGTCAGAGTTCATTCCACATTCAATATCCCAACCTGTGATCACTGCTGCGTAGTTGTACCGTTTGTGACGAAAGACTTGGCCGACTCTGTACTTTACTCTGTCCCGAGCTGCCGTAGTATCACGTGGCTTAAGCTGTTTTGGTGATTGATCTGCAGCTCTGACAACTCGTAATGCTTCATGAAGCTCCACGTGCTGTCCGTTCGAAGGATTATTGAAGAGCGGGCAAATGTGCTTCTCTACCAGAGAAGCGTCCATTGGGTACAATCTCTCGAATCTTTCCAATATCAGGGGCACAAACTGGCGCTGGTTGTTTCCATCACTCCGCACATTTGGATTGCTCAACATGAAGTTTGCCCAAAGCGCCGAATAGAAAGCATTATCCATATCAGCAAAAGGATTCGCGTGTAGCTGAATTGTAGGATGCCCCGTATTCGAAGTTTCTCCTCCCTGGCCACGAAACTCATGAACTGTCGCTAAGATATTTCTTGATGTGCGTAGAATCAGACTAGGGATGGTTGAATCTGCGAGAAATCGATCAAACTCACGTTTGTCGATTCCCCATCCAGAGAGCATCTCTCGAAGATGGATTATTGGAACTTCGTTCTCTGAACGATACGGATCAAGGTACATTGGCGAGGTGTCATCTCCTCTCCCATCAAGGGATTCTGTAGAGTTAGGATACACCATAGCGTGAACATGATTCGGAATTCCGCAACAACGCGCATCAAGCCCAAGTCTCTTTGCCAGGATGCAGTAAATAGCAACAGATATAAGTGGCAGCGAGGGGTGAGCTGGATCCTGTAGAGCTATTCCAAGATAGTTGTTTTGTAGGTCCCTGTAAGCCAGATCCGATTCAAGGCCCGTTAGATTATGTGCACGCAGGAATGCAACAACGGTAAGAGCCTTCCGGCGGGTCGTTAGCTGGTAAAAGTTAGGGTACTCTACCCGAAGGCGTACAGCAAGGTCGTCGAAGAGCTCTGATATCTAAACACAACTAATCAACCAAACCAGTTCAACGTTCCGTGGGTATTTACTTACCTCGTAGAGATCCCCATACTGGTCATGGAGAACGAACAAATCAAACGAACCAAGCGCTCTTTCAATCGGCACATATTCGCCAAGAGCTAATTTGGACCACTCAGCCAGAGCCTTTGACCGATGCACATAATCCAATATAGCAGTGGCATAATACCTAAAATCGATTAGATTGGCACTCTCTTTCGGTATCGAGTCTACAGACCTCCGTGAAAGCACGTCGTCAGCTTCCTCGCCAGTTCGACAGTGCCGCAGAAGCGCATCCTTTGCATCATATCCAAAATTTCCAATTGAGTCAAACTTCTTGATTCGATTTATCTGTCCGTCTAGTATGCTATCCAAGAGCGCTGTGGTCTGGGTATCAATCATGCTCCGATAGGTGTAGAGCTTTTTCCATTCGACATCGCCCACATTGCCAATCAACTTCTCCTGGATCCTATGCTTTGAGTCCCAATATTTGTAGTCCGCCTTGCAGAAGCTTCGCCATAACAAAGGTTCACTTCCTAGCCTTTCGAGTCGTTTGGAGACACGCTGCACATTCAAGATAATATCTCGTGGCGAGACATAGCAAAACACCTGTTGCAGGATCTCATCTGGAAGTGTGTTCAAGGTCGGCCTTTCGCTGCCAAATATTGCCATTACTAACTAAGCGGGCGGAATAGGGTATTATGGAGATACTCAGAAGTCGGTGAAATGTAGCATGTCCCTCAGGCTAAGGAGTCTTGAATGGTCGTAGGGTGTGCGACGGTGTTCTATCACTTAAATTGAAAGCACCAACACCAGCATAGGACGAGCTAGTCGAACAATCGGAATCGATAAGGTAGATGACTTGACGGTGGCAAGGCGAGAGCCGAAGGTGGAGGTGAGGTGCGGCGTGGAGGGGAGTGAGGTGGAGGAAGGCGGTGGAGGTCACATTTGTACCTTAGGTATTACTCAGAAGATTGTTGGTACAGCACTATATACGAAGTCTGAGGCCCCCACCTCTAGCTTCCCCAAGCCAAGTCTTCAACGGCTAGACCCGGACCCCTCCCCCTTCCCATCTGCTCCCATTCCGTACAGCTTCAACGTGGACATGAACCATTGCGAAGGCAACCCCACAACGTGATTTTCAAAACTATGCAAATGTAGATATTGGTCAAATTGAAAGGTTGAAAATGTACAATATCTCCAGGAACACGTCGTCGACTTTAGCCAGTACGGCAAGCTTATCAATTCTACTTTGACCCCTTGACAGACCGTATGTTGAGCAAGCTATGAAAGTGCTTGGAGTAAAGCACCACTCATTCAACTGTTGACTTGCACTCCTTATTCCAACGTGTCACAGCTATTGGCGCAATCTAGATCTGGAGAAACCTGCAAAGGAAGGTATATTACGCTGTGAATGGGGGTATCGATATAATAGTACAGTACAGTATAGTATAATAGTAGGCACGGTGATGGTGCAAGCCAAAAGAGGCGGCCTTACATCACCAAGCACCTCTGCTCAGAAGGATGGGTATAAAGTACACCAAATAACTCCCGGCCGTGTGCCGTTTCATTGTCAATCTGCTTTTGTCTGACCTCTTTCGGGAAAAACTTTTTAAGATAGCTTGAGAGTCTGGTTAAAATCAGTATTTGTTTTGGGTATTGCTGAAAACTGCGGATAAAGGCTATGGGCTACATACTCTTCATCAATGTTATCCGTATTTGCAATCATAACAACATCCCCTCGACAGAGTGGGCAAAACCGCCGACGCTGACGTTGCAAGACTACCGCGCAACGGGTACAAAGAGCATGTTTGCAATGCAGCATAACTGGCCGCCAGACTATAGAGGTGCAAACTGGACAGAGGTAGTCGCTGACTTGAGGCGTGACTTTTACGATATCATTATTCAGCTGTGAGCAAACGGCTTTCGCCATTTCCGCTGACATTATAGGATGTGCTGCGAGGAGCTTTGGAAATGTCTTTCTCGCTCCAAGGTGTGTCCGTTTATCGAACTCTATACAAACCTTAGTATGTGTCATGAAAATGGCCACGCTGCGACCAAGTCTTGACACTAAATTGAACGCTTAAAAGCATAGCAATTTTCTGTTTGCTAGGGGTTGTGGCACATTAAGGATTTAAGAATACTTACTTTTAAGAATCTTTCCAATCGCTTGCTTATTTATCTCCTGATACTTCATGTTCTGCCACAGAGTAACATTGATTTTGAGAAATTTTGTCAATGCCTCCTGGCTTGCAGGCAACTTGAAAGCCGATAAAATATCACGTCTTCTCACCTCACTCTGAAACCACTCCAGTTGACGCTTTGCAACGGCACTGTTCCTGTATCCAGGGCTATTCTCGCTTGTAGAAAAGAATACTCCAGCTTCCAGATATATCGCGAAAAGCTCCCTCCACCGGTTCATATCTGTCTTTTTGAACTTGGAAGGCTCGGTCAATTGCACAAGCTCTTTCGAGAGGCTTTCGATCTCCTCGATTATGTCATTCCGCTCTCTTTCTTGAATGGTGTCGAGAGTCTTGACATCTCCCTGCATAAGTTGGAAGAACTCCGCGTCAAATGTCAGCGGAATCACGATCTCAATTTGCCGAAACTCGGCTGAGTTCGATTTGTTACCGTGGTTGAGACCGTTGTTTGTCCTATAGGAGAGTCAGCTTGATGTACTGAATTCCACGGTACTGCAATGAAATGCTAAGGAGTAAGGAAGTCAAAGGCTCGAGTAATCTCAAACACTTAAACACGTTCAACCGAGACATTGTCGATCTACTGAACGTACTCCGCTTTTGAATTTGGAGGTTGAAATGTGTCAAAATACTTGACTCGGTCAGAATAGAAACCTGCCCACCTACGTTACCATTGAAGCCGAGTTTGATCCTTCCTTGGACGAGCCATCGAGACCCAGATTGGCAATAGTCTCGGCTGTCGTCGGGGGGTCTGGTGGAAAGAGTGACAACACAGTTCGCACGGGTTGTGTTGCGACACTGTCAACCTTATTCTCATAGATCAGGGTTAGCCTAGGGGTAAAGCCATTTCGATCGCCTGGTTTGGTGTGTCAGAAACTGCAATAATGATGAGATGAACAGCAAAGAACTTACCTTTGAAATCGTATTCAAAGGATCCTCCGGGCAGGTTGGCGAGATCTACATTATGCTCGTCCAGCTCGTTCCTCACCCTCTTGATCGACTTCTTCAGCTGCTTGTACGGAAATGCTGCTTTAACCCAATGCTCGGGGAATCCCTCCCGTTGGAGCGCCGCCTGAAATTCATGGGCGAATTTCATGGTGGCGGTGATGGTTTTGATGGCCTGGCGCTGAGGATGCCAAATCTTGGCCAAACAAAAACGGCGAGTTTGTTGTTCAGGGGGTAATATTATTTGATTTGATATGTAACTTATTCATGGAGTGGTTGACAGATATTAGAAGCCGAGAAGCAAGATTTTTCGAGAGTTGAGAGCGGGAGGAGGGGAGGGGGAATGATAATTCGCGAAGGTAGGTGCCTCCCACTGTGGTCAGTCAAAGTCAGTTGTGACACATCCCAAATCGTGAGAAATGACTCTTTCTTTCTTTCTTTCTTTCTTCCTCTGGAGGAAGCGGACAATTTATTTACCAGTTTTCGCAAGGAACTTTCCTTTTAATAGAACGGTAACGTGCCGTACCAGTCTGAGAGCATCCCAAGCTTTCATCTATATAATTGTGCACACTTACCAGGAGGAAAAGTGCAGTACAGTACCGTACCGTACCGTACAAGAATGGGCCAAGGACAAGGACAAGGATGAGGACAAGGATGAGGATGAGGACCAAATTACTTATATAATGTAAGGACAGGAACAAGAACAAGAACAAGAACAAGAACAATTTGAGTGTAGTAGTCTGTAGTAAACTAGTACGCACCACCGTAATATGTAATGTAATGTAATGTACTGTACTGTACTTCCCCGTACAGTACAGTACACGTGCATTGACTAATGGTGGCGCCTCGTCCTCATTGTAATTCTTCACTTTAACTTTTTGTTCCCGTAGTTGGGGAGGGGAGGGCGCCAGCTTGCTGTTGGTTGCCTGGCCAAGCAAGTGCCTTGCAGCCCTTGACGTACTCCGGACTGAGTTAGCTGGTTGATAAGGAGAGAATCAAGAACTTCTCGTAGCCTCTTGGCGGCGGCGGCGGCGGCGAACGGTGCGGTGTATATATAGTATGTTGAAAGGTAGATAGATACAGGTATAGATATAGATATAGATATATCTTAAGAAGATATGTCTATATTCTGGAGTATAAAAACATAAGGATCTCTACTGTACGTGCTGTATATACAAACGTAGGAGAGAGAGGTGATGCCACAGGTCCCCGATATTTTCAACCCAGCCTCCAGTAATACTGTATATACAGTAATGTAATCCCAATACAGTAATAAATAAATCACAAGTAATCGAGGTTCTATACAACCGACCTCAACTGGACGTTATGTAAACTTACTGGATTACTGGGCTGGAGTCCTGGACTGGTGGGCTGGAGGACTGCACACTCCTCCGTATCTTGTAGGCCAATCAATCTCATCAATCACATGGCAACCCAACGACCCCTCCAACGGGACAGTCCCGTACCGTAAGGCTGCAGTGCATTCTGCTGTGGTGTGGTGGCCCACAGGAAATACAGAAGGCTGAGAAAGAAAACAATCTCAACTACTTTCCACAAAGTGTTGTGCAGGACATGTACCTACACAACCTAGCCAAATCTTACCATGGGCGCAGACCAGTCTTCCCAACGCAACGGGTCTGGCGGCCAGGGCAATGCTTCGTCCCCGGTAAAAGCGTGTTACTACGAGGTTCTCGGCGTTGAGCGTACCGCAACTGACGATGAGTGAGCAGGAGGATATTCCAGTACCCCTTGATTAGCATCTGAGACTAATTACCATCCCGCAGGATCAAAAAAGCGTACAGAAGGAAGGCCTTGGAACTGCACCCTGACCGGAATTTTGGCGACGTCGAGAATGCCACCATCAAATTCGCCGAAGTTCAATCTGCCCACGAAGTTCTTTCGGATCCACAAGAGCGAGCTTGGTATGATGCTCACCGTGATGATATCTTACAAGGGAATGACGGCACTTCAAAAGGGAACCAGTACGAGAACAACACACGCCTTACAACTACGAGGGATATCGTGGCCCTGATTAGCAGATTTGGTCCAAGTGTCTGCTTCACCGATGCTTCTCATGGCTTTTACGGCATTCTAAAAAAGACTTTCGAAACCCTTTCAGAAGAAGAGTACGAGGCGTGCCGTTACGATAACCTTGACCCGTTAGATTATCCGGG
>Ga0247812_10001057_pt1 | contig 15685 bp, 14 predicted proteins | sample UWRJL149409B1_FD_178011 | JGI IMG/M metagenome (GOLD analysis project Ga0247812, IMG submission 178011) | Plant litter microbial communities from Arlington Agricultural Research Station in Wisconsin, United States - UWRJ-L149-409B-1 | ecosystem: Environmental > Terrestrial > Plant litter >...
AAGCCAGGCGTATCGGTATTGGCGATGTTGTGCGACAGCGTGCCCTGCGCCTGCAGGGAAGCGCGCGCACCGGTCATCGCGACGTAGAGGGCCTTGTCCATCGTGGAAGCTCCGTGCTGCGGTCAGTCGGCCATCATCAACGGATGTTGATGATGGTCTGGGTGACCTGGTCCTGGGTGCTGAGCATCTGCGAGTTGGCCTGGAAATTACGCTGGGCCACGATCATGTTCACCAGCTGCTCGGTGAGGTCCACGGTGGACGATTCCAGTGCGCCGGCCTGGATCTTGCCCAGGTCCGACGAATCCGGCGCCGAGGTGCGCGGCGAACCGGAGGCGAAGGTCTCCACCCACATGTTGTCGCCGGTGGACTGCAGGCCCTGTGCGTTGTTGAAGTTGGTCAGGGCGACCTGACCCAGCGCCTTGTCATCACCGTTCGAGTAGCGCGCGAACACCACGCCCTGTTCGGACACGCTGATCTCGTTGAGCTTGCCAGCCGCATAACCGTCCTGCTGGAAGTTGCGCAGTGCGAACTTCTCGCCGTACTGGGTGGAGCCGGCCACGTCCAGGGTCAGGTTGAGCTGGCCGGCACCGGTGGCCGGGGTGAAGCCATCCAGCGTGATGCGGCCGTTCGCCGGGGCGACCAAGGCGCCGCTTTCGCTGAACTGCAGCGTGCTCGGCGCGCCGGCAGCCTGCCCGTCAACGTAGTTGTACACCTGCCATTCGTTGGCCGTAGCGCCCTTGACGAAGTAGGAGGTCTGCGTATGGCTGACGCCCAGCGAGTCGTACACGGTCACGCCGCCGCTGGACTGGCTGTAGCTGTTCGAGTCGGTGGGATCGAACGGCGTCACGGTCGGCTGGGTGCTGTTGGCGGGCAGGGTGAAGGCCAGCTGCACGTTGCCGGTCTGCTTGGGCGGGCTGTCGGTGGTCAGCAGCTGCAGATCGGTCAAGCGTCCGGAATCGAAGGTCGTGCCATCGGCATTGGGGGTGAACACCTGCAGGCGCGCACCGGCCGGGTTGACCACGAAGCCCTGCGCGTCGGTCTGGAAGTTGCCGGCACGCGAATAGGTGCGCTGGCCGTTGACGCTCATGGTGAAGAAGCCTTCGCCCGACACGGCCAGGTCCAGGCTGCGACCGGTCTGTGAATTGTTGCCCTGGCTGAACTGCTGGGCGACGTTGGACACGCGTGCGCCCGAGCCCACCGCATTGCGCGACAGGCCGTAGCTGGTGGCCGAGAACAGGTCGGCGAATTCCGCGCGCGACTGCTTGAAGCCGGTGGTGTTGACGTTGGCGACGTTGTTGGCGGTGACACTGAGGTCGGTGTTCGCGGCGTTGATGCCGGACAGCGAGACGTTGAAAGCCATGGTGGACTCCTCGTTGATGCGGTCTGGGGGCTCAGCTGATGCGGAGCACGTAATCGATCGGGGCGGCGCCCAATCCCTTGAGGTTCAGGTACAGCCCGTCGGAACCGACGGTCACGCTCTCTACCGGCGCTTCCACGTACGTGCCGAGCTTGGTCTTCGCCCCGGCGGTGTCGGTGTGGTTGGCCACCAGCGAGTAGTTGCCCGGCGGCAGGCGGTTGCCGCTGCTGTCCTTGCCGTCCCACACGAAGTTGGTCTCACCGGCCGCGGCGGCCTCCACGGTGACCTGGGCCACTTTCAGGCCGTTCGCATCGGTGATGTCCACGTTGATCATGCCCGCGCTCGGGGCCGCCACCAGGCCACCGACGGTGCCCTCGCTTTCCAGCACCATCTTTTCCGAAGGCACCAGCACGTCGTGGCCGACCAGCGCGGCGCCACGCAATACCTGGTCGCTCGCCATCGAGGTCTGGAACCCCTTGACCGTGGTGTTGAGGTCGGTGATGCCCTGCACGGTCGACATCTGGGCCATCTGCGCGACCATCTGCGTGTTGTCCATCGGCTTCAATGGATCCTGGTGCTGCAGCTGTTCGGTCATCAGGCGCAGGAAATCGGCCTGCTCCAACGTGTCCTTCTTCTTGCTGGCGCTGCTGTTGGGCGAGTTCAGGCCCAGCGCGGAATAGACATCCTGGCTGGACTGGGTGGTGATGGCGGTGCTCATTGGGGTCGTCTCCGGGGCGCGCGTCAGCGGCCCATGGTCAGCGTGGCGAGGGCCAGTTCCTTGGCGGTACCGAGCATTTCCACGCCGGCCTGGTAATTGCGTGATGTGGAGATCAGGTTGACCATCTGCGCTACCGGATCCACGTCGGCCTGGTAGATGTAGCCGTCGCCGTCGGCCAGCGGATGGCCGGGCTCGTAGCGTTTGATCGGGGCGGCATCGCTCTGCTGGATCTCCTTGACCTGCACCGAGGTGACATTCGGGTCGGTGCGGCTGGTGACCGCCTGGAAGATCGGCTCGAGCGGCTTGTAAACCGCCTCGGGCGAGCCGGCGACCGAATCGGCGTTGGCCAGGTTGGAGGCGATGGTGCTCATGCGCACCGACTGCGCCTGCAGGGCAGACCCGGCGATGTCGAAGATGGGGAGATTGCTCATGGCTTATTGCCCTGTGATCGCGGTGAGCATGGAGCGCACCTTGGATTCGACGAAACTCAGCGAGGCCCGGTATTCCAGCGCGGCGCGGCCGTAGGCGGCGCGCTCGGCATCGGGATCGACGGTGTTGCCGTCGAGGTTGGGTTGCACCCCTTCGCGGCTGATCTGGAACGGGTTCAGTCCGTTGCCGATGGCCAGGTGCTGTTCGTTGGTGGTGCTCATCAGGCCGTTGCCGGTCTGCCCCTGGGCGCTGCGCAGGGCGGCATCGAAGTCCATGTCCTGGGCCTTGTAGCCCGGGGTATCAGCATTGCCGAGGTTGCTGGCGATCAGCTTCATGCGCTGCTCGCGCAACGGCATGGCCTGGGCGTGGACACCCAGGTAGTCGGAAATCAGGTTGGACATGGCGCGCTCCCACGGAACAGTGCCGGGAAAGCTGCAAGCGGCGTGCCAAAGCGGAGCTGCAGTGAGCGTGCTTGCGCGTTTGAGGCGTGGGGCGGGCCCGTGCGGGACGCGCCGTGAACCCATCCATGGGGGCTCGTTTCCGCCCGTCCGGGGCTCCAACGGTCCCGCACGGGCACGCCCCACGCCTCCGGACGGCCCACGTGCCCGGTCAAGCAGGGCAGGGTACGGCGGCCTGGAGAGGGGTATCAGGCGGCTTGGGCGACCTTGCGCAGGCGGTCCAGGACGAAATCGGCGAGTTCGTGCGGTGAGTACTTGGCGACGAAGGCGTTCGCGCCCACGCGTTCGACCATCGCGTTGTTGAACACGCCCGACAGGGAGGTGTGCAGCAGCACGTACAGGCCGGCCAGTCCGGGGTGGCGCCGGATTTCCGTCGTCAGGGTGTAGCCGTCCATCGCGGGCATCTCGATGTCCGAGATCACCATCGCGTACCGCTGGGCGGGATCTTCTCCCGCCGCGTGGATCTGCAGCAGGTGGTCCAGCGCCTGTTTGCCGTCGGACAGCAGGGTCGCGCCCACGCCGAGCTGGTCCAGTACGCTACGGATCTGCTGCCGGGCGACACGCGAGTCATCCACCACCAGTACCTGCATCTGCGGACCGTCGGCCGGCATGGCCAGCGCCGGGTCCAGGACCGCTTCGCTGCGGGTGCCGGCGATATCGGCCAGCACGCTTTCCACGTCGATGACCTGGATGAGTTCGCCCTGGAAGCGGGTAACGGCCGTCAGGTAGCTGGACTCCGCGCCCAGTTCCGGCGGCGGGTGGATATCCTGCACGGCGATGTTGACGATGCGCTCGACCCCGCTGACCAGGAAGCCCTGGATAGACCGGTTGAACTCGGTGACCACCAGGTAGCCGGGGCCATCGGCATTGTCACGCTCGGGATGACCGATGGCCACGCCGAGGTCCAGCACGGGCACCGAACGGCCCCGCACATCGGCCACCCCGGAGAACTCGCTGGGCAGGCCGGGCACCTGGAACAGCTCCGGTCGGCGCAGTACTTCCTGCACCTTGAACACATTGACGCCAAAAAGCTGGCGTCCGCCAAGCCGGAACAGCAGCAACGCCAGGCGGTTATGGCCAGCCAGACGGGTACGTTGATCGATGCGGTTGAGCAGGTCATGTGACATGGGAGAGGTATCGGCGCTGGCGGTCCTTACTTGAGCGGTCCAGCCTGCGTGATCTGGCACAGCACTTGCAGCGGGCCTGTCGAACTTTGCCGTGGGGGTTGCATGCCTACCTTTAAATCTCTGTGCTGGCTGCTGGCCTTTGCCAGCGCGCCGGTCGCGGCCGCACCGTCGTGGCAGCCAGTGGACACCATCCGCACCGCGGCGCTGTCCCTGCTGGGCGAGGGGGCGCAAGGCGAGGCCGTGGTGGCCGATGCGCTGCGTTTGCCTGCCTGTGGTCAGGGCCTCACTGCCCAACCCACCGCCAACACCACCGTGGAAGTCAGCTGCCCGGATGCCGGCGGCTGGCGTCTGTTCGTGCCGGTGAAGGTGCGCCGCGAGCAGACCGTACTGGTGCTGTCGCGCGGCATCGCCGCTGGAGAAACCCTGTCTGCGGCCGATATCGGGACGGCGCAGCGTGACGCCGCGCGGATTGCCGGTGCCGTGCTGGCCGATCCTGCCGCGGCCGTGGGGCGCGTGGCGCGGCGTACGTTGTCGGCCGGCAGCCTGCTGTCCGCCTCGGACCTGGTCGCGCAGCGTCTGGTCCGGCGTGGCGACAGCGTGGCACTGGTGTCACGCCGGGGCTCGGTCGAGGTACGGGTGGTCGGCAAGGCACTCGGTGATGCCGGTGAGAACGAGCGGCTGTCGGTGGAGAACCTGGCCTCCCGCAAGGTGGTACAAGGGACCGTGGCCGCCAACGGCGACGTTTTAGTGACGCGCTGAGAAAGTGCAGAAATCCCCTAAAGATCACGGTCGGGCGGCCGTTATCGATATTGAACGGCAACCCGAGGAGCTCCCATGAGCCAAAAAATCGACGGCACGATGCAGGCAGCGCAGACGCTGCGTGCGGTGGGCCCGACCAGTCGCCCCGGCGTCAGCGCCGATACGCCTGCGCGCCCGGTTGAAGCAGCGGACAGCCTCAAGCTGACCGGTGAAGCGACCAACCTGCAGGCGCTCGAGCGCAGCCTGAGCAGCGCCCCGGCCATTGATGCCGAGCGTGTGCAGGCGGTGCGCGAGTCGTTGCAGAACGGCAGCTACCGGATCAACCCGGAAGCGATCGCCTCGCGCATGCTTGATCTGGACCAGCAGCTGCAGGGATGAGCACGCTGATGAGCGAGCCGATGCAACGCCTCAGTGACGCGCTGGATGCAGAGCGTCTGGCCTTGGTCGCACATGACGTGCAGGCCCTGATCCGTGCCACCAGCGCCAAGCTGGATGCGTTGCGGACGCTGGACCGCGCACCGCCGATGGGCGAATCCGCGCAGCTGGAAGTTCTGGCTGAGCGCAATCGCGCCAACGGCGTGCTGCTGTCGCGGCGCCGTCGCGAGGTCAACTGGGCCCTGCGACAGCTGGGCCGCAGCGAAGATGCACCGGCGTATGACAGCAAGGGCCAGTCACAGCAGTTGACGGCGCGCAGGCCGTTGGCCGTCGCCTGATCTGATGCGTCCCGTGCGTGCTGGCGCTGCGCGCAGCGCGGCCGGCAGGTGTGCGCTCGTCGTATAGTGGGGGCCGTTTTCCGTAACGCCGGACGCCCCTGTGCCTGCAGCCGCCTCGAACGCCCCCGTCCCTTTTCCTTCGCCACAGCTGTTGCAGGCCCTGCTTGCGCCGGTGCGCGAGGGATTGCTGCTGTTCACCGACGACGATGCGGTGGTGCTTGCCAATCCCGCCGTGGATGCACTGCTGGCCGGCAGCGAAACCGGCGAGGGCGGCGCGCCGCAGCGCCTGCGCGCCCTGCTGCCTCCCGACGCCATGGCCGTGGCCCGCAAGGAAGGCCAGTGGGGCGGCAGCCTGGTGATGGGCGAGGGGGTGGTCACCGCCCAGCTGTATCATCATCGCGACCAGGCGACCGGCTACTACCTTGGCCTGTTCCGGCGTATTGAAGGGCAGGAAGACTACGAGCGCGAACTGCAGCAACGGCATGCCGAACTGCGCCAAGCCTATCTGCGATTGAACGGGGCGCAGGAAAAACTGCTGCAGTCGGAGAAGATGGCCTCGATCGGGCAGCTGGCGGCGGGCGTGGCCCACGAGATCAACAATCCGATCGGCTATGTCCACTCCAACCTGGGCAGCCTGCAGGAATACCTGCGCAGCCTGTTCACGGTCATCGAGGCGTACGAGCGCGCGTTGCGCGCACCGGACCCGAAGACCCTGATCCCGGAAATCGACGACATCCGTCACCGCCTGGACATCGATTTCATCAGCCGCGACCTGCCGCAGCTGATGGCCGAGTCGCGCGAGGGCATCGAGCGCGTTACCCGCATCGTCCGCGACCTGAAGGACTTTTCGTATTCCGGCCGCGATGAGTCGTGGAAGCTGGTGGATCTGCATTCCGGTCTGGAATCGACGATCAACATCATCTGGAACGAGCTGAAGTACAAGGTGGAACTGCACCGCGAGTTCGGCCAGTTGCCATTGGTGGAGTGCCTGCCGTCCGAGCTCAACCAGGTGTACATGAACCTGCTGCTCAACGCCGGTCATGCCATCGCCGACCGCGGCGTCATTACCGTGCGCACGGGCGTGGACGGTGAGCACGCATGGGTGGAGTTCGAAGACAGCGGTGGCGGCATTTCGCCCGAGCTGCGCCAGCGGATCTTCGATCCGTTCTTCACCACCAAGCCGGTGGGCAGTGGCACGGGCCTGGGCTTGTCGATTTCCTACAGCATCATCAACAAGCACAACGGGCGCATCGACCTGGACAGCACACCCGGCGTGGGGTCGACGTTCCGCGTGGTACTGCCGATCAAGCAACCGCGATAGCGGGGTGTATGCCGGGCTGCGCCCGGCACCTGCAGAGGCAACTGCAACTGCCGAAGCAACATCAAAGGCAGCAGGGCTGTGGGCTGGTGGGGCGGGGTGGGTTGGCGGGGGACGGCAAGGGCCGCGTCCATGCGGGCCTCGTTTCGTGCCATCCATGGCACTCAACGCCCCCGCCAACCCACCCCGCCCCACCTTCGACAGGTCCATGGGGGCCATGGAGCCGCTGGCATGCCGACCGGTCGCGCCGACCCGTGGTCGGCGGAGGGTGGGGAAATGGGATCTGATGGTTTCCGCCGACCATGGGTCGGCGCTACCGCTTTTCTTCTTTTTTTTACGCGGCGGGCAGCCACGGAACCTGTCAGGGGGCCGGGCGGTGGGGCTGGGCGGGGGCGTTGAGTGCCATGGATGGCACGAAACGAGGCACGCATGGATGCGGCTTTTGCCGTCCCCCGCCCAGCCCCACCGCCCGGCCCAGCCCAAGCTCCGGCTTCTAAGCAGCCCACCGCGAGGGGGTCCTACCCGTTCGACCATCTACCGCAGCAGGCGATCTTCCGCCGTGTCCAGCACATCCGCCGCCGGTGCACCGCCGCCGTTGCCGCGCCGCTGTTCTTCGTACGTGCGGAACGCCTGGTGGATGTGCTTGCGCAGCTCGTCGTCGTTCCAGGGCTTGGTCAGGAAACGGTAGATCGCGCCGCGGTTGATGGCGTCGGTCACCGTGTTGAGATCGGTGTAACCGGACAGCACCAGGCGGATCGTATCCGGGTACAGCATCTTCACCCGACCCAGGAACTCGGTCCCGCTCATGTCGCTCATGCGCTGGTCGGACAGGATCACCTGCACGTCGTTGATCGCGAGCAGGTCGAAGGCATCACGGACGTTGCCGGCGGCCAGGATCCGATAGCCGTCGCGGCGGAACAACCGCACCAGGGAGCGCAGCACGTTCTCTTCATCGTCCAACAGCAGCAGCGTGCGGTCCGGCCGGGTTTCGGCGAAGGCCTCCGGACGCAGGTAGCGACGGCGCAGGGTCATGCCGGCTGCATCGGCCGACATCGGCTCGCCGAACAGATAGCCTTGGAACACATCGCAGTCGTTGCGGCGCAGGAAACCCAGCTGTGCCTGCGACTCGACGCCGTTGGCGATCACCGTCATGCCCAGCTGGTGGCCCATCGCGATGATGGCGCGGGCGATGGCCGCCTCACGGTTGCCGGCCGGCGCACTCTTGATGAAGCTGCGGTCGATCTTCAGCTTGTCCACCGGATAGCGCACCAGCGCACTCAGGCTGGAATCACCGGTGCCGAAATTGTCCAGGCTCAGGCTGATGCCTTCGTTGCGCAGGTTGACCAGCGTTTCATGGACGAAATTCACGTTGTTGGTCAGCGCGCTTTCGTTGATTTCCAGCGTCAGCATCGGCGCGGGAACGCCGGCGGCCTGCATCAGTCCCATGACCTCGGTGAAGAAGTTGGGACGCAGCAACTGCAGGGTGGAGACATTGACGGCGATGGTGAAATCATCGAACCCCTGATCGCGCCACAGCTTGGCCTGCTTCAGGGCGCCCTCCAGCACCCAGGTGCCGATCTGCACGATGATGCCCAGCCGCTCGGCGGTGCGCATGAAGCGCTCGGGCACCAGCATGCCCAGTGTGGGCGACTGCCAGCGCAGCAGCGCCTCCATGCCCACCACATGGCCATCGCGTGAGCTCACCAGTGGCTGGTAGCGCAACTTCAACTCGCCATTGGGAATGGCGTCGATGATCTGCCGCGCGATGATGCTCTCGCTGTGCGCGCTCGGCGGCGTATCGAGGGCGTGGATGCGCACGGCATTACCGCCTTCGCGGGCGGCCTGGTACAGCGCGTCCTCGGCGTGGTCGAGCAGGCGCGATGCGTTGCTTGCGTGCTCCGGACACAGGCTCACGCCGACCTTGCCGGTCATGAACAAGGTGTACGGCAGCACCGACAGCGGAAGCTCGAGCTGCTGGCGCAGCTCCTCGGCCAGATCTTCGGCCAGCGGTACGTCAGGAGTGCGCGGCACCGCCACCAGGAACTCGTCACTGCCATGCCGCCACAGTTTTCCACGGCCGCGCAGCCACAGCTTCAGGCGCTGGGCCACCAGCACCAGGGCCTGGTCGCCGACCTCTGCGCTCATGTTCTCGTTGACCGACGCGAAGTGGTCGATGTCCACGTGCATCAGCAGCAGCGGCACGCCGCCGCCGGCCGCCTCGGTGACCATCGCCTGCAGCTCCGGATTACCGGCACCGAGGCGATCCGGTGCGTCGTCGATGCTGACCTGGGGCAGGGAGTTGTTCCACATTACGGAAGGTGTTCCAAGGCGTGCGTCGAGCGGGTGTCGACGCGATAGGGAAGATGCAGTTCGATCAGGGTACCTTCGCCGGGCGCGGATTGAATGCGCAACTGGCCGCCGACACTCTGCGCCCGCTCGCGCATGACGATCAGCCCGAGCCCGCGCGGGCCGTGGGGATCAAAGCCTTCGCCATCGTCGCGGACCTGCAGGTGCAGGCGGCCTTGGCCGATGTCGCGCAGGTGCAGCAGCACCTGGCTGGCGCGCGCATGGCGCAGCGCATTGGTCAGGCTTTCCTGGGCAATGCGGAAGCACGCCTGCTCGATGGCGTTGTCCGGCCGCTCGGGCAGGGTATCGATGTGCGCCAGCAGTTCAGTCTGCGACGCGCGGAACAACACGCCGGCCTGCCAGCGCAGCGCGGCCTCCAGCCCCAGCGCATCCAGCTGCGGCGGGCGTAGCAGCATGGACAGGTCGCGCAGCTTGCCCACCGTGCTGTCGGCCAGTCCGACGATCTGCTGCAGGTCTTCCCGGCGCCGTGCGCCATCTTCTTCGTCCAACGCGGCCCAGGCCGACAGCTTGATCGCGGTGATGGCTTGGCCGATGTCATCGTGCAGGTCGCGCGATATGGCCCGGCGCTCGTCCTCCTGCAACGAAAACAGACGCCCGGCCATCGCATGAAGCTCGCGGTTGCTGTTCTCCAGGGCGATGCGCGTGCGCTCGGTGTCGCTCAGGTCGCGCACGATCAGCAGGCGGCAGTCGCGTCCGCCGTAGCGCACCTCGCCAACGGACAGCCCGGCCTGGAAACCAGACCCGTCCACGCGCTGCATGCTGCTGACGATGGCATGCCCGGCGGTGTCCTCGGGCACCCGCTCCCGCAGCAGCGCGCGCACCGAGGACAGTCCGGATTCGGCCACCAGTGCCTGCAGAGGTTCGCCCAGCAGCGTATGGCCGTCATAGCCGAACAGCCGCACCGCAAACGCATTGGCATACAGCACATGCTCATCGGACAGGATCACCACGCCATCCGGCAGCACCCGCACCAGCTCGCGGAACTGCTCTTCGCGCTCGCGCAGCAGGCGCCGGGACTGCTCGCGTTCGGTCACATCCTGCAGCGTGCCGAGCACCCGGGGCCGGCCCGCATCGTCGAGGCCACTCTCTGCACGCAGGTGGGTCATCAATGGCCGGCCATCCATGCCGAGCAGCGGCAGCAGCACATCGACGTGCACCGGCTCGCCCGAGCTCATCCCCGCCAGCAGCTGTTCGGTCATCGCCGCGGTAGCGGCGTCGGCCGGCACCAGCAGTTCATCGAAGCGGTGCCACGTACGGGCGTGTGGCGGGCGCCGCCCCAGCAGCAGGTAGACCTGCCGCGAAAAGCTGGCCAGCCCGGTGGCCGGATCAAGCTGCCACGCGCCGATGCGCGCCAGTTCGTGTGCTTCTTCGACCCGCGCCAGTGCCTGGTCACGCCGCGCCAAGGCTTCATCTTCAGCGGTACGGTCGATGACGATCAGCAGGCGGGCAGGGCGCTCGTCGACATCGATGGCATTGCTGCGCAGCTCCATCTGCCGGACCGTGCCGTCGCGCAACTGCAGCGCCGATCGCAGCACGCAGGTCTGTTCGGGGTGCTCGCGCAACTGCTCCAGCTTGGCATCCAGCTGCGCTTCGGCGCCGGGCGGCCACAGGCAGCCGATCGGCTGGCCGAGCAGGTGCTCACGTTCCCAGCCGAACAGCGCGCAGGCGGAAGGATTGGCGTCCAGGATCCGGGCGGTCTGCAGGTCATAGATGAGCACCGGGCCAGGGTTGCCGACGAAGGCCTGGCGGTGTCGCTTGTCCGATGCGGCCAGCCGCGTCGTGGCCTGCAGCAGGTTCGCGCCGAACGGGCGCAGCAGCAGGTAGAGCAGGGTGGCGCTGGCGAAGATGAAGAACAGGCCTTTCGCGGTCTGCAGCCATGCGGCCTGGCGCGGGTCGGCGACGATGGCGTAGACCGCCGCGTCGCTGCTGGCCACCCAGGCGATCGCCAGCAGCAGGTAGACCAGCACCACGCGTCGACGTTCACGTCGCAGGGCATCGCCCAAGCCATTGGAGGGGGTGGCCACGGGGGTGTCGCCGTTGGGTTGCAGGGGCATGGCAGCTCGGGACCTGGGCGCGGGGCACGCGTGGGCGACGACGGACCCCATCTTAACGCGGCCCGGACATCGGTACCGGCCACCGCTGCCTCAATTATCGCGGCAGGCGGCCGCTAACGATTTCGTGCCCGGATATCGGGAGGGTGATCGGAGCAAGTGCGTGGATCAAGGGATCATTGCCAGCCTGTTGCAGCACCCGCTCGCCTCGGCGCTGGTCATCCTGGATCGGCAGGGCCATCCGCTCGCAGCCAATCCGGTGGCACGCGAACACGGCTTGCCTGCGGCGGTCACCGCCTACCAGCCCATGCTCGAAGACATCCGCTTGCTGGCAGCCGATGGGGGCATCATCCCCTGCAGCCTGCCCGGCGGGCCCGGTGGCCGCCACGACGGCTGGATGCGTGCCGTGCATGACGGCGATGGGCACCTGCTTGCCTTTACGCTCAGCATCCCCCGGCCCTCCGGCAGCCAGGCCGGCGATCGCTGGGAGCTTGCGCTGGAGAGTGCCGGACACGGGCTGTGGGACTGGGATGTCGCCAGCGACCGGATGCTGCGCTCGCCTTATGGCGAGCCGTCGGGCGTCGGCGAACTGCAGGAAGGCGCCTGCGCGCTGATGGACCGTGTCCATCCCGAGGACTGCGCCCATGTGCGCGCTGCCATCCAGCGGCACCTGCGTGGCGAAGAGGCGCAGTACAGCGCCGAGTTCCGCTTCCGCCAGCCGGGCCGGCCGTGGCGCTGGGTGCTGGACCGGGGCAGGGTGGTCAGCCGGACGGCGGACGGCCAGGCGCTGCGCATGGTTGGCACGCATACCGACATCGAGCCGCAGAAACAGTTGGAAACGCGTCTGCAGGACCAGCAGGTCCATCTGCGGGAAGCGCAGCGCATCGCCAGCATGGGCAGCTGGTCGTGGGATCCGGTCAGCCGGCGGTTCTGGTGGTCGGCGGAGCTGCAGGCACTGCTGGGTGTCAGTGCCGACCAGCCCGCCAGCCTGCGCGGCTGGCTGCGCCGGTTGCAGCCGCGCTCTCGCGGCGCGCTGCGCATGGCATGGCGGCGCCTGTGGCGCGATGGCCATCCGGCCAGCGTGGAGCTCGAGCTCGCGGCCGGTGCGACATCGACGGCGATGCAGCTGCGGCTGTGGATGCAGCCCCTGCAGGCCGCCGACGGCCTGGTCCAGCGCGTGCTGGGCCAGGTGCAGAACATCAGCGAACAGCACCAGACCGATGCGCTGATCCGCTGGCGTACCGAACTGCTCAACCGCGTGTCCGCCCTGGGCCGGATCGGCGGTTGCGAGATCGAAGTTGAAACCCGCCAGATGCAGTGGACCGAGGAGTGCTACCGCATCCATGGGCTGCGCAAGGAGCCGATCAGCCTGGAGCAGGCGATGGCGCTGTATACCGACGACTCCCGCGCTGCCTTCGCGGCGGTGCTCGACCGCATTGGTGCCGGCGGCCTGCCTGAGCAGCTGGACCTGTGCTTCTATCGCCAGTCCGGGATGCGCGTCTGGGTGCAGGTGCTGGTCGAGATGGACCGGCGTGACGGGCTGCCGGCGCGATTCGTCGTGCTGTTCCGGGACATCACCCGCGAACGCGAAGCCAACGAGCGCATCGAGCTGCTGGCGCACTATGACCTGCTGACCGGCCTGCCGAACAGGATGCTGCTGCGCGAGCAGACCGCCGAAGCCATCGAGGAGGCGCGTGATCGCGGCAAGCCGCTGGCCATGCTGTTCATCGACCTCGACGGCTTCAAGACGATCAACGACAGCTTCGGCCATGCGACCGGCGATACTCTGCTGAAAGCCGCGGCGAGCCGTCTCCACCAAGGGCTGCGCAACAGTGACCTGTTCGGGCGCTTCAGTGGCGATGAGTTCATCGTCGTGTTGCGCGACCTGGCCGAGGCGGAGGATGCCGGACACGTTGCGCGCAAGCTGATCGCCTCGCTGGCCGAGCCGCTGCATCGTGGGCAGGACCTGTTGAAGGTGGGCGCGAGCATTGGCATCGCGATGCTGGAAAGCGGTCGAGACGATTTTGAATCCCTGCTGCGCGCGGCCGATGCGGCCATGCATGCGGCAAAGGAAGCGGGACGCAATACCTACCAGTACTACAGCCAGGACGCACTGGCCCGCATCCAGCGCCGCCTGGACATCGAGCACGCTCTGCACGGTGCCATCGAGCGCGAAGAATTCAGCCTGGTCTACCAGCCGCTGATGCATGCCGATGCCGAGCAACCGCCGGCGATCGAGGCGTTGCTGCGCTGGCACCGGCCGGGACTGGGCTACTGCAGCCCGGCCGAGTTCATTCCCATCGCCGAAAAGTGCGGTGAGATTGTCCGGATAGGTGACTGGGTGCTCAACGAGGCCTGTCGGCAGGCCTCGGCCTGGGACCGTGCCGGGCTGGTCTTTGACCGAATCGCCGTCAATGTGTCGGCGGTCCAGCTGCGCGAGCGCGGCTTCGCCGAGCGGGTCATCGAGGTCTGCCATGCGCAGGGCCTGTCACCCACGCGGCTTGAGCTGGAGCTGACCGAGTCCGCCCTGATCCGGGACACGGACATCCTGCGCCACTGCTTCGACGTCTTCGAACGCCACAGTGTGCCGTTGGCAGTCGATGATTTCGGCACCGGTTTTTCCAATCTGCATTACCTCAACCGGTTCCCGGTAGGGCGGCTGAAGATCGACCGCAGCTTCGTGCAGGGAATGCTGGCCGATGCCGGCACGGCCGAGGTCACCCAGGCCATCGTCCATCTCGGCCACGCGCTGGGGATGAAAGTGGTGGCCGAAGGGGTGGAGACGGCGCAGGAGGACGCCATGCTGCGTCGCCAGGGCTGCGACGAGATACAGGGTTACCTGTACTCGCGCCCATTGGTGCCGCGCGAGCTGGCGCAATGGTTGCGACAGCCGCGCGATGCCGCCCATCGAGGCGCAGCGGCGGTTGTCGTCTGATCATCTGCTAGCGCCGAGCCGCGCTCGGCGGAGAGCCAAGGCGCCGCGCGGTGCGCTCGCCGAGCACGGCTCGGCGCTACCGATCGGCCGCGTCCAGGTCCAGATCCGCGCGGCGACGACGGCGCCCTGACGCTCTGGTAGCGCCGAGCCACGCTCGGCGGATAGCCAAGGCGCCGCGCAGTGCGCTCGCCGAGCACGGCTCGGCGCTACCGATCGGCCGCGTCCAGGCCGAGATACCCACACGTTCGCAGCGTCCAGTCCCAGATCCGCGCGGCGGCGGCGACGCCCTGACGCCCTGATGCTCTGGTAGCGCCGAGCCACGCTCGGCGGGGAGCCAAGGCGCCGCGCGGTGCGCTCGCCGAGCACGGCTCGGCGCTACCGATCCACCGCGTCCATTCCGAAATCCGCGCGGCGGCGACGGCGCCCTGACGCTCTGGTAGCGCCGAGCCACGCTCGGCGGGGAGCCAAGGCGCCGCGCGGTGCGCTCGCCGAGCACGGCTCGGCGCTACAGGTCGGCCGCGTCCAGGCCGAGATCCCACGCTACGCTCGCCTGCTCCGGGCACGGCATCGCCGTTGCCGGCTGCGTTGCGGCGCGCAGGGCCAACAGGGCAAGCTCGGCCCGTGCCAGCTGCTCCAGCTGTTGCAGTTGTTCGCGTGCGGAAAGGCGGGCCGCTACAGGCGACGGGCATGCAAAGGCCCCGGCAATGCCGGGGCCTTCTTCACGCGCTTCGGCGACAGCCTGCATGCCGGGTCAGAACAGTTCGACGGTTCCAGCACCCATGCTCTGCTGGGTGACCGGCTTGTGCGGCGGTCGCTCCCACTCGTTGCGCATGTCGCGCAGGCGGTTGCCGGTGCGCTGCAGAGCCGTCGCCACTTCTTCGTCCGCCGCGCCACCATGACGGTGCAGTAGTTCCTGCAGGGCCAGTGCTTCGCGATTGATCGCGGTCAGTCGGTCCAGGTGAACGTGCACGCCGCCCAGGGCCTGGGTGGCGATGTCTTCGAACTGCAGGGCACGCACTGCTTCGGCCACGCTGCCGTCGATGGCGCGCGCACAGTCGGACACTTCGCGCATGCCGTCGCCCAGCGAGGCATTGATCTGCGCCACGTTGTCGACCATGGAGGCCGCTTCGATGCGTGCATCGCGGGAGCGGTCCATGTCACGCGATGCCATGTGGGACACGGTTTCGCGCACCTTGGCGATGGCATCCTTCGAGCTGTGGGCCAGCTTGCGGATCTGCTCGTTGAAGGTGGTGGAGCGCTCGGACAGATTGCGGACCTCGTCGGCCACCACGGCAAAACCACGTCCGGCTTCACCCGCACGGGCCGCTTCAATGGCCGCATTCAAGGCGAGCAGGTTGGTCTGGTCGGCGATGGATTTGACGTCTTCCAGCAGCGCGAAGATGCCATCCAGGTGCTGCGCCATCTGATCGATGTGCTGCACGGTGGTGCTGCT
>Ga0247812_10001059_pt1 | contig 15665 bp, 18 predicted proteins | sample UWRJL149409B1_FD_178011 | JGI IMG/M metagenome (GOLD analysis project Ga0247812, IMG submission 178011) | Plant litter microbial communities from Arlington Agricultural Research Station in Wisconsin, United States - UWRJ-L149-409B-1 | ecosystem: Environmental > Terrestrial > Plant litter >...
TTCATCGATTGCTCCGCCACGTTCAGAAATAGGCAATTTGAGTTCGATGGTGGTGTCATCCAATTTGCCCTCCGGAATCTTTCGGCTTGTTCCTCTCGAGCGAGAGCCACGAGTTCGTAGGTCTTCCTTGATACGCTTGGTTGGCAATTCCGTAATAGCCAAGAAGCAATCCATCAACTGTTCACGCTCATAATTTGTCATTGGACGGGGTCGTTCCTTGGTGGGCAGTGGCATGCCCCGGTCAGCTATTTATAAGTTAGCACTAAAGTCAGATAAGGCTAAGTGGCAGAATCCGGTGTTAAAAGACCTTTAGGCTTGTTGACCCATCCATTATAAAGAGATAGAGCGGCCATCTCAAAATTTAAAAGAACGGGTGCTATTTGCTTTTTATAAGTCAATAGCTTGACATCTTCGAAGCACTTTTTCTGCTTCCAAGTCAGTTCCCTGTTCGTCGATGTTTTTTCTCCCGGCAATAGAAGGTTTATGTCCCAATCCGATGATAGCCTTGCTAGGATAAAGGCAATTGTTTCATTGGGTGTCTGCGTATCACCAGGGGTTCCAGGGGGTGTTGTAGGTGTCATTTTGGGGAGCTACTTTGGGCAAGTAGTGAAAGGGGTATGTGCAAACGACGAACATGTAGCTTGGCTGGGATCAACTCAAGTCATGATCTCATTGTAGCGCTGTTTGTTTTTGGTTTTGGTTTTCTGTCTTAGGGAAATTGGCGTGCTGATTGACGGGTGGAGTAGGTGGAATCAGAGATGACTTCGCTTAACCATGGGGCTGAGAAGTCACCAAGCGCTTGATCAGTTGCGGGAGCTCAAGGGAGCGGGAAATCAGCTCTACCTGGAAAAACGAATGCAATTAAAACAACAGATTTCGAAGAAGTCGTCGGGTGACATCACGGTCTAAATAGGAAAGATGTTATTGTATCCAGAATTTAGGAGGGAAGGTAGAGCTTACCAGCCTCGCCAGCAGGTAAAATTAGGTTTATATTGAGCTGAAGGGACGGCCCGCTCGGTTAAGCCTAGCGTACCAAGAGGTCTCAACCAATCGGTCAACGGAATATTAAGTGGGGCATTGCCCAACCTCGAATTAGTTATATTTTCACATTTACAAAACTTACACATAAACTCTAGAGAACATTAGATCCAAGGGGAAAATAAGTTACTGTGGTTGGCTTAGTTGAGACTAATATCATAACCGATGTATTAGAAAATAGCACACTACCGCTGAGGCCCTGTCCTGCTAAAATATCTGCATCAAGGTTGAAGGTTGCGACAAACAGCTAAGGTTTGTGGGTTTGACAATAGTTTTGGTTATTCCTGGTAACCAATCCATTTATAATGTGGATATTGAACTCAAGTAGTTTTTTGAATATCTTAAGATCTGATGAAAAAATCAGGAAAGCACATATGAAAGTATTGCTCAAAACAGAGTCTATACAATAAATCCATCAAGTATTGGGAGATTAAACCAAAAGAGGACTCTATCACACGTTCCATGCTGGCACCATTGCTTGCGGTAATCCCTGTTCCTATTTATTTCTTGGGAACTACCAATCTTTATTCTCATCTCTGTTATCAGCTCTATTTCCAAAGATTCCTGAACTAATAAGACGTAGTATCATTGCGATGATAAAGATTGCTTTAAAGGTGTAGCCTGTCATATGAGCTTGTTCTATGGTCAACTTCACCTTCTTTGGTGTCAGGCTGGGGACTGGGATGAGATCCACCGCTGCTCTCGCTATTAATCTCAGGCTCAACTACACATAGACTCTTGTATCTTTGCCACCACCAACAAGTTGCAGAACTTGAATGACTTGTTGTATCGCTTGCGGGACTTCAAACATGGAAGGAAATCCAGCCTTCTCAACAGAGGCGGCTTCTGTTCCAAGCCTTTCTTAAGCTTCAGTTACAAAATGTGTTATTGGAGACTTACTATGAGCCCTGACATGTTGTTGGCCTTCCCATATTCTCCCTATCGGGCTTCCGCTGAAGAATGTTCCTTAGTCTTTTTTTTAAGAATATCCATACCCGCATGAAATCTGTCCATAGTGAACGCGACAAAGCCTGAGATATTCTCTGAGGATAATAGCCTAACAGCTTTCCTGTCTCATTCGGATGTCGTACCAGCTAGCGGTACCCACTTCCCATTTTAATATAGTAGTGCCATTAGTCTTCTTCCTATCTAATACGTACCCTTTCACTATCTCAAACCAATTGCATAGTTCACAATTTCCCCTCAGCTCTTTGTGAGACGGAAGGAATTTTCTGTTTTGACTGTTCTCACAAATTAACAAGTATTTCTCGATGCAGTAATTGCAGAATACACGTTGACACTGACAAGGAATTTGGTAGGGATTGACTCGCGTGCGGATATCTGAGGCACTGTTTATTCATCGTTAGGGAAAATTTCTCCATATCTTTCATGGCAGACACTGCAACTTTTCCCATCTAGATCTTCTATTGGTACAGAACTTCACCAAGAAAGCTTGGGAGTTGGTGGGGGAGCCCAGGAAGCGATTGCATCAATTTATGCAGACGTAACCTGCCAAAACTCGTTGAGTATTGTGTGTTGGGTTGACTAAGCCTGTTGATCTGGGGCCAGCCCCAGACCATTTCCATTGCCTCAAGTATATATCAACACCATATAATGATAAACATTAAATGGTGTTCATGGCCTTGATTTAACATAATTATCTCTAGATACGACTTCCAGTTCATGTTGTTGTACTTTCGAATATCTAGATCTTGTTCTAGGTTTTTGTAAACATTGTAGACCGCTCGATATTGATCCGATGTTATCATAACTGGCGACTTTACCTCTGACTTTTATGTACTCAACACAAGATGTGTAGTGGCGATATGTACATGCAGGGCATTTTTCGATATCTATGAAATTACGAACCTTAATGTCGTCTCCTGAATAATGATATCCTTCCACGTGGCAATTCTGGCGGCCTATTTTAATACATACTACATGTTAGGAAAAGCCACACCCCTGGTAGATGAAATTGTAACCGTAGCAGCAAGTAATTATGTGTTTTGCAGATATTAGGGTTTGTATTTGAGTTGTTAGATGTAGTAGAAGATTCACGCTATTCTTGCATGTATATTGTACAATAATTCGCATAGAATACAATACCACCACCAAAGTGTTTACTGTTAAAGACAGGATAATTTATGTTCTTCATCAATCTGATGTATTTTTTGTTCATGTTATACTTAATTAGTTCGCCTGGTTGTTTATGTGCCAAGAGCAATAAGTATGTTAAAAATAGCAATGCGCTAGCAAATACGCTAATATAGAAATCTCCGAACACTTGTGAACAAAAACCAAGATAAATACGTTTTATATTTTGGAAACGAACGCCCTGGCCCTTGTAATATGTTTTTGAAAAAAGAAATCAAATCAAATTCGATAATTTACCACATGAAGGCCAACTACGCATCCACAAGTTAACTATGCATTCTGACCATTCGGCCGCTGTTACAGTCGAGCAGTCTGTGTCTCCTGTAAGTTTATCTGTTGGATTTATGCCTCTTTTGACAAAGTTAACTCCTCGCCAGTCTTTCCCTGGATCATCATGCCAGACAACAAACAATCCAACAGGAACCATCTCAGAAGCTACCAATAAAAAGTTCGGTGGAAATCGTTACCAATGCCAATACTGTGATCAGCAATTCTCTATCGAAAGAGACTATATATTTCACGTCGGCAATAATCATCTGACTAACATCCCCTGGATCTGCAAGTATTGCGATTCTGAATTCGAGACCGAGAAGGGAAGACAAAATCACAGAAAGGAGAAACATGGCGAAGTTTTCCGCTGCAGCATTTGCCAGGCCATTTTGAATAGCATTGATCATTTGAACGATCATGTCAGCTTTGTTCACTACAGACAAAAGCGCAACAAGTGTGGAGACTGTGGGGAAAGGTTTCCTTGGAAGAATGAGCTGAACGAGCACGTTTGCGAGGGAAGATCTGCATAGTTGCCAGAGGTGGAGGTAGAGGTAGAGGCAGTACTATGTTCCTCTGGAATTATATGGCCTCATGGTTTTTGAAAGATAGATATAGATTGGTTTGATGAAGGTAGTGATACCTCTCGGTAGAGAAGCAAATACAATGCATGCTATATGATACCTAGAATTCTGATAGTAACTTCTTCACATTAGTAGAAATGCCGTATATTCTAAAATATGTTTCAGATGCCCTGAAATCTTGAAGTGTTCTAAGTAAAACTCAAGGTTCGGTTGATAAACAGAATAGCCTTTGACCCAATAAGGTTGGTTTCGTAAAAATATCAAGTCTCACGGAACTGAGTGATGCACTTTGAAATACCTTAAAGAGGCAATTAATTGAACTGCTTAAAAGTATTATGAGCACTGCTACAGCTCCAAACAAGGGAACAGGCAAATAACGGCTCGTTTTACTAAGGCTGCTTTTTATCTAATAAACTAGAACTGTGTGAAATCTATGGAAAATAGGGAAAACTCTACAACATGGCCAAGAATTTATTTTATCTGAAATTATAGGGAAACCAGAGATAATGAAAAAAGAACTCAAAGAAGCATCACAAAATTTAAGCCCATTGCTTAAATGGGAACGGTAAGTTTAAATTAGATCCCAATCTGGGGAACACTTAACAAACTGTAAAAGATTGGGTTATCAAGATCCTTGAATTATTTTAATTTAGAGCAAATATAGATGCTGACGTTGTAGTATCATATCTGGATTCTGTCGCAATACTTGATTAAGCACGTTGCAATTTCAGCGAATATTATATGAAGTAATTAAAGGTTTCTCACTGCCGGATAAAATCTCGTCAATGTGCCAGTAGAGATAAAACTCGAAAACAATACAAGACAAAGGATGGAAAATGTTTCTAGTAATAAGTTCTGAAGCAATTACCAAAAAGCTTTGATTTTTAAATTTGATAAGTACGATCAGTTTGAGCTGATGGAGAATGGCATCATTGTTATTACCACTCTTTAAACATGAATTGAAAGAATAATGATTCGGCACTAAAAAAAACCCTGCAAGCATGGAAAACTAGAAACAATGCAGAGGCATGATGAAATAACTTACTACGCAAAGTCCAAGTTTCAGGGTTTCTGACTGAGCCACGGGAGTTTTAAACCTGGACGTGCCTGGGAAGAATGAGAAAAACGCATGACACCAAAATTGGGTCACAGCTTGTTAGTCTATAATTAAAAAATAGAAGGGGAGTAATGGAGTATGAGATAAGCAAGTATTGACCGCGTGTCCTAGGTCGAAGTTCAAGGACCGATCAAATTCGGGTCCACACTTTCCCACCCAATGTAACTAAGAACATCTTATACTTGGAACAAATACCATACTGGTTCTAAAAAACAGCAAATTAAGAGCAATCACTTGAAATCAGACCGCTAATTACGCTTTATATCACTGGACAGAGATGTGGTGACATCATTGAAATCAACACCCCTGAATTTCCGCTAGCTTGTCATTATCGCCGACAGGTTGTGTGAGATTTTTGAGATTTTTGAGATGATCTTAAATTAGAACCTTCATATAAACGCTCCATCGACCATACTTCTAAAGCTAGAGAGAGTGTAAGACCTTGATACTCGTGCCTGGACATGGTCGAATATCTTATGCAATGGCATGAGACTACCTCAGAACTTTCCTTGATTCCCGCATGACAGGGACTTTAGAATTCGCCAGTAGCATTATTTGGAGCTAGTGATTAACGAAAAGATGAAGGAGAAGGCGATATATTTTTTGCGAGTTAAGAGAGCATACACGGTCGAAAGAATTAATTGCGAGGAGAGAACATTAGAGACTAATCCTCAAAGCAGGAGGGGATCTTTAGTTGCTGCTGTGAGATAAAAATTTAGCTCGATACAATACTACATGCGAGTGTTTTCTCTCCAATATGAAAATATCTTAATTTATGAATATAAGTAAACTAGAGCCACTAGAACGAGATCGTCCAAAGATAGCCCAAATGAGTCCCCAGAATTTGATTATGTCTCCAGCTGCCAGGCCAACACGAACACGAACACGAACACGAACAGAGACAAAGTCTTTAGTACATTGTATTCATGATCAAGCGGTGGTAAATGTGATATTTGGTGTCTGATGGTGACAATGATCTGTAGAAGAAAAATATTGGCATCGAGGCCAAGGCTCTGATAACCATTTAATCGCAAATCTTAGAAAAGAAACTGGTCTACTTTGCCGTGGAGTCCATTGTCGTTCGAAGCTAAGTCGTTGTAGATCTACTCGATTCAGTTAAGAATAAACAGAGGTGGATAATAACTAGCACGTGTTAGCTGAACATGATACTCCGCTTGAAAGCAGTAGAATTTCCAGATAATGATGCTTACCGAAAGTCTAATTTGACCTACGAAATCTTTATCATCCGATTCTGTCTCAGAGCGGAATTGGAAGGCGGGCGAACCTTTCAAGGCACACCCGCTACTGAATCCTCGGAATATGTGCTCCTTCTAATCGACCACTGAAAAAGCAAAATATTGCTATATAGCCGAGATGTGTGTCGTTAACCCTCAGCAGTAAGCTCAGGTTGTATCGTTAATCCGTGATCGCCTCACATATTTCCTCCAGCTCAATCCCGTTTCCCGGTTTGCTTCCATGTGAGAGACCGTTAAAACCACGAGCTCTCAGCACAGATTGTAATAGAAAGAGAATAAAAGGACGCGAGGAGACCGCTGATACGTGTCCGTAACGGAACTTCTCCTCCTCCAGCATATACTAAAGGCAAGGATTTTGCCTCGACACAGCCTAAGACGACGCACAAACATTCACTCTTCATGGCGCTCATCTTTTTGATAACCCATTTGCACGCGCCACCAACTTAAAAGTTCTTTGTCTCTTCCCAAGAATGCACCAAGTTCTTTCATCGATGTCAATTCTGTGACCGTTCCTTCTGCAACGTCAAGTTGCGCTTGCTCAACCGGTTCTTTCTTAAGCATATGGTAATCTTTGTACCGCAATTTCTAGCGATGTCAGTATTTTGTTAACATTCGTATCGTTGATAACCTCACTCTGACTATCTCCATCCATTCCAATGCACCGTGCCCTTCCGCTAGCATAATTCCTGGTGGACCACCTGTCTTCAAAAGAACAGAGCAAGATAGTCGTTTAGCAGCCTTAGTGATAGTGAGGATCTTTTTACGAGATGTCATATGGTGGGTTTTAATTAGCACCCGGTAGATCTGAGCCATTGGCTCTATATTGTGGGTGGTGGTTGTAGGTTGTCTACACCATCAGGTGACGTAGTGTGTTTCTGTAGAGTTTGTGTCATGTGATGCCACCAAAATTGATAGTGGATTGAACAGACTCCATTCAACTTTGAATCTTAGGTACAGTGTAGTGGTGTGTATCTATATCTACACGCACTCGAAGAGTATAAAGGTTCCTTTAGTGGATTCTTGCCTCGCTCGACTCATACAGCGCAAAAGTGGGAATCTTATAAGTTAAGAGGGAGAGCAAAAGCGTTTTTATAAAGTTTGTTGAATACAGTTATTTGATGCGACCTAGATAATGCATGTACTTTCCAAGTGTAACTTATTCAAGGATCTAGCCTTATATAAAGGCTGAAATTGATGAGGATGCACAGCTCTGGGATTTAGGCATGACAACAGCTTACCAAAACTTACAACGCGAAAGCATAATTGATGATTTGATATTGAAGATGCCTTAGCGGCTATTGAAAACATGAAACTGCGAACGGAACGCGCATAATGTGACATGGTGGATCTGGACGTAATGGTAAATTTTATCCCCTGAAATCCAAAACTCCAAGCAATACCGCCTAGAAAATCGGACTGAAAAATCTAGATAGAACTCTTGAGGTGTAGTCACCGAAGTAAATGTACTAAGCAAGCGAAATATGTAGGGTAGGAGAGCTAACTCGTCATAAATGGTTGTTGACTATGTAGCGCCAAGCTTCTCTGGCAACTCTTCTATATCTTCTGCAGATTCAAGTTCAAGGATTTTCCCTACCTCCGCTGTATTCCTCATCAACTCTTTTGCACTTGCGTATAACATCTTCATTTCCGCATTACATGTAACCGGCAAATAATATATCATCACGTATGGAACCGATAGCCGGCCTGATGACTGCTCTTTGTTAGCATTGTTCTTATAATTCTAGTCAATATCGATGCGTACCAGTGTCAAGGGATAGCTTAATAGAATGAATCGCGGCGAGTGATCTGGCAGGTCGTCTCCTATTTCCTGCAGACTTTTGTATACTGTCTTCTCTTCATCCTGCTTTATCTCCAGAGTCTTTTTGTCAATTTCATCTAGCACAACGAGTCAGACCCAACTTCGAATGGTGTAAGCAATAGTAGCATACATATCACAGCTTGGGGCTCGCTGGATCGCGAGGTTCCCAGGCGGAACTTGCGCAGAGCATCTTTCGTTTCTTGGGAGAAGGTGTAGAGTCTGGATTCGGACGACTGCAGGTAATTAGTATATAATCATTCGTCTAAGAAGGGAGGCATACCATGATGTTGGGATGTGATACTTGTAAGCTTTTGTTATCCTTGATGAGGGGTCTTTGAAAGCATCACTTAAGCTTTAGAGCTTCAGCCTCGCCGGGAAACGGTCCACCTCGCTTAGCTATCCGAGACGCTAGTCCTATAAATGCAAACTGCAGCTGTACAGCCAGGGGATCATTTAACTTGTCTTTCATAGAAATCATATTGCTTGTTTTTTTTCCTTTGAAATTGTAAGTTTAAGTAACATCGCCTTACTCTTTTATGATTATACACTCACTTTTCTTTTGATCTTTAATATGCTTTCATTGCTGCTTTTCTTCTTTCCCTTCGTTGTAGGTCAAAGCGCAGTCATTTCAGCTCAGATATCGGATCCGAATTGGGGGCCAAAAGGCGTGTTCAACCCTGTGTATTCCTTAAGAGGAATTGTCTCAACATTCCTATTTCTGTCTAGTGCGATTGCTCAATTGCGAAACGCATTCTATTCCCACATTGTATGGCCTTCATAAACCACGACCACCAGAATCTTAAGCATGTCTCCAGTACCATGGAAGACGGAAATCAATTTTGCCAGCGCACTTCTCCTGCATAGTTGTTTAACTGTTCTTCTCAAAGAAGCCTTCAATATCATCGAAATTTGCACTCGGTTGATATTACGTTGGTGGGTTACTCGACGGCCAAATTCTCCTGACAATGCAACAGACCAAATTCGTTCCTCCGTAGTTCTCGACGCATACACCTCCATATGTTCTCGCGACGTGGAAGGCGATCTTGCCGAACTATACTTCACCAACACAGGTTTTATTCTACTTTCTATATCGTTAAGTTCAAGCGTGGTGATGAATGTCATGCTTTCGAGCAATCTCCTCAACTCGGTAGTCATCGCAACTTTCGGGATTGCGTTTATCGCATCGCTGGCAGTAGGTGAGAAGGAGTTTGCCTTACCGATACTCGCACTTCGGCGGGCTGGAAGATTCATCTGGTCGGATACTCCATTTGTCAATTTCTTCTCATTGATTTATATTGCCACGGTCTTGAAGGGACAGTCCACATTGAGACTGCAAGACTATGTTACTTTTCGGTGTATCGCGGTTCTAGAGTTGATTTTTATGAAAGCAAAACTGGCAGCCTCAACTCCCAAGAAACAGGAGCAGTTGATGCGCCAATTAATCGCCAGTGAGTGGATAATTGTACACGCGGTAAGTTTCAGCTCTTTTGATGAATATAAACCTATCTGATCATGGTAATTTTAGAATCTGGTGCCTAGTTACTTCACCAAGACCTTCTCTGAGCCCCTTCGTAATAACATGATCCCGTTCACGACAGCCCAACGGCTGGCAGTGATGCTATTCAAATCAAGCATTGGCTACGAGTTCGGGTGCCTTCAAGGCCCCTTAGGCGCTGCAAGCGTACCCCTTCCTGCCGTTGGTTTCTATGTTGACGAGCCTGATTACGGATGGAGGATTTACAGATTATCAGACGAGGTCATGATATTATCAGATCGACTCGTGGAATCTCCTCGTGATAACTGGTATGGAAAGCTTATTGTCAAAGCACATGGTGTGCTGCTTCGCCAGCTTGGCAAGGTGCGGGTGATATATCTTCTCCGGAAAAAGGATGCAGATCATGGGAAATCTCTGTTATGGCACACAAACATTAATCTGGTTACGGGGGTGGCATTGAGCTGGCTGGATGGAGAGTTTCAACCTGCACCTGCTGCTGATAAGTCTATGGTCGCTGGTTGAAAAGTGGAGCACTATCAAACAAATACTTCGTCTATTTCGACTATCCGTTCACATATTGTTGCTTTTAGGCTATCGATAATAATATGAGAGACCGTCATCATTATATACATCCTATGCCAGATTGTATAGCATTGACACATGAATCACTTAGTCTTAGTCTCTAACAGAATTTGGCTTATTGTGACAAGGCTTGCCAAGCTAAGGAGATATTTATCCTTTTTTCATATTTACTATTGTTCCATATAAATGTACATCATTTATTTCTTGTTCACCAAAGACAACGCATACTTAACAGCGGGAACTTCCTCATCCAGCCCCAAGATTGGTGGTTCTGGCCCCTCCGGTGTGATACTGAAAGGATTGATCTATACTCCGTTAGCTCAAGTCCCAAAATTCCAATATTCAAAATCCAATAGCTCATTCCTAATTCATTCCCCTAAATTTCTCCCCCTCTTTCCTACGGGTCTAAAGCGAAAACACTTAATAGTCTAAGAATAAAAACTAACCTGTGTATGACTCCTCGTATAGTGACGTTTGATATGTGTGAACTCCGTCGTGCTCCCAAAAGGCTCGCTATTCCAGTACAGATTCCTCAACCACTTGTGAATATGGGGAAAGCCACTTCTGATATCCCTTATATTCGTCTTGAAATGCTGTACGTAAACGGCATCGAATCTTACTATCGTCGTGAATAATCTAACATCCGCTTCGGTGATTTTGTCTCCGAAATAGTAGGGTCCAGGAGAGGAAGACAAATGGGCTTCGACGCGATCGAGAGCGGAGAAGAGCGAGTGCACGGCTTTAGAGTAAGCTTCTTGCGTGGTAGCGAAACCGGAGCGGTAGACACCGTTATTGATGTCAGGGTATATCCATTCGTTCGAGGCTTCGATTTCTTTTTGGAGGTTTGCGGGATACAAATCGACATTCTTGTATTTCTCGGGGAGTATATCGTCGAACTTGATATTTTATCAGTACCCCAATTCTTGGGAATGGTAGTAGAGAGAATGGACAAGCAAGACATACCTCGGTATAAAACATCCTAATGATTTCACTGCTCTCATTACTCACAATCCTCCCTTGCTTCACATCATATAGTGTTGGCACCGTGAACCTGCCTTTATACTCCGAATCCACTCCGAAATATAGATCCCTCAAATGCGTGTACTTTTCATGCCCAGGTACTGGATCCGGGTGTACATTCTCTCCTGGCACATCCTTCTCCAGATCATCATCTTTGGTCGCAAAGCGCCATCCTTTATCTTGCATGTGCCAATGCACGCTGGTGATGGGGATTATGTCCTCGAGACCTTTGAGTTTGCGCACGATGAGTGTGCGGTGAGCCCAAGGGCAGGCGTATGAGACATAGAGGTGGTAACGACCTGCTTCGGGAGGGAACTCTCCGCCTTTCTTGATAAAGCTGCGGAACTGACTATCATAAACACATATAAATCAGCTTCTATAATATATGGGCTTCTAGAAAACGGGAGCAGGATAGCTTCCAGTTTCTAGTTATATTTCGATGGAGACAAACGTACCTAGCACCCCGCTTGAACTCTCCTGATTTATCACCAGGGGCCACCCAATTGGTGATCTTTTCTTCTGTCTATTTACCGCCCGTTAGCATATTTCACTCAATTCCTATACTATAAACAAACAATGCCACCTCTCCCGTCCCCTTTTAAGAACCCCGCCTTGCACATAGTGGAGACATACCATTTTGCTTGCACTTGTACAGGAAAAGCTTCTCTTAGTAAGTTCTGCTTGGATATTATGTCTTGCAAGCGTTCGCAAAACTCGAGATAGCATCAAATAGATAGATAAGCAGAGGAGGTTAGGGATTAGAGAAGGTAGCAAGGCTCTTTTATATAAGCGGTTGAAGCTTGAGCTCGAGGTGGGGTAGTTTAAAACAGAGGCATTGCCAAGCACTTTGTCATGATGACATTGGATATGATGCACCTGCATTACTAAGGCACTGAAATTCTCCGACAAGCGGGAAATCCGCCAAGGGCAAACTCTAGGATCAGATAGGAAAATGCTCTCGTAATTGTTTGTAAAGACGAAGTAATAAACACCTAATATTATCTTAGCCTAGTTTTGGCCGAAACATAGAGGAAAATCAGCCTAGAAGTCTTGAAGAAAAAGACGAGTCGTTGATGACATGCTTTGATGATATCCAGCAAAAACCAAGAGGTAGGCATAGAAGAAATAACTTTCACGCTATGTAATTTTGTAGTCTAAAAGCGCAGGCATGCAGTTCTTCCCATCCAGGTTACCCACAACAACACCAGGTATTCATAACAATCAGGGGTCTCGTCACATCTTCTCCATTCAATCACCTCATGGCATCTTCATCATAATGTAAGGAACTTCGACGTCATTTTCCTCGGCATCCTCAACCACAGCTTCGAATATCACGTTCTTTTGGTGGGCCGGAACTGCTTTCTTGGAGACTTCGTGCACGAGATCACTGAGCTTCATGGGCAATCGTGACTTTAGCTTGGCCTGTAGGGAGTTAGTTTTATTATTTTGTTTGTATTGGTGGAACCATGCGGGGATACATACTGGTGCGAAGAAGCTGGCGTACAAAAGGCTAACGCCCGAGCTTAACATATTGATCGTGAGTCCTTTTGAGTCAAAATCATCGATAAGCTCTTGCAAAGTGATGTTTTCAACCTCGAATCGATCCCATAGCTTATCAATGTGAACTTCCCCATTCTTGCCCTTGTATTTATCCTTTGGACTCGCGATAGGCTCACTGAATCCAAAGAATGGCAGTGCCAAGTTTATGAAACCATTCTTGTACTTTTCGATGTCGTCTTGGCCATCTAGAACTTTGTAAAGCTCCATAACAACAAGTCCAGTAACTAATGCGGTGGTGGTCGCAATGGCTGGAATGATCTTGCCGGCAATAAACTTCGTCTTATGTCTATCGGCCTGCTCGATTTTATAGTTCTCAGCACGCAAGTTACTTGCCGCAGTAATAAAATCAATGTGATAGTTGCTATCATCATCCTTTTCAAAGTCAACAGGTTGCAGCTTGAAACCAGCCAATGTCGTGGGATGAGGGATGCTCTTTGTAATGTTTTCAAGCTCAGCCTCATCGCTGAAAGCGCCAGCATTTGCATTTGGATCAGGTTCTTTGTCATCAGCTTGAATTTTAACAGAGGAACTGGGCGTGAAATCAGGAATGATCATGTTGTCCAAAACTCGTTGAATAGATGCAACATCCATATCCTTGCTATTGATATCATAGTTGAAAGCATGTAGGTTTGCTCCTGCAATAATAAACATCCTATGGAATTCGTTGTTGAGATCAAACTTGAGAGGATCAGGAGCACGCTTTGGTCCAGACCAGAAAGGTGTGCCACTGGAAGATACCGAGTCCTTTGGAAAGTTATAGAGCAATTGCTGGATCGCATTGTTATACTCCTTCTCGAACTTCAGTCGAGCCCACTTGATACAATCCTCAACAGTAAGTGGCTTTTCATCAACCAAGAAGTCCCGGATCGTCTCCAGTGTAGCCTTCTCATTACCGGCTTGCTTCAAGGTTGTCTCGATATACTTGGGCTGGCTTAGGTAGAGATTGACGGTTTCTGCGGGCTTAACAAATGATGCGTCGAAAAGCTCTCGCGCCCAAGCAATTGTGTGGTTGATATTGTTTGGGAAACTGCGCAATGTACACATCGGGAAAGACACCTCCGGAGGATCTTGTGAGCTTGAGTAGGACTCGGTCTTGAAAGGTAGGACAACTTGTGTGTTGCCTTTGGTACCGAGTGTTCCACTCTCCAACAATGGCTTACGGAAGAAAACACATCGGCGATCCACGTATGTTCGGGCATCGACGTTATCGAGAGCATTTGTGACACCGTCCAACTCGTTCCAGAAATCCTCATGGAAGATGTGTTCAGTATCTTGTCCAACTTTATCTTGTAGTGTTACAATATGACCTTCGAGGTCAGGATTCATGGCAGCCACGGCAGCAGCTGCACATTCGCTCTTCATGGCACCAACATCCTTAGGTCGGAACAAGAACTGGCGGTTAAGATTGCTCTTTTCGATCGAATCCATATCGGTCACGCTAATTTTTCCTTTGGGTCCGACACCGAGACCAATCATTGCCCAGTTCTTTAACATTTCACAACCAATAGCACCTGCTCCAACCAAGAATTCCTTTGTGTTTGCAAGCTTTTCTTGATACTCTGTACCGAAAACAGCGATTTGGCCATCGTACCTCGAATTTTGGGGGGCGCATAATTCCTCGGATCTCTTTGAATTAGTAGGCAGCGATTCCAGGGAGTCGAAATAGAGCCATTGATTGATAGGATGGAATTTTCCAGAGACGGCCTTCAACACTTCTTGAGCGGCGAGGCCACCAAAGAAGGCTGCCATTGGATTCAAATCACCTTGAGCTTGGAAACTGAGCTCCTTGATCAACTTCTCGTCAAGCTCTACGTCTAATTTCTCTTTTTCGATAAATGTCTGAGCTGCGCCGATTATAATAGCGGCGTCTGCTTCATTTTGAGGCTTGGGAAGCCGGCCGTTGCTCTCAGCAAACGCATGTAGTGATTGGATTCCAACATGTAGTTGACTAGGTCGGTCAAATTTGGCATAATCGGAAATCAAGTACTCTGGCTCCTTCAAGGCAAGAGACAAGGGCTTGAAATCAATGAACTTGGGCATTTTGACCTGTTGGAATATGCCACCACTCTGGTATTGACCCAAGCCGGAAACATCCCCAATCGAAAATGTATATGGTCCCTTGATTGTGACTTTTCGTGGCTCGGCAGAGTTCAAGGCCTCCATTCCTATAAGCTCTGTAAAAGTGACGAAATCCCCATCCTCCAGGCCGTGTCTTGTCTCGTCCAAACAAGCAACAATACCTTCCTCATCGATGCCAGCAACGATACCACTGACTGGGGTCTCTCCGGTTGGATCGATAACAGTGAAGTTCTTGCCAAAATCACAGAATATTGACCCAAACAGGCCAAATGTATCCGCGACCACCAAATAAATGCCCTTCTTGTGCAGATAATCTCCAATTATAATCTGGTCCTTAATTGGCGTATTAGTTAGAACAACAACTTGGAATTTATCGAATTGCTCAAGATTTGTAGTGAGACTGTCATGACCGTCAGTAAGGTTAACATTCTAGATTTTGCAACAGCATGCTTACTCGCTGGACTCGTGGACAGAAACAGGTGTGTATGCGTTCAACTCAGCGACACGCGGGGCGGTGACAAGCGCTCTTGGTTTGCCAACATCCTCCACATGTAGGAAGAATTGTGAGGAAAGGTCTGCGATGGCAGCAGGAGCTGGATCATATAGTGTAAGGCTCTTGACACCAGCGAGAGCGATATTCTTTGCTATTTCAACACCGAGACCCTTCAATCCCACTATAAGCACATTTGAATCT
>Ga0247812_10001061_pt1 | contig 15651 bp, 13 predicted proteins | sample UWRJL149409B1_FD_178011 | JGI IMG/M metagenome (GOLD analysis project Ga0247812, IMG submission 178011) | Plant litter microbial communities from Arlington Agricultural Research Station in Wisconsin, United States - UWRJ-L149-409B-1 | ecosystem: Environmental > Terrestrial > Plant litter >...
AATCGTACGGGTAATCATACGGTAATTATACGGTATTCCTGCTGTAATGTAATGTAATGTAATGTACTGTAATGTACTGTACTGTACTGTACTGTACTGTACTGTACTGTACTGTACTGTACTATATCTCACTCCTTCCTTACCTTTACCTACTAATATCGAATACTACTTACTACTATACTACCAGTACTGTAGTACAGTAGTAAAGCCATCAAACCTTCGCATCCAGGCATCATCAAACTCCAACACACCCACACACATACACACACATACACACTACTGTACTCTACCTGGCTCCCCTGGTTAGTTGTTACGCCATGCCTGGTACCTTGCCCGCCACCGCCCCAGCACCACAATGTTGATGCATCGCTGTGCCAACAAAAAGCGATATCCCATCCATCCCCATCCCCCTCCAAAACTGGGCGGAACGGCACTGGACGGCACTGGACTACGGTAGGGATGGGAGGATGGGGAGGACGGTACGAAAGGGAATAAAAACCATGACTTCATTCTGTCATGCAGTTTGAGAAGTCCATGCCAGACGGTCCAGACCCAGCCGAATGCGGTGCCTCGTCGTCACATTCATTTATTAAAGCATCGGTCCAAAAACTAACCAAGGTACCCAAAGACGGTTCGAAGGCGTTCCGCTGCTATTGAAATTGGCATCCGAACTGGTCCATGGTGGTCATTATTATTGGCCAGACAGAAATACTTCGTGATCGATTACGTGGGCTGCTGCCAAAGAGAATTTGGTTATTTGCATTTTGCATTTTGCATTTTGCATTTTGCATTTTGCGCATGCTCTGTGCCATGATCAAGGAAATGTCATCGAGCCGGTGCTCACTTCATTATAACCGCCGCGCACGAAGCGTCGCAAGCTTGAAGAAGCTCTAGCTAAGCAGCTCGAATCACAATCGCCAACAAAATAACTGACAGACGCCATGAACCAAACCTCCCAAGGGGTTACAAAATTTGAACAGTGCTGCGTAATTTCATATTTGAGTATTAACGGACAGCCAGAACCCCGACTACACATATGCACACTGCACACTGCACACTGCGCAATGAAACAAGCCGGCAATAGCTCCATACCAAACCATTAAACACCCCGGCAGACTATAGCAAGCTTCTAGATCCCGACTTCACTGATCAAATACTCAACAACAGGCGCCTTGCCCGACTCAATGATGAATCGGCCAGCTGCGACATACACCTTCTGCTCGAGAGCCTTCAATTCCTCACTGCCAGTCTCGAACACAACATTGGTAACTAACCATGATTAGCTAATACATCCTATTGATCCTATCCACCCTATCCATTTTCTTCACGAAAGTAGTTATCCGTAGAGGAAGTCGCAAACCGAGTTGAAAAACTTACATGCATTACCAAATGGAGTAGTGGCAGCATCAGGGCTGGCCCCAAAAACTGCAGCAACTCCAGGAGTCACATCGATGATACCCGTATATTTGAAGCTGATGAAGGCACCAGAGCTATCTTTCAGGACGCTGTTGACATCAAGACGAACCTGCTTCCCGGAGGGATCTTGACGAATGAAATCCGAACCATGCACGAAGACGGCATCAACATGAGTTGGGTAGCCTTGAACAGAGCGAACGAAGCCGTTTGCTGGAGCGAAGGGAGCAACAGTGAGAGGTCCACCAGATGAGATTGAACCTACACTAATGGTGGGGTCGAGAACAACCTCGTATGTATCAGTTATTGCTACGATCCAAGTGGGTGGAAACTTACATGAGCGATGAATGCTGGAGTGAGTTTTGGAAATTTGGAGTCCGCTGGAAGATTTACGCCCTTGGATTCGCTTTGTTGAGACATGATGAAATAGACGGAAAGAGGTTCAATTGTGAGATGTCTAGAGGCCGTTCGATGATGTAATTATTGTATTGTCTAACAGAGAACGAGAATTATGTGTTAAAAAAAGTGGATGTTGCACAATCGTGCTTCCCGTTCGTCCCCGCAGCAACACTTGTACTCTGTAGCATACATCTCGTGCTTAATGCTACAGATCTACAGGTTTCTAGCCCGTTCGTACAGCATAACATTAAGCATTTCCATATAACCGTGGCCGTGATAAACCCTCCCATCAACCCCGCCTCGTACTGGTGACTTAAAAAGAGAAATAATAAATGGAAACAAGTTTTCCAATTATAGGATAATCACCTTTCTAGCTAGATATAAACATCATGAGATTGATGCTTAGCTAATTCATCATCAGCTCTATGAAATACTACAACTTGACGATTATTTAACTTAGAGAGAAATCACGTGATCTGGTGAGACCTCGTCGCGTAATACTTGATACGCGCAAACCGACGAAAATCCACGACGCCACACTATCAGATACAGCGTAAAGCTAAGATCGGAAATTACACACACTCCAAGCAAGACTGTGAACAATAGGAGCTCTTTATCTTAGTTTTGTAATAATCTGCTACTTATAGCACCATCACCCATCCAAATGCCGTCAAATCTCGAGCGTCTTGCGCGGCGCAAACGCCAAACGCGCCTCACTTTCGATCCCGTTGATGAGAAAGCTTCCCCAGCAAATAAGAAGTCGCCTGCCAGAGTGCGATATCAGCAGACTGGACATCAGCCTCCGAAGCAGACTGGCACCCCATCCTCCAGTTTTCGAATCATCATTGATGACGATGATAGCGAAGATATTTTGTCCTCGGGTCATAAGACTGCACATACTCCCACTCGCAGAACGTCGGGAAGGAACAAGAAGACCACTGTGCCGGCTAGAGCGCTGCCGACACCGGTGAAATCTTCCCAGGCTATTGGTATGTTCGCGCGTCCAAACTATCGGCCTACCCAATATCTCAAAATTGTTTGACACATTCAAAAAGGCCTAATGGGGGAAATACGGCCATTTTTCTGAGGGCAGAAGGCGTTGGCTGTTATCAGGGACGCGTGGAGCTCATTTTGTAATATGTACACCCTTGCTGAATGTGCCAAACTGTTTGAGATAATGGAAGGGTATATTACTGATATTTCGGAGATGAATCCTTACTTATACTAATATCTTTACAGTGAACGTAGACTCCTCCGATGGTTCATCCGCAGAAGATAATGCCCTACCGATCCGCAAAGTGGAAAAAACACTATTCCCGAGCTCTTCGAAGGGCAAGGGCAACGGAAAGACAAAAGAAACGGTGGAACTAGATGATTCAGATGAAGAGTTATTCACATCTCCATTGAAGAGGAGGAGAACAGTTATTCAATCTGATGACGACTCAGACATTGTTTCTTCACCTATGAAGCGACGTCGGCCAGCCACACAGCCGCAAGATACAGATGAAGATGACGAAGACAAAGATGAGGAGGTGGCACGACCAATTAGGAGGCCCCTACCACAAAAGAGACGACACCGCTCTGACAAGGAGAAGAAGCTGGAGTTGCTAAAGCGTAAGAGAGCCGGGGAAAATATAGAAGAGGTCACTGACTCGTCTTCTGATTCGGATGGACCACGGGGAGGAATTTACGATAGTGATGCGAACTCTGACCTCCAGGTTCTCTCGGAGTTCGAAGACGAGGAAACTGATGTTGAGACCAACAACCCCAAGAAGGCAAAAAAGCCGTCAAGATCTAGTCGTGGGAATAAGGAGAGAACAGATAAGAAGAAAAACGAGAACGAGTATGACTCGGACTTTGTGGTTGACGATGACGATGGCCCGTTAGGAGTGCCTGTTGGGCTCTTGGGTATTCCATTAGAGTTCACCCACCAAGCACACAAACCATTAAAGGAGCATTTCAGAGATGCGGTTGAGTAAGTTAAATTCTTCTATTAGATGGCTATTCTTGAGAGGGCTTGGGGGCAATATTCATGTCTTGGGGAGTAGAAACATCGCAAAGTTGGGATACAGCTATTTGTGTTATGGATGATGTGTTGGGTCCTAATATGGTTCCCCCAGGCTATGGCTCTCAAGCACTGGCTTATTCTGAAATCTCTACACGCTACAATTCTAACATTTTGGCAGATGGATGGTACACAACAAAATAAATCCTGCCTTTGCTCGAGATGATCCCATTTATCGACAAGCTTTTGCAAAACTTGACAACGAATACGGTGGCTACGCTAAGTCGAAGTTCGTTTCTACACAGTGGACCGCTGACTTCACGAGAGCCATTTTTGCTCGACCAATATTGGTCGAACGGCACCCACTAGAAGAAGGTGAAGGCATCACTGCTGAAGGTGTATATAAATGTGATGCCTGCAACCACAGAGTAAGCTATAATCTGCGACAGATTCTGCCAAGAAGCCCGAATTGATGGCGGAGTATAAGAGCTCAGTGCCTTGATTGTGTCTAACGCTATGACGCCTCGAAAAAGCCTTGCTACAATGATATGATATTCGAGCTTGACTATTTTATCTTCGAGTCGGAAGAGTTGAAGCTTTCTGACACAATCAAGGCACAAATGACCTCTGTTTAAGCCGTCTATTCGATGATTTCTGGCACTGCAATCTTGAGTCTTTGCTAATAGCTAATCCAGAAACACGTGCCAACATATGGAGTGTCGTTTAATGGCAAGCCTTACAACATTGAGACACTAGAAGATATTACGGAAGATAGTGATGATAGTGATGATAGCGATGATAGTGACCATAGCGAGGAGAACAGTGATTCCAAACACAAAGACTATGACCAAAATGGCTATCCTCTTCCTCCAGAAGACAAGGAGTGGTACGCTGGGGTGTAAGTTCACCCACTTCACCATTGAGATTCAGTTTGGTGATTCTAACATTATCTCAGGACATGCTTCACGAATGCACAGCACGCACACACTTTGATACACTGGAAAAAATCACTCAATTCTTGGTTATTGATAATTTAGAAGTGGTAAAAGAGCTCACACCAGACAAGCTTGCTGCAAGAGACCAAATGAGCGCGAGAAAGCGATCAAAGTACGCCAACAAGTTGGTTGATCAATGGGAGCGTGAGGGTACGATTGCGCAACTATACAGAGATTTCAAAGGTCAATTGGAAGCAGCAAGGGATGCACAGACAAGCGGACGCTGGGAGAGGCGGAGAACGCAGAATTGATGACTTTGTAAATGACTAACTTAATCATACGTTTGGTGACTGGTTCCGATAAAAGGAGGTCGCACATGGAGGCTGATATTATAATTTTGTGGTGGAAAAAGTACATATCAAAGGAATCGTGGAGAAGTTTAGCCATCAAATATGGCCGGGAACTGTATCTAGTTGAGCCGATTCTATATCCCAGAAGGCTTCGTTTTCCCCTGCATCACATCATTACGGTTCCAACCACCAGCTGAATAAACGGCAGCACCTCAAAACAAAGGGGCTAACAGAATCCGGGTCCTCGCTATTCAAAACGACTAGCTTGTCTAGCGAGCAGTCCTAGTTATTATCAGAGAGAAGCTAATTGCTAGAGAGAAGAAGAAGAAAAAAAAGAAGAAGTGGGCAATTCAGTAGGATATATAATAATAAGGGAACTGTCGGTTCACCATATGCGCATGGTTTTGACTCTCTTTGAATACACTGCACTAGTGCTTAGTGCGTATTGTATTCGGTGGTAATCAGTTGGCTTGTATTGTAAGATCTACGTAAGTGATGGTGTTGATATAACTACTGATCAGGTTCAAACGGAACACGTGACCCGAATGATATTCGGTCATTATACCGACAGGAACCAACCCTATATATTCATAAATTGCACCACCAATGCTGACTGACAAAAGAATTTGGACCCAAAATTGGCCATTGTGAATGACCCTTCTTCTTCTTCTTCTTCTTCTTCTTAGAAATCTAAAATTGCGACCTAAATCTACAAACACCTACAAATCTACCCTACCCATGATGCCAATATCTTTTCCCTTTTCCCTTTTCCCTTTGTTTCCTCTTTTTTCTTTTCTTTTCTGGGAAAGAACGTTCATAAAAACTTGGCGGGTTTCTACTTTGGCCGATCTTCTCTTCTGCTTCTTCTTCTTAGTCTTCTGCTTCTGCTTCTTCTTATCTATTTCCTAAAAACTCAACTCATAGTTAGTCCGTCTAAAGATTGTGTATGTGTGTGTGTTTTTGTGTGTTAATATAATAGGCTCTAGGCTAGAAAAGAGGTTCAAAGAAGAACGAGACTGAAAGAAAAGAAAGAAAGAAAGAAAAGATTCGTTGGATTTCGGAGGTGGGAAATAAGAGAGGGGTGTTTTTTTCTTTCTTTTTCTATCGACTTATTGAGGATTCTCAATGAGTTGGATAAGATGTGCGGTATAGTTTGTGATGAATTGAAAGGGGGAAAGAGCCGATAGTAGCGGGATTTATATTTTATTTTATGGAATGCGTTTTTGAGGGTTGAAAAATATAGGCTTTATGATTGCTTGCTTTCAAGGACGCATTAATAAACTAAGGTACTTGATATTCTAGAGTTTTTTTTGGCAAAGCGTTCTATGGGGTATCTTGGATTCAGGCTCTAACTTTCATAGGCTGGTCTTTGTCTTTGCTCGTCCTGCGTCTTTTGCTCGACCCCTCTGCAACTTCTCAGTTAGGATGGTTTGCTCTCATCTCTGCTGGCCCACGTTAGCCTGGGTCCGGAACCGCTGCCAATTCCTGGGCTGGTCCCCGTTCCAACACTCATGTAGTCGGCCCCAACGTTCAACATGTTCCCCGGCGAAATCCCTCCGCTGTCCTTCCCCTCTGGCCCAAGCAAGGCACTGCTCTCATCGCCGCCGTAGTACCCGCTACTACTCATTCGCAAATTCGATGGCACGGCCACACCGGCGTTTCCGGGCTTTGTCCGCCTCCTTTCCGTTGCGGCATCCCGCTCAATTTCCCTCCCCAAATCATTGACCGTGACCTTCAATAGGTTATGCTCCGAGTTCGCGTTGGCAGTTTCCCCGCCGTAGAACTCGGAAATGCTGCTAGCTTCGGAATTCAGGCCGTCTCCTTGTTGCGGTCTGAACATTCCGCCACGGGAACCCTGGGTTTGCCAGGCGGCAAGCATGACTTCCACCTCTCGGCGCGCATCTTCGACAATATCGTCCATATTTATGTCTATTTTGGCGACCCCAAAGGGATCTTCATAGGTTTGGGCTATGCCTTCGATCCCGTATCTTTTGCCAGAGTTAGCGAGACGTGCTTAGGGGCAAATTGTAAAATTAAGAGACGCCGCAAAATGATAGAGACTTACAATGTGAAGCTCACGAAGGCAGTGAGAGGAACAGCCCACCAATCCATTTCAGAGGCCATAGCGAAAGGTAATATTCCGCAGAATAGTGCCAAGGTTTGCTTGTGATGTATCCTTCAACAAGTCAGTTATTTTGAACGAAGGGATACTAGAGTCGTAACTTACAAATGGGCCACCGGAATTGGAACAAGCCGGATGACCTCCATGCTCCCATATGCAGAGACCAATGTGTTTAAATTGGAGAGCATAGAAGCTGAAGCAGCATTATGGATCCACTTCCTAAAGAAAACCCATTAGCTTTAAGTTACTTAATTTTCTGGCATTAGAAGTCTTACTTTTGAACTCCTAAGCGAATAAAATCCTCAATGAATGTCGATAACTCTAATGTTAAGCCTAGCCCTCTGTGCTCATAGCCTTTCAACCCTGGCGGCAACAAGTCTTTGTACTCTTCAGTCGTAGCCTCCTGCCCATCCTCAGTCAAGCTTGTACCGGGAGATAATGCAACTCCCCACTCGGCTCTCAAATGATTCTTGATCGTATATAACATGGCTACTAAAATTTTAACCGTCTCCACAGTCCTTATCTCATCACTCTTTGATAAATACGACTCGGGAGCGGATGCATCATTCAGTGCAGGTAATGACATGGTAGACTGCTTGGGTGTCCTGGTCCCAGGAGTTCCTAGATAATCACTTGCTAGGAAGCTAGCTGGACCTGTGAACCCAGCTGGTGCGGGCACGAGAACCAGCATTTGCCGGGAGAGACATCGGACTGCGGTAGTAACTTTGCTGATATATTGTCTTCCTCCCCAGAAGCGTGAATAGGCTGTCTGGTTACGAAAGACCAGCATGAGACCCACGACTATGGACAACGAGGGAATCTGAACGCAAGTAAGCCCAAAGTACCGAAAGATGATTTGACATTATAAACTCACAATACTACTTGGAAGACTAACATCCGAGCTGATATGTCGATTTACATACACAACAAATGCAGCAATCAATGTGTGGACAAATACAGGGAAGATGATTGCTGTTGTCCATGATTAGCACGTGCCGAGAACAAGGTGGAAATAACAACATACTTCCATGTATCGATCCCTTCCAAAATCTCAATACCAGCGGCCATCTTTCAGTCTGTTAGCTTTTCCATGTGAAAAACATTTAAAGTAATCGAGGACCGACCTTCTGTCCTTCTTCCTGCTCGAATGCGCTAATGGGTAAGTTGTCTGTCTCTTGTGCTCTCGTGGATTCTCGGTCCAAGAGTTGGCAGTTGGTAGAATCGATACTCGACGATAGAACAGATCTAAAATCGCCATATTTATTTCTGTTCACAGAGTATCTACAAAAACGGAAGTGATGGAAATGTTGGAGGTTTTGTTAACACGACCTATTTCAAGGTTTCAAACATCCAAGCCTCCCACGCGACACAGCCCTGCAGGAGCAGGCTGCGTCTGTGACCGTGGGGGGGCCAACAAGACGATTTTCAAAGGTGCCTGGTTCCGATGGAACGCTACGTCTACGTAAATCACTGGTACTGCTCACTTAGGTGTGGTATATACTGTTCTAAAAATATTATGATTATTGTGAGATAAGTCTATCACAATGGACTACCTGCAACCTCTGAAGTTTTAGGGTCTTTCAAGGCGGTTGTTGACTTGGCTCTGCAATTTTCAAATCACAAGTAGAAATCAAGAAAATTGAGCTTCACATGTAGAACATCTTTTGTCCCTGAGGTGAGATACTAGAAATACAACAGGCTTGACCAAACCTCAGAATTATGCAACCACCCAACCCTACTGATTTTACAAAAAGACCCAATGCTACCCATGTGTCCCAATGGACCAGACTCATTATAATCGTATACCTCCGGTTCGTCCGTTACAATGCTGGGTTGGCTTGTGTCCCGCTAAGTTGCGCGTTCAGAGCGGCAGCGGTTCCACCTTGGTTCAAGAGCTATGCGAGTCTCAGTAATTATACATGACAAATATCATCTGAATTAGGGTGGGGAAGGGGAGAATATACCTCTTGACCAGACTCTCTCATCTTCATCTCCTTCTCCATCTCAACCATCTGCTGTTCTTCCGCAAAAGCCAACGCCCATGGTACACCCAATAACAGCGCGCTCGTGCTCAAAACCCAGAGCCCCTTTCCGCTGAATACGAGACCAGATTTGATCCAGCTTGTGGTTGTGTCGACTTTGTTGTATATGTAGGAGCGAGTGGTAGGAGGAATTATGTCGCGGAGAGCGATGATGCGGTCGGTGAAGGTTTCCTCATCTGCGAGCTCATCCTCGTCATCGGTAGAGATCTCAGAGTCTATAAACATTGTTAAATAAAGAACTGCTAGCTTGACATAGATGTACAAACCTGTATCTGTATACTCATCTTCGTCCTCTGATGGACCAGCTTGCTTGTTCTCAAAGGACTCGTCCTCGACTTCGACTAGTTCAACCATTTTGGTAACTTTACCAGAGTGTAGATTTGGCTGTGTGGGATCGATATAAGCTCTCAATGAGATGATTATTGAAAGTACAAATTGGTGTTAGCTTTGAATCACTTGATGTTGATAATTTGACCATCGAAGGAAAATGATGTTTCTTTCAGGCCCCCGAAGACGCTAGGCCATATTTGGTATCCCTGTTGATATATTATTTGGTCAGTGAACTTAAATTTGACAACCCGTTAAGGAACAAATTGGCAGGCTTTTAATCGGATATCGCAAATATGTAGGTTTATGTCCCAAAGGCATGGATGATTGGTTGATTGATATTCTCAGGATATGAGTATATCATCAAAGCTATGGAAAGCTTAAACTAGCCACCTCATATATCAGTTATGCTTTCACAGTTCCCTAAGCCAAATAGTCGTTCTTGATGCTGCTTCTCAAGGCATCCATCCCTTCGTGTCTCTGCCACTAGAGTCTCCAGTTGGTACAATCTGATTAAGAGCCAGCCACTCTCCTCCCGTGATGTCCAAATGTCTTAATTCAAGATTCTAACGACAAGGTACTACTACATGACCACTCATCACAACTATATGCGCTGATTCGATGATCCGAACTGTCTTAACTTCCTTCCTTCATGACGGGGTTTTTAATTATGGAACAAAGTTTAAAATGCACTTCAATTCAGATTGAGCCTGGGAAAATAATCTTTGATTATGATGCCATTTTTAAGGCTCTGATTCACAAGAGTCGGTTCGTCTTACCCTTATTCTTTGTTCATGTACCCTCGTTATTCTGATGCGCAGATCCAGGGGTCTCTTTGTAGTCCTAGTTCGTTGGCTTGCCATTTTCTTCCCTAACATCTGCCAGAAGTTCCTCACAACACTTTTTGGCACTTGCAAAGTACAGCATGACGGGTTGCATTGCTGTGGGTTTTGTTAATTTTCTTCCCAGAATTTGGCCGTTAAGAAACCTACACTTATAGTATTGGCCAATTGACTCCTCGCCTTGGTCATGTTTCTCATGAGCTCTGCTCTCCACAAGGATCCGAACATAATCTTCCATCTATAAAGAGTTAAGACTGCAGCTGTAGCTTTACTGGATAGCACCTACGATTCCAAAGAAGACAACCTCGTATTGACTGCCTGTTTGAGAAAGGAGGCTCGATGCCATTGCACGTCCGGCTTCGATAGCTTCGTTGTCTTCGACGCCCATGTACTTTTCGACGGTATTCTTAATAAACATGATGATGTTACCGGTCTCCGAACGTTAGTTGATGAGTTCCAGGTTTGATAAGTAAAATAGAGCCATATGCTTACTAGTTCATTTGGAGTATCATCGATCCGTTGTGTTGCAGATTTCTGGACTGGCACACTTTGAGTAGCCGACGACGCAATAGCGCCGGTCGATTGTTGCAGAACTTGTTTGACAAGCATGGTTGGAGTTGGTGTCGGATTTTTGGCAACAGGTCCTTTCCCTGCACCAGGCGCTCCGTTTTGTGCAGCCTTGCGCATTTCGCGTCGATCTCTTACAAGCATATGGACCTGGTGCTGCATTGCGATATTTTGGTGGAGATGCACATCCAGCTTCTGAAGTTGCTCCTTGAGGGTAGCCAAGGATCGCTGGTTGCGTTGACTAACGATTCTCTGTAAGCACATTATCGAATGGCCGGGAAATTGTGAGTGTTAGCGCCATATCAATTTGTTCAAGGAAAGTAAGAATACAAGACCTAGGGTAAGTTTTAACCCATTTTAGAATTCTACCTTTCCTGTCAGAGCTCACTAATGCACACTATAAGACTTGCATAGCAACCTATTATGAGTCGTTTTCAGAATCGTAAAGTACAGCACATCCATTCACCAAACCTCAGTAGTATATATATGGAATTGAACACCTCATTGTTGTGGCTTGATACCAACCACATCACTTCAATGCTGTTTCTCCTTGTTCTAGCCTGTGAATTCAAATCTTTGTATCTTTAACCATTGGAGTAGACTGCAAGCGATGAAACTGGCATCTAAGCTTATATTAATCACTTCCAGTAACACGTATCAGAATGAGGAAGCACAAACATAGACCTACGTCTATAATATAAGTCGTTTGAATCTCATGAATCCTGCATTGTTCCTTTCTAGCTACTTATTTTCAAGAATAGGCAAAGAAGAGCTATGTATTCCTATCTGCTCTTCAGGAGCTATGGGGAAATAAGAAGACTTACTCTTTGCTAATTTTTGTTATAAATCGAATCTCATTTCACAACTACATCTGATGGCATTATATCCTATAACAGGTAGCTTCACTTTCAACATACGAGGCGTTGCTACCATTAATTGGGTGCAAGGAGCTCAACACAGTGTGAAATAAGTGCTGGATCCACTGGTCTCTAGTAGGGAAGTTGTAACAAATGTGACTTGGTTTCATCTAGTTAGTTTCATCCTGTTTATGATGCTTCCCACTCTTTTGTTTATAATAGTGGTGAACAGTCAGATCACCACCCAAATATATTTATAAAAGTAAAGCTCTACTACAATCCTAAATCTGAAATGTATATAGACTTCATTTTAAACATTTTAATCAGCCCGAGACCAAAACAAAACAATGCAGCCATCTGCCAAATATAGACAATAATTTTCACCCAATGCAATTGCAAAATATGTTACTTTCGCCAATATTGAGACGTCCAGATGACCAAAGGAAAAACTTGGTCAATCAAGAAGCTTAGTCTAGGAAGTTGCAAGAGACAACTATTTTTTTTTAATTTTTATTCGAAACTGGTTGCCGTGAACAATGAGTGCGGGTAAAAGTTAAGATTTTTTGAGTTGCTCTCGTGTGTTAGTACGTTGTGAACAGTATATTGACAAGGCCGATTCGCATACCCTAGGGCCAAGCCACGTACTATTGCTGAAGCATGTTCCTCAACAGATTCGTGTAATTGTAGCCTAGATCAGAGCTCAAGATCTGATTTCCAACTCCTGTTTTATATTTTACACAGAACTTCTACTTAAATGGTGTTGAGAGATATAAGCTCTTTGCTGCTCTACTAATAGAGCAAAATAGTGCACATCTGAAAGGCTGGAGTTTATATTAATTTTTTTCTTTTATTAGGCCCTAGTATCCCTAATTCCTATCTATTCTCCACGAAAACTAGCAATACCTAGTAGCAAATGCATCCACGAAAGCCAGTCTCAGATCCGAAGCAAAGGCCCAGTGACATTGGTAAAACATAGGCTATGTGATACCGTCCGACCAGGTAAAATGGTGTAAGAGTACAGATTGGGTGCCCGAGGAGTAACGCATGTAAACCTAGTGAACAAGCAAAGCCGGGAATCGTAGTTTGTGCATCACGAGATAGATAAAACCACACAGAGCGCACGCAAAACTTTTCCGAACCTAAGCATAGCAGCTGAGTGACAATACGTGAAATAGAATGGTGTTGAGGAAATGGTATGGGTATCGATTTATAGGCAAAGAGAGTGGGCAATTAAGCCTTCTCTTCGACCTTCTCTCCGTCCTTGGCATCACCTTCCTCATCAAATCCCTTGGCCTTGACATACTCATCGTAGACATTCATTGCCTCGTCCACCTTAGCACGTAGAGCACTCTCATCCTCGACGCTATATTGTGGTAAGTAAGAGCTTATGTACGGAAAATTAATGGCACTTACAGGTTGATCAACTCAGAGTTATCCATCTCCAAGAGCATACCGGTGATTTTACCTGCCAACTCTGGTTGGAGGACTTGAATCTTAGGGAATAGAGCCTCTCCCAAAAGCTGCTTTTGCTGCTGAGGTTGAACAGATGCAATTTGGGCTTGTAGAGCTGACTGTCCAGCAATTGCCTCCGGACCTTGTGGCATGCCAGGAGCACGTCCACCTTGAGGGGGGAAACCACCTGGAAATTGTTGTGGACGTCCACCTTGTGCACCTCCACGACCACCAGCCATACCGCCTTGTCTAGCACCTTGAGGGAACCCTGGCATACCTGGTTGACCAGGGCCTTGGATGCCAACCATGTTGGGTGGCATGCCTGGCATACCTGGAATGCCCTGCATTGGCCCGCGAGCGCCTGGTCCTCCACGGCCACCGGCAAGGGCAGCTGCAGCTTGAGCTTGTTGCATGGCTTGGATGAATTGCGGATTACCCTGTTGGCCGTATGGACCAGCTTGAGGGAACTGACCTGGCATACCATAGCCCATGTTGGGTGGCAGTTGTTGAGCACCGGGACCGCCGCGACCTCCTTGTTGTGGTGGAAAGCCACCAGGGAACTGCCCAGGACGACCAGGTTGGGAGCCAGGAAGAGGAATGGCATTTTGAGGAGGGAATGGCATACCGCGACCACCAGCTTGGGGCAAGTAGCCTGGCTGTTGTCCTGGTGGGTAGAACATAGCATTGGCTTGCATGAACTGTTGAGGCATTCCAGCAGCAGCGGCAGCTTGTTGCATACGGATCTGGTTTCTAGCTTGAATGCTGGCTTCCAACTGACTCTTACGAACATCTTTTCGCTGGGCGAGGGCAACGTAGAGCGGCTTTCCATTGACCATGCGTTGGTTCATCTCAGCAACAGCCTTGGTAGCTTCATCTGGATTATTGAAGCAAACGAAACCGAACCCCTTGCTCTTGCCCAAAGCACGCTTCTCAAGTTTAGGAGTGGCAGGTTTCTTTTCAGAGTCCTCCTCAACTTCGGCTTCGGTCTCTGATTTGACGTTTTCCTTGTTCTTCTCTTCATCCTCTTTCTTATCCTTCTCTTCAGCCTCGGCGGTTTCAGCAGCAGAATCACGCATGACCTTAGCTGAAGTGATGGCACCAAATGGTGTGAACAGATCACGGAGCTTTTCGTCATCGACATCATCCTCAAGATTCTTAACGTACAAGTTAACACCCTGATATTTGGATGCCTTCTCGATGCGGGCAGCCTCGTATGACTTTCGGAGCTCTTCTTCACGCTCATGCTTCTTTTGGGCACGTCCAACGTAGAGATCCTGACCCTTGAAGTCCTTACCATTGAGCTCATCAACGGCAGTTGCCGCGTGCTCATGGTTGATGAAGTTAACAAATCCAAAGCCACGGCTCTTGCCAGTCTCAGAGTCGCGAGCAAGGGAGGCAGAGGTAACGTCACCAAATTTTTCAAAGAGGTCACGGAATTCCTCATCAGTTGCCTCAGTTGGAATGTTCTTCACATATATGTTTGTGAAGTTAGCCTTCATCTCTTCGAATTTGCTCTGGCGGTCCTTCTTGGGAATATGGTGTCCGACAAATACTTTCTTCTCGTTCAACAACATGCCGTTGACGTGCTTGATGGCCTGACTCGCAGCCTCATCAGTCTCGTAGTGGACGAATCCATATCCCTTGGAAGCTCCAGATTCATCCTGGGCAACCTTGCAGCTCAAGATGTTTCCGAAAGCGGCGAAAGTATCATGAAGAGCCTTGTTGTCAATTGCAACGTCAAGGTTCTTGATGAAAACGTTGCCTTGACCTGTCTTGCGGAGAGCGGGATCACGCTGAGACCACATGATACGGCAAGGACGGCCCTTGATAAGGGTGTAGTTCAGTTCCTCCAACGCCTTCTCGCCATCGTTATTGGTGTTATAGTTGACATAAGCATATCCAAGGGATCGACGGGTGACAGCATCACGGCAGACACGAATAGAAGCAACAGAGCCGATCTGAGAGAATAGCTCAAAGAGCATGGCTTCAGTGACAGAGGGATCGAGCTCACCAACATAGAGGGATGCGGAGGCTTGTGGGTGAGGGGCGGCAGAGTTAGGAGTGGGCTCCTCCGCACCACCAGTGGATGGGACATCGGTATTAATGGTTGATGGAGCTCCGTTTGCGTCTCCTCCTAGGGAAGCATTTCCCAAGTCGGAGGCGAGCTGATCAACAGTGGTAGCAGACATCTTGATCGAATTCAATTCTGTTATGAATCTGTCAGCGCTTGACACTTTGCATGGAGTATTTGTGCGGGTTGTTGCGTAAGGGTATTGTGAGAGTGTGCAGGAAGATTAGAACTACGTCCAATCTCACCGTTGTGGGGTGGTAATCTTACCG
>Ga0247812_10001062_pt1 | contig 15630 bp, 18 predicted proteins | sample UWRJL149409B1_FD_178011 | JGI IMG/M metagenome (GOLD analysis project Ga0247812, IMG submission 178011) | Plant litter microbial communities from Arlington Agricultural Research Station in Wisconsin, United States - UWRJ-L149-409B-1 | ecosystem: Environmental > Terrestrial > Plant litter >...
ATTTTTGCTATTTGCCGGCCCCCGAAAATAAATATCGGAGATGTCGAAAGAGGTATAAAAACAGTCATCGTGGTACGCGGCCCTCCCCGCAATGAGGAAATAGATACCACCCCGCATCACCAACGGCAAGTCGTATATATTCAAGCGTAGGATTTTCGCAAAGGAAACCCTGTCCTTTCAATTACCATCTACCATCTATCGCCGTCTACCGTCTACCGTCTACCGTCTTTTCCCACTCCAATCCATTTCTGTCCCAATTCTTCCACATACCCTCCTATTCACGTACACTACCACCATGGCAACTCTCGATTTGGTAGACCATTCTCCCCACCAACCCGAAGCAATTGCTGCTCTAGCCAGTGCTTCGAACGTCATCTTGATCGATAACTTTGATTCCTTTACATGGAACATTTACCAATACCTTGTGTTAGAGGGCGCAACCGTGACTGTTTATCGGAACGATGAGAAGAGTGTAGAGGAACTTGCAGCATTAAACCCAACCCAATTGGTCATTAGCCCAGGCCCAGGACATCCCAAAACCGACTCTGGAATCAGCAGAGATGCCATTAAGCACTTTGCTGGAAAGATTCCTATATTCGGGGTTTGTATGGGCCAGTAAGCAATGATGAGCCACACGTCGTTCGAGCTCTGCTAACTGATCGATCCAGGCAATGCATAATCGACCTATATGGGGGAGATATAAGCTATGCTGGTGAAATATTGCATGGGAAGACTTCCCCGCTTAGGCATGATTCCAAAGGAGTGTATGCCAACCTCCCCCAAGATCTACCTGTTACACGATATCATTCGCTTGCTGGAACCCACCCTACACTGCCTGAGTGCCTTGAGGTCACTTCTTGGATTGAACTTGGCCCCGATGGCGGGAAAGGTGTTATAATGGGTGTGCGCCATAAAGAGTATTTGATCGAAGGTGTCCAGTATCACCCTGAGAGTATCCTTACAGCTGAAGGCAGAGTTATGATCCGAAACTTTCTCCAGATGAAAGGTGGGACTTGGGCAGAAAATAACAGTCTACATAAAAAAGAGACATCTCAACCTACGCAAGCTTCCAACGGTAAAGATTCAAAAAAGGAAAATATTCTTGATAAAATATTTAACCACCGGAGAGCTGCCGTAAGTGCACAGAAAGAGATTCCTTCGCAAAGACCGAGCGATCTTCAGGCTGCCTATGATCTGGATATTGCTCCCCCTCTCATATCATTCGTGGAGCGACTTCGCAAATCACCATTCCCACTTTCCTTGATGGCAGAGATCAAGCGAGCCTCGCCATCAAAAGGCATAATTTCACTAGCTACTTGTGCTCCAGCGCAGGCTAGAACTTATGCACTTGCCGGTGCAAGTGTAATCTCTGTACTCACAGAGCCTGAATGGTTCAAAGGAAGCATTGACGATTTGCGCGCCGTGCGACAAGCTCTCGAGGGGATGCCAAATCGACCTGCACTGTTGCGCAAAGAATTTATTTTCGAGGAGTATCAAATTTTAGAAGCACGTTTAGCGGGTGCCGACACAGTTCTGTTGATAGTGAAGATGCTTGATGAAATAACTTTAACTAGACTTTTCCAATACTCTCGGTCACTTGGCATGGAGCCATTGGTAGAAGTCAACAACGAGATTGAAATGTCAGTGGCTGTAAATCTCGGTTCTAAAGTCATTGGAGTCAACAATCGCAACCTGACCAGTTTTGAGGTAGATCTTGATACCACAAGTCGACTTCTGGGCCAAGTTCCTAAGGAAACAATAGTATGTGCACTTAGTGGTATTTCTGGGCCTAAAGATGTTGCACCATACCAAAGAAATGGTGTCGGCGCTGTTTTGGTGGGAGAAGCTCTGATGCGAGCAAAAGATACCGCTATGTTCATCCGAGAACTTCTTGGAGGGTCAGAGCCAGTTTCAATTTCATCGCCTGGCAGTCTGCTTGTCAAGATATGTGGCACAAGGAGTCCAGAAACAGCTCGCGAAGCTATTAAAGCTGGAGCAGATCTGATTGGCATAATCCTTGTTCCTGGTAGAAACAGATATGTTCCTTATAAGGATGCTATAGCAATATCTAAGATTGTCCATCAGTCTCCTGTCTCGACTACAAGTGTGGTCAGTGACCGGGTCAGTAGCCAAGGATCTGATTTCTTTGCAAATGCAGCTTCGAATATATCCAGCCATCGTCCCCTACTAGTCGGAGTATTCCAAAACCAGTCGTTAGAAGAAGTACTAGAACTCCAGAAAGCATATGAGCTAGATATCGTGCAACTTCATGGTCAAGAGCCCCTCGAGTGGGCAAATCTTATTCCCGTTCCTGTCATTCGAGTTTTCAAGCCTGGTCAAGCAGGGTTGGGTAAGAGAGGCTACCATACAGTTCCAACACTCGATTCCGCTACTGGAGGATCTGGACAGAAGCTTGATATGGCAGAAGTCAGGAAAACTTTGCTAAAGGATCAAGGCCTACGAATTCTGCTCGCCGGAGGACTAAATCCAGAAAATGTCGCGGAAGCTGTCAAATCGGCTGGTGATTTGGGCAATAGAATTATCGGTGTGGATGTTAGCAGTGGAGTGGAGGAAAATGGTACTCAAAGTGTTGCGCTAATCCAAGCATTCATCACGGCCGCTAAGAGCGTTCGGTAACTGAACGTTTCCTAATACCAATGACCAATTACCCATCACCCCCTTTGTTCTAGCTCTACTTCGTGCAATCTTCCTACAACATATCGTTGCTATCCTACTTCTATGATCTATGATGGCAGTTATGACACCACGCCAACGTTGGTCGGAGTTGAGCGTCGTTACTTCTCTTTTTCAGATCCTTACTCTCATTTAATGTCCCGCAATCTTCCATGCAATGAAAATTATTTATAGTCGTTATCCTGATCTATATTCGCTACCTTTACAAATGATCTTCATTTCAAAGCCCGTATCGGATCCCACAAAATATTCATACAAAGTTGACTCGGTCGTCTGCCATTCACCTATTATGCAGCGAAAGGAATTCTAACTTGCAAATGCTTTCTGTCAAATTTCGAGCTTTCTTATTATCTACGCTTATTAACCGACTCTTAACACGCGATATTTTGTTGCTGCTGCCTTCTCGCTCACTATATTCGTTATCTCGAAGAACTCTGTTTCTTATATGGAAGACAGTTACACAGATCCTGGCCGACATTTCAGTATATCAGCCCCTTCAACTTACCAGCATCTTACTGCTTCACATGCCTTTTATACACTTCCATCAACTCCATCCAATCCGTAGGTTTAGTCTGAGTCTTGCCAAACTTTCAGCCTGGTCGAGCATTCACCACCATCAACAGCTGAGCTTTTCCGTTAAGGCAACGAGAACCAGCACTATCCACTTCCAAATCAAACTACCTCTCACTCCATTTTTAGCTTCTCTTTCGCCAAATTGGTTCGCCCAAGCTTTGCAAATCATATCAATATTATAGCTCTTTCCTTATCTTCGCCGACACAGCAAGATTCTCGTCGATCCTCGCAAGGTTCATCTTCGGCATCAACGGAGAATCAGCTTCATATAAAGCCGCACCGCCTGCCACCCCGTTTGATGAATTATCAAAAACGCAGAACATCTCTACAATTATATCACATACTTGTTCACTTTAGAATCTAGTTTTCGACTTCCTTTCCCCAAGCCGTCATCATGCAACGAAGAAGGCGATCACACAATGTCCCTCCACCAGTTCCAACGAGTCGCAACACCCCCGCAAAAGCATCGAAAGGTCCACAGATGAAGCAGATATTTAAGGGCCTTTTTATGTCTTTTGCTGGTGATTTCACTTCTGATAGACCAGCCTGGTTCATAGAGAAGATGATCAGCTGGATTAAACACCATGGCGCTCTCTATGAGAGTGAGGTCACCGAGCAAACCACTCATCTTGTTTGCACCATAGCAGAATATAAAAGGAAGACAGCCCAAGGTAAGCTTAAGTGTGTTATTGACGCCCAGAGCTCTAACTAGTATGATCTTTAGTGCGGAAAGCCTTGATGCTGGGAAAGAGATGTAATATTGTTGTACCAGATTGGCTCGAGGATTGTCTTACAGCCCAGAACTCCAAGAAACGTTGCAAGGCTGAGAAGGGTTATACATTGAGCCGTGTGTTGAAGCGAGTCCACAAAACTAAGCTGGCACAACAGCGCTACCGCGAATCTTTCGAGAATGGTGTTCGAACTGGTCATGCGCTTGTCGACAACCGTATGTGAAGCAATTCTACTCAAGTTCCATCGGTCATCCATCTAACGTCAAATCAAAGGGCTCAACCGTGTCTATTGCGACCCAGATGGTTTTGAGTACAAGGTGAGTTAAAGTTTTCATTCAGGAGGGGGGGTTTTTGAAGTAAAGACTATGTTCGCAAGACGTGTGTTTGCGGAGCATTTGTCTAATTAGTAGCTGACTCGCATGACCCCATTTAAAACGTATATTCGAAGTAACCTAATTCTATGCAGGCAGTATGCACTAGAATCAATACTGAAGGCAGAGTCAAGGCTGAAAAGTACACTCTTTATGTATGATTCTTCCCGCACCACCTACCTGGAAAAGCTACTAATTTAGTGAAGCTGTTCCAGTCTTTTGCGAAACCCCATCACTATATGTTTGCCGCCAAGCTCACCAGCGTCGGTAAGTCTGCATCGTACTATACACTCGACTGTTATCCAAAGCAGTTCCTACCTGCCTTTGAGGATTTCAAGAAGTACTTCAAGAAGAAGACAGGTGTTGACTGGGACGAGTAAGTTCTGATCTGCTTCCTTATTACCGATTTGCATACTAAATATTTTCCTTTTCAAATTCCTTCTACAAACTACTATTTTATTTACTCGGACTTGGTTGCTTACAAGGTCTTCTAAACAGCCGTCTTGAAGACCATACTCATGACCCCGACAAATTCCTTTACAACAAGCCAGTTGGCGGCCGTCCCGTCGGCCAACTCCCACCTGGCCGTAAAGCCCCTTGGGATCGCGAGACGAAACAAGAGAAGAAGGACGATTCCAATTCTGAAGCAGATTCTGGTGTTGCTATGGATGTGGATAACTATGACTCAGAGTCAGATGTGGAAGACGACTTTGATTCTGAGGAAGGATCAGACAACTCACCTCACTCTCCTTGAGCCCCGCCCGTTGCAATGCTCCAAGTAGCCAGGCACTGTGTACTTCGTATTGGATATATGGGCTTGAACTTGCATAGTCCCTCTAACGTGGGCATGGTGGATCCTTTCATGAGACAGAAACTGATATAATCCGAGGATATCATTAGGGGTCTCCCTGTAGGCATCTTATCTGTCGTCTCACCTTGCTCTCGTTTGCTTTCCTTGGGGGAGAGGGGGGACATCTTTTTATGGCGTTGGAGCACATTTTTAGTTCCTAGATGGAAGTAGGGAAAGATGGAATTTGTCTCAGTCTGTCTACTTCGTTACAAAACGGTAGCAGAGCTAAGAGAAATCGACTCCTTTACTTCCTCCGGACGTCTAACATATCGAACTTCATATTTGAGCGCTTCTGCATCTCTACAGATAATTATCGGAGTGACGAAGACTCTTTTGCGTTTTATTTTACTTGCGGGATGGCCCGTATCTCCAGAATTAGTAGCATACGTATTTGAAATTAATCAAATCATCTCGCTTTCCCTATCCTGCCATACTAAAACTGTGAAATTATTCAGGACAGGCTACTACAATCGCTTGGATTCTGAATATGTTACTATGTTTGGTACAGCTGAAATGCTTTTAGTTTGCAATGACTTTCAACCCTATATATATGCTCGTAACAATATCTGCTATTAGTTGTAACTATCATTGAGCTGTAGTATCAACAAAGTCCCTTGAATTAAATCCTAGACTCCACGCTATCCCCGAAAACTATAAACGAGTATTTCCCGCCGGGTGTTTCAAACTCCACGCTTAACGAGTGCCTCAAAAATCCCCAACCGAGCCGTAGATTCAAAACCTCAGCTTAGGCATCACAAGCATAATAAACAGAGCAATCATCCACAGGATCACTATTGTCCCATACATTATCATACGGCTCAACCAACCTCTACCCTCCGTAACTCCTCGCAAGAATCCCATTTTTGTCTGCGCCGCCTCGAGACCCAGCTCGTTCTTATCCAGTCCTTGTACAGCCCGGTCAAGAATATCTTTCTCTCCCTCTAGGGTTGCTGCAAAAGCCCTGGACTGCTGCTTCAGCATCGCAGCCATGCTTAGCATTGAGCTCGTCAACTCCTCTTGTTCCGTACGGTTATGTGTCATGAGTTGCTCCGCAGTTTTAGATTCTAGCGCAGTAGAAGTAGCCGTTGGTTTGAAAAGCTCTTCTTTCTCTCGACGATGTCGCAAGGTCGACGACTCAATTTGGACCTCCGGCTCCCGACTTATGGGCACAGTGCCCCCTTCTTCCATTTCTATGTTCCCTATCGACCTGTTCTCGAATTCTGTCATGGATGCTGTACCGGGTGGCGTATGCCCCTCATCTGTCTCTGTTTCGGTGGACTCATCAGGTGTATCCTCCCCAATCAAATCCTCTTCATCACTCCCATCCTCAGCTTCTAATCCATGATCCCCTAGCTCATTAAGCTCATGTAGTCGTTCTGCCAGCATGTCGAGCTCATGCCGCTGTTTCACGAGCATGCTCTGCGTATCTTGTTTTCTGGAGGTAATACGGATCGCAGAAGCATCTTGTTCTAGTTCAAGTAGGAGTTGCCGTGAATACTTGATATTCTTTTATGTTCAAATCAGTACTTTAGTCTAAACTTATAAGCAGGTGTGGTGGCGGACTTACAGCAGCAACCTTAAGCCGTTCCTCATTACTGGTGCGGAGCAGCTCTTCTGTGTCTGCATCTGGCGCAACAAGGAGAAATTTTAATCTTTGGACCATACGGTCTAGATTTGTGCTCGTAGTTTCCAAGCCCAAAGAGGCTATCGAGGGGTTCCTAACCATGATGATTGTTGAAATATAATTATCTCAAGCAGGATGTGTGGTTTGACTATGGAATCAGATTGAAATGTGGCTGGTACAGTTGTGGCGCAAGATGACGGCGGCTAGACGAGCCTGAATCGCTTAGCGAAGCACCCCCCTTAAAGCTTGGCACATAGGACTCAGACAGAAGTCTGGCATTAAATCACGTAGCAGAGAATCAAAGCACAATATCTAAGACGAAAACTTTTTCGTACAGAAGGAGCTCTAATCTAATAGGGTAACGTATTGTTGCCTGTTAAGTCTCACTAACCCAGAATGACCATGCGTGGTAAATTATTAGACTACTTAACTACCAGGATTGTTGCTAGCTTCTCTTCGCATTTATAGAAAAAGAATAGGTATTTGTGATTTGTGTATGCTGGACAAGTAATTTTGAGCGAACTGAGAAGGATGATCATATTTCACGGTTTGAATTATGTCTGTGTCAGGCATGTGATTTTGAGATTTACCAAACTGCTTCGGTGAAAAAGAATCCAAAAATGAAATTAGGGGAAGTCGCTATTGGCAATTCAATGCTTTAAGTAGCTTCATTTGTCTAGATTTCGGCCTAAAATATTTTAATTGGAATTCACATCGATCACTTCAGACTATTTATTGAAAAGCACAAGGTGGCAAATGACCTACAATGACCAAGTATTTTATATAAATAACTATCTCCTCAATTCATAGCCAATCGCAAATGCAATCGCAAATCCAAACCTCCTCTTGATTTTACCTAGCGTCTTCACCATCAAAATACAACAAAATGCGACCAATGTCACAAAACATTTGAGTCAACAAATTGATTCTCAATTCCCCACAACACTATGTTGTCATCTTTTGCATTTACCTTCCAGTCAACATCCTTCTGGGCATACATCAAACATCCGTGGCTCCTGTAGCTATATCCTCTGGCATTCAACACTATCCGGGCATGTTTCATTCCTTGGATGATCCGGGTAATCTCCATGGTATCCATACGGCAGTATCCTAGGCATGTATGCATGACTGTTCCATGACTTTGAACTGTCGATATTTGGTTTAGAACATGCGTGCTGGTTCCGCAGTTCTGGTCGAAAGGTGGCCATCACCTGGCGAGTAATCTCTTCACAGGGTTTATTAGCAATAAACTCTCAAGAGTAACAGGGGGGTGGGGGGAGGGGCTGCATGGCATTTACTTACAATCATCCACCATCTCATTGAACACAGTATTTCAGTCAGACTGCTGACTGAGGTTTCTTTCCATTGTCGGAGCGGCATTAATCCTTTGAGTGGTTTGAGCCATTACCTTTATACAATCGCTGGCATTACGAAGCATTTCCATATTGCGAGCATTCCTTGGATCATGGAGACGCTTAACAACATCCAGAAGCTTACGCTCGCTCTGATGATAATGGTCCATCAAGCTTGGTTCCTGGCGAACAGCCACAGGAGGAGTGGCGATTCTCTTGATCGCCTTTTCCACGGGTGTGGGTTCACTAACCTCAGCTTTGCGCTTGTTCTTTCCGCGGTTGGATCCATTGGAAGGGGGAGGGGAACCACTACCACTGCTCTTGGTTGGGCCTGGGTGGTTGTGCACACGCTTCATGTGGTCACATAGATTCCAGTGGCGGGGAAAGCCATTTCCAGCAGCGCCGCGCTCGCAGCCCTCATAAGTACACAAATACGGCTTGTCTCCATGACCGTGCATGGCATGAGCTTCACGCTCATGGCGAAGAAGGCATGCGGTGGAGGAGAACTTAGAGTTTTCACATGCATGAACCTTACATTTGTATGGCTTTAAATGGGAGTCTACGGATTTACTATTGCAAGCAAAAGAGTTAGCGTTGAAGACATGGGGCCGAGAAATTGAAAACTCATACTCGTAGTTGCACTTTAGTTTTTCAGGCTTGTGGGAACAGCCTTCTTGACCCTCCCATGGGCAGTGGTACAGTCCATCGGCTTGAACAGAAACGTTGTGGTAGTATGGATGATCACGGGCCGTGTTGTCAACCTCCAGGTTGGAACGGCCAACAAACCTCATTGATTGATCTGATCCTTCGGAAGTTCCAGGGAAACGCTGGTTTCTGGCAGCCATATCGCTAGTGACCTTAGATTGTCGTGGTCCGATTGGTTTCCTCAAAACTCTGTCGCTGGCAGTGTAAGGAGGAATATCTGAAATATCTGGATAATCCTGGACATTTGGGGATAGGCTCTCAAGACTGGGCGAATAATCATACTCAAGAGGACTGCTAGTTGTTGAGACCATTTGGGGCTCTGGGAGTGGCCATTCTTTCAGGGTAGGGGAAGACCTCTGGGATTCCGGGAAGGCGGCAATGGTCCAAACAGGGGATTCGTGAAGCATTTTGGCGTCATATGACATTGAGTCACTGGTGACAGGGACATCTACTGACAGAGGGGCGAAGCTCTCACCAGAGTTTGGAAACATACTGTACGATGAGTCTGATGTCAGACCATTGGATGTAAGATCCAACTTGAAGTCATCTCTGTGATATGCAGAAGAGTTATCCTGGTAATCCTCTCTGCCCGGATATGGGAAGTGATCGAAGGTTTGTAGGTCCATTGCTTGCTGGAGTCTTGGGGTATAGGGCACAAAGTTGTCTGGGCTAGACCTGCCTGTTATGTCTGACCTGGCAGAAGAGATATGGAGAGACTTCTGCGAGAGACTGGTATACATTCTCTCAGATCCAAGGTGATCAAAAGTGTTAGCTCCAGAATCTGAAAGATTATACGAGTTGGCTCCAACGGAATCCTGGGATGGTAAACGAGACATAGCCTCGCTCTGTAAGGGGGAAAGGTCGGCATTCCACTGGTGTCCTTGGATTCCTGAAATGGGTTCATGGATATTTACTTGACCTGATTGAATCATTTGAGAAGCAGGAAAAGAATTGGAAGAATCAGAGAATCCATTTGGGGGGGTTCCTGGGGATAGTGGATCTAGGTTGAAGTACTGTTGGCCTTCACTAGTCCCGGTCCATATATTTCCACTGTGGCTTCCCTGGCTAGGTTCTGTGTGACGAAATGAAATACCAGGATTTCCAGAGACAAATGGAGTAACATTTGAAAAGTCGCTACACGATCTGGGTTAGTGTGCTGTGCAACCGTATTGTAATATTTTCACAAGTAACAATAAGAAATAATATTCGCGAAAGAAAAATGCAACATGAAGTTAGAGTCCTGCAAGTCAAGATAGTTAGTGAAAGAACCAGCAGGGTGGGCATGCGAGTGTACAGACCAAAAGGCAGGGTCATAAGAGTTTCTTAGATTCCCATGGAGAAACAGGCATAATAATCCAGTAGTGGCCAGAAAAAAGAGCATGTAGAACGCGTTGGGAGTATCCTTGGGGTGTCCTCAGGTACGTTGGGGGCGGTACGCCAGATGGTCCATTCATTCAAATCCTTGCAAGGAGATGAAATCACTTCTGCAACGAAAGCAACACACAGCATACGGTTAGTTTATTCTCAGGCGATTGAAGGGGTAGCGTGCCAGACCATGAGTCGGCGTTGAGCAGGTGTACGTACTCAATGGCATAAATAGATGCCAGTCAGACAGACCATCCTGTTGCCGGTCGGCAACGGTCCGGATCAACCTTGGGTGGTCGACACCCTGCGATCTTGGAGTGATGCGATTCCTGAAGGCTGGGGAAAAACCTTGAGAAGTCCTATGGGTAGTCCGTACTGGGTGGAGATCCTTCAAAGGTCGAATATCAAGTCTCATTTCCGGGTGCGAGAGCCTTAAAGACTGGTGCAGATAGATGAATATGAAATACATCAATGCACACCACGAGCAATCCACATTGCGAGGGTAAAAAGTAGATTATGAGTGAGCGTTGCCTCAGCAGGGTCTGCCGGATACATCTCGATCCAGGTTGGGATAACATGGGGTGGTTACTTGGGACAACAGTAGACAGCGTGGCAGCAAGATCTGGAACATGTGGCCGCTGGTAGTCATGGAGACCTGAATCCTGGATGAAGGGCATACTTACCAAGCCACTTCAAACTCGCCATGAGCTGGGAAGGGCATAATGAGTTGAGGTACTAATTGAGTACGTGTAGATATCACATGATCAGGCTGGTTAGCCATGGAGATGGAACGTGACTGGAACACGTGAGATAGTCCTAAAGGGGTGGTCCATCCATGGGAATTTGGAATCCTGAAAAGGGAGCCCTAGGGAAGTCCTGTGGTGCGTTTGGAGGCCATCGATGCTGGATGCTGCGGAACAGAAGAAACAAAACATGGCTGTCGGACGATACATGGGTCTCGAACTCGAGAAAACGCAGCAGAAAAGACACGACGCAAAAAACATAGGAAAAGAATATACCTGGCGGTGGCCTTGGTCCTGGTGCGGTTCTGTGGAGTGTATCCTGCCATGGTATCCGGCTGAGGGTTCACACAAGGGGACTGAACACAAATCATTTATATAGAGTCCTTTGGGAGAATGTTAGGAGCAGCTGGCTGGTTGCGTCGGCGAGGTAACTGCAAACCACTAGGTAGAGGAAGAGGTCTCTTGTTCTAAGTAATGCGGATCCTAAGAGGGCTTATTCAGTAGTTGGGTTGGTTGCTTTAGAGCAGAACAGAGATGGCTTGGTAATGTAAGAGGCGAGTAGTGCAGTGCAGTCGGAGGAGCAGAGGAGCAGAGAGACGAAAGAAGGAAGGATATTGGGCATCAAGTTTTGGTTGGGAGAAGAAGAAGAAGATCGGTGGATGAAGATGTGGGGGAATGCCCTCCTTATGGCCGGGTTGAGGAGAGTGGTTTCGCTTCGCTTCGCTGACCGCTTGCATGAGACAATTGATGTGCTGGCGGCCATATCGCTTGATTTACCCGGCCGGGAGCATATCATCGCGCAGAGAAAGGTGGGACAGTCTGCTTTTTCGCAAAGCAGGGTTTTGGTTGGCACGGCCTGGCATCAACCGTGATATCTCAAGTACTGCGTGCAGCAAACGTCACGAATCAGTCACGACAACACCATTGATTCGAGCTGCGGCGGTGGGCTCGGCATTCCGGGTCACACCAGTTGGTGGTCGACCGTCGACCGTCGACGGGTGTCTGACAGCCATTTGCTCGCAGCATCACCACCACCACCACCATCAACATCACCATCACGACAACGAGGAGGTTTCTGCGCTTCGTCACCCACCGGCTCAGCCAATTGATATAGCTTGACTGAACGGCAACCGGCAGGGCATGGGAGCCCCCCGTCGCCCCGCTGTCAATCCAAGAAAAGCCAGAGAACGAATTGAACCACCAAGGGGAAGGAAACTGACGACGACTGAGGAGAAAGTGTTTTGATTACCGCCCCGCCCAGCTCGAATCGTATGCAACGGACGGAGCAGAGCAGAGCATAGAAAGTACTTCCTAGCTGTACAATAGTATTACTGTACTCTCCCAGCCTCCCAATTCTTCATACGAAAGTCGTTGAGCCGTCCTACCATCCATCACACGTCAGAACCGGTCATGTTCCTGAAGATTATCATGTCGATCATAGTCTCGGACTAGGAAAACCCCTGGTGATCTTGCTCAAGCCCGTCTCGCTCACACCAAGTACTTCGTACAGTATATACTCGAGATGCGTACTGTACAGTACTGACTGTATGGCTACTACAGTACGGACAATTCATGGAATGCTTTTCAAGTTGGATTCCCTAACTCTGAAATCGAGCCTGCCCATCACATCTTTGAGGGAGTGTGGGCGTTTCGTGTCTTGATTGGAGGCCAAGTATTGCTCGGTGGGAAGCTATTGATGCGGCCTCCTGCAACGACCACACAAGACTGACCCAATGGTGCAATTCAGAATTCAGGCTAGCGCTTGAACTCCTCCGCAAACTTATCAGTTGGCCAAATCTGGTTGATTCTTGGGAAGTGGGGAGTACAACTCCTGGTTGTCGCTGCCGGTTCCGCGCTGTTTTCATGGCTGCTGAATTCATGAGGGTCAGAGGGAAGGCATAATGCAAGAGCCAGCCACAGAAAAGTCCCAACGGCCCAATTTCATTCACTTTCCCGTAAGGTTTTTTCTGTCATCGCTATTTCGTCAGATATACGGTGATGTTGTTCGAGGCTTCTGGCGAAACTTCCTGAAACGTTGCTGGCAGGCGTGGTTACGCCCGAATGAGGTATTTTGGCTTCTTGCCAGCATGTTATTGAGCCTGCAAGTACTTACTGAAACTATAGATAGAATGGAAAGCGAGTTTGCTGTCGCTCCCAAGTTCTATCTTTCCTGCTTTTGGGTCCAAGTATTTAGCTTGTAATCCCGCCATAGCCCCAGATAAGTCTACTCGGTCGGAGGTAAAGCCAATACCATGGAAAACATTCATACGAAAGGTTTCATAATTAGGCCAGCTTCTTTGCGCCCTCTGCGAATCCTAGTTGACAACAAGAACCATTCGGCCTCGAGGCCAAAGGCGTTACTGACCTGGAAACTCTCACATCACTCGGGCGTCGTCGCCTCCACATCTTAATTGCCTGCAGACCGATCAAAGCTCATCAACAAAGATTTGTTGGCCTGTGGCTCCAATGTTCATCGCGCGGTGACCATGCTCCCTGTAGCAGAAACCCATTGGTAGACATTCTATGATGAAGTCATCACTGAGGCCTCAATACTCGCCCGACAAGAGTGGCTCAAAAGATGCTCAGACCGGCCAACTCTGGATACTGTCCAAGAACGCATAGCACAAGATCCATTGATTGAAATTGAAGAAAATTCGCGTCTGAAGTGATGATTTCCCCAGCTAGTATTCACCATCTTTCTTCGGGGGATTTATGGTGGCTATCGCCAAAACCTGGATCGGCCACAATACCAGAAGCCTTCCTCAAGTGGGTTCTGGTAACAGAAACAGCCATCGGTCCACACCTTCCCTCGAAACCACTAAGTATCGCCAGTTTCCCTATGAACCTCTTACTAAGTATAGATAATAAGGAGACGGAAAGCTGAGAATCTTTGAAAATGTGAGCTCAGGCCACTAATACAATCAGCTAGCCCTAAGCAAGCAGGATACATATACTAGATAAATGTCTTTAGAGTCCGAACTAGAGGAATATGGCCTTCAAGAATTCCGAGCAAGCAAATATGACTCTGTCTCATGGTTGTCTATTTCCTCTTCTAGTACAATTTGACCAAAGAGATCATCAGGAGTCAACAAAGCATATGGCACAAACCACACCTCAAAAATCGGGCAGGCATTACCCTTTACATAGTATAGTATTGAAATGAAGTGTTCTGTGTCATTTTACCGTAGCCCTTAGTCAAGAGCAAGCTTAATATCACCTGTACAGATCAGATCACACAAGTCACCTCTATTGCGACCCAAAGAAAGGGAGTAAATGGTGGGTGGTTTTAGCGGCCCCTGAGTGAGCATAGCCTGATGCCTTAAAATTCGAAGTAGTAGCCCAGCTTTGTGTTTCATCTTTAAGGCGTCCACAGCAACATAGCAGAATAAGGGTGTGTGCAAATTATATTCGCGGGGCAAGTCTGTGAGAAAAGATGAGATCCAAACATCAACCATCCCAAAACCATGCCAGTGAGTCTCTTCTGGACATCTGAACAACGCTCTTCTAACACTTCGCACAGCTCATCATAATAACCGGCTTCCCCGCCTCTGGTAAAACTCACCGAGCTCTACAGTTGCAAAGCTACCTCCTCAGTCGCATCTCGTCCCTTTCAAATAGCCACCCCTCTTCCAGTCTTCGCGTACATCTGATATCCGATCACACCCTCGCAATCCCACGCACAGTATATAATCTTGAGTCTAAAGACGCTCACGAGCGTTCTAATAATGCCTCTGAGAAAGATGCTCGTGCGTCAGTGTATGCGGCTGTCAAACGTGTGCTGAGCAATAAGGATATTGTGATTTTGGATCATGCAAACTACATCAAGGGATGGCGGTACCAACTATACTGCGAGGCGAAAGCAGTGAGAACGCCTCATTGTGTGGTGCATATTGGGACCCCAGTGGATAAGGCCAAGAGTATCAATGAGGAGAGATTAGCAGGCAAAGAGGAGGTGGGGGAGGAGGAGAAACCATACACACCTGAGTGTTGGGAGAACTTGGTATTTAGATATGAAGAACCAAACGCGTTTGCGAGATGGGATAGCCCGCTCTTTACGGTACTATGGGAAGATGAGCAGCCCGATTGTGATGGTATCTGGGATGCTCTAGTCGGCTCGGATGCAGAGGGAGGGAAAAAGATAGTGCGGCCAAACCAGGCGACTGTCCTAAGGGCAAACACAAGTGAGGATTACCTATATGAACTGGACAAAAGCACGCAGGCCATTCTGAATAGGATACTGGAGTGGTCAAAAGATCATCCAGGAGAGGGAGGCGGGGAGGTTGGTGTTGGAGAAGTAGAGAGTGAAGAACTGACGGTTGAGCTACCTGCTAATCCTGTTGGGCTGCCAGCTTTGCAAAGGTTACGGAGACAATTCATAAGTCTGAACAGGAAAAATACCGTGCCAGTACAGAGAATCAGGGAGAGCTTTGTCGGGTATCTGAACGACTCGTTTGAGAATGCATAAGAATCGGAGTTGAAGACGGTTGCTCTTTTTGCTTATTATAAATGGAATGATACCCGGCGTTGGATGAATAGATTAGCATACGTTACACGTATACGTGACTGTAGCATATGGCATTGTAAAAAGTTGAGATACCACTGAAGTGAACAACAGATAAAAG